>Ga0194116_10007550_pt1 | contig 11217 bp, 9 predicted proteins | sample TA2MahsurfametaG_4_FD_148617 | JGI IMG/M metagenome (GOLD analysis project Ga0194116, IMG submission 148617) | Freshwater microbial communities from Lake Tanganyika, Tanzania - TA2015008 Mahale S9 surface | ecosystem: Environmental > Aquatic > Freshwater > Lake | place: Tanzania: Lake Tanganyika... | reverse complement strand
GGACGGGCCCAATCACCTTTCCGTCGCCCTTCCCGCCCAATCCGATGGCCCCCATCTTCTGGAAGTGCTCGAACAAAATTTGCCTTGGCTCCTGCAACCTGCTCCCCCGGATCTGATCTTGTTCCAAGCTGGCGCCGATCCCCTGCGCGATGATCCTTATTCCCCGCTGAATCTTGGCGCCAAGGATCTCGAGGCCCGGGATCGTCATGTTTTCTCTTTTTTCCGGCGGCACGGGGTCCCGTTGGCCTGGACCTTGGCCGGAGGTTACACTCGCCCCGTGGAAAAGGTTGTTGCGGTGCACATCGGGACTTTCCAAGCCGCCCTGGATGTCCATGGCCGCTGATCCCAAAGCCTGGCGCAACGCCAACCCGGCGGATCTTTCCGATCTGTTGCCGGAAATCCACGCCACGCCGGCGGAAACCGTCCTCGCGGCCGCGGCGGCTGCCGCCGAGGGCTGGGCGGAGACCTCTCTTTCGGAACGAATCCAGCGGCTCCGCTCCGCCCAAAAGGCTCTGCAGGACCATCACGAGGAGTTGGCGCAGGGGGTTTGCCGCGAAATCGGCAAGCCCATCACCGAGTGCCGGGCCGAGGCTGCCGCCCTCGTTACCAAGATCGATTTCGCCATCTCCGATGCCGAACGCTTCCTCGCCGAGGAAAAGCCCGTCGATGCTCCCAACCCCAGTCGAATCCGTCAGCGCTCCCGTGGTCCCAGCCTGGTCATCGGTCCGTTCAACTGGCCCCTTCACCTCAGCCACGGCCCTTCCACCGCCCACCTCCTGGCCGGCAACCCGGTCATCCTGAAGCCGTCACCGATGGCGCCGGTGGTCTCGGCGAAATACGCCGCCCGCATGTCCCCCCTCTTTCCTCCGGGTGTCTTTCAAATTGCCCAGGGAGGGACCGAATTGGCCCGCACGCTTTGCTTCGACCGCCGGGTTCGCTCGATTGTTTTCACCGGCTCCGTTCCCGCCGGCCGGGGCCTGCTCGCGGAAATCACCACCCTCGATCCCACGAAAGATGTCGCGCTCGAGCTGGGCGGGAAAAACGCTTCCATCGTGCTGGCCGATGCCGATCTCGTCCGCGCCGCCCAAATGGTGGCGGAGGCGGCCTGCCTCACCACCGGTCAACGCTGCAACGCCACCTCCCGGGTCTTGGTGGATGCCAAAGTTCTCCCGATTTTCTCCAAAGAGCTGGCACCCGCGGTCGCTCCTTTCCGCCCCGGCTGGCCGGCCGAGGAGAAAACCAAATTAGGCCCGTTGGTGAACGCCTCCTCGGTCGAGCGCTATCGGACCGCCCTCACGGCCTCGGCGGGTGTGAAGTTCCTGGAATCAGGCAAGGTGCATGAGCAGGTCGGCGGTCGCCGGGGCTATTATGTTGATCCCTGTATCCGCCTCTGGCCTTCCTCCTCCGCCTTCCTGGCCGATCCGGGATCCAAGCTGGAATTCTTTTCCCCGGTCATCGATCTGGTGCCGGTGGAAAGCCACGAGGCGGCCATCGCCGCCCACAATGCCGTTCCTTTTGGCCTCTCTGCCTCGGTCTTCACCACTTCCCGGAAAAGCTTCGAATATTTTTCCAACCACCTTCGTGCCGCCAACATTTACGCAAACTTGCCGACCACCCTATCTCCCTCGGCCCTGCCTTTTGGCGGCTGGGGAGAATCCGGCAACCGTCATCCCGGGGGCCGTGGCCTAATCCGCTTTGCCGCCGATGAACAGGTCCTGCAGGAAGCCCCGGATTCCCTAAGCTGAAAATTAACCCGGGCGACCAGTCCTTTGTTCGCCTCGTTGCACCTTGAACGACTAACGAGCCGGGCTGGGGACCGCCCGCCCGACTTTGCCCTCAGTTTTCCTTGCTCCGCCCTGGGGTAAGGATTGATTATCAGCCCACGATGGTGGCAGAGGCGGCCCGCGGCTGGATGCGACCCGACGGACCCACGTGGGTCCGCTGGCTGGGTGGTGGGTGGACGGTCCTGGTGTTTGCCTTTCTTTATCTTCCCATTGTCCTGCTCGTTGTCTTCTCCTTCAACGAAACCAAGTCGGGCTTTCGCTGGGAAGGATTCACCCTCAAATGGTACGAGGCTCTTTTCCAAAACCGGGTCTTGCTTCAGGCCTTCGGCAACACTCTGATGATCGGCGCCGCGTCCACTCTCCTGGCCACCGTTTTGGGCACCTTGGGGGCCTGGATGCTCTATCGCTACCGCTTCTCCATCCACCGCACCCTGGAGGCTTTCATTTTTGTGCCGATGATCATGCCGGAAATCCTGATGGGCGTGAGCCTGCTCGTGCTTTTCGTGATTCTGAATTTCCAACTCGGCTACCTCACCGTGATCATCGCCCATGTCACCTTTACCTTCCCCTTTGTGCTCGTCGGCATGCAGGCCCGGTTGCAGGGCATGGATCCTTTTCTTGAAGAAGCCGCCATGGACCTGGGCGCCACCCCTTGGCAGGCCTTTACCAAAGTCATCCTCCCCTACCTGATGCCCGCCATCGCTTCCGGAGCTCTGCTCGCCTTCTCCCTGTCCCTCGACGACTACATCGTCACCGTGTTTGTGACCGGGGCGGAATCCCAGACCCTGCCGCTTAAGGTTTACGGGATGGTTCGGGTGGGGCTGAATCCCCAATTGAATGCCTTGTCCGCGCTCGGCATCATCCTCACTATAGTCTTGGTGCTGGCCAGTGAACGTTTGAAACAACCCGCGAAAGGAATGTAACCATGCAAAACCTCCGCAACCTCACCCTCCTCGCCCTGCCGTTCCTGTTGGCGGCTTGTGGCGGCTCCAAACCGGCCGGGGCCGGCGCCTCCAACGAGGAGAAGAAGCTCAACCTTTACTGCTGGGCGGAATACATCCCCCAAGGGGTCATCGACGACTTCACCAAGGAGACCGGCATCCAGGTCTCCGTGGAAAACTACGCCTCCAACGAGGAGATGATCGGAAAGTTGCTGGCGGGCGGCGGAAAGTACGACCTCATCCAGCCCAGCGAATATGCGGTGGAGGCTCTTATCCAGGATCAGCAGTTGCAGCCCCTCAACCAGGGGGCCCTGACCAACCTCGGCAATCTGGCGCCCGAGTTCCGCAACATGCCTTTCGATGCCGGCAACAAGTTCTCCGTGCCTTTCATGGCGGGCTTCGTCGGCATTGTCGTCAACACCGACAAGATCAAGACCCCCATCAAGAGCTTTAACGATGTTTTTGTGCCCGCTCACAAGAACCGGATCGTGATTTTGGACGACTCCCGTGAGATCACCAGTTGGGCCCTGGGCGAAGCCGGTCTGGGCATCAACGACGTCACCCCGGAGAATTTGGCCAAGATCCGGCCGATGCTCCAAAAATGGCTGCCTTTGGTGAAGGTGTACGACTCCGACAGCCCCAAGACCGCCCTTCAAAACGGCGATGTCGACATCGGCGTGGTCTGGAGCGGCGAGGGCGCCATTCTCTATAACGATAACAAGAAGTTCCAATTTGTCCTGCCGCACAGCGGGGCGCACCTCTTCGTCGACAATATGGCGATCCCGAAGACCGCCCAACATCCCCAGAATGCCCACCTCTTCATCAACTACCTTCTTCGTCCCGAAGTGGGGAAAAAGGTGGCGGACGAGTTCCCTTACTACAGCCCCAACCGGGCGGCCCGCTCGTTACTGAGCCCGGAACAGTTAGCCAATCCCGCTAGCTATCCCCCGGCGCAGGAAGTCTCCCGGATGCAGACCTTCAAGGATCTCGGACCCCAGGCCGCTGCCGTGGACGCTTTAGTCACCGAGATCAAGGCCGGCGGAAAATAACTCCCCTTGGGCGGAGCCGCCTTTTCCGATACCGCCGCCTCCCATCCGGCCTCTGCCACGGCCGGGTGGAAGGCTTGGCTGCTGCTGGCTCCACTGCTGATTTGGTTGGGGGTCTTTGTGGCCTTGCCCACCGCCTTGCTCATTCTCACCAGTTTCAGCAAGCGGGATGCTCTCGGCCGGGTGATTTATGATTTCACGCTGGAAAACTACCTAAACAGTTTCAATCCCACTTGGTTGACTATTTTCGGAAATTCCATCTTCTACGCATTTCTCGCTACCGTCATTTGTGTGGTCGTCGGTTACCCTGCCGCTTACACCATTGGCCGGGCTTCCCCAAGGGTTCGCCATCTCCTGCTCACGCTGGTGATGATCCCCTTTTGGACCAGTTTTCTCATCCGCACCTACGCCTGGATCAGCATCCTGAGTGAACAGGGCCTCGCCAATAGTCTCTTGCTGGCCTCCCGCATTTTCACCGATCCCCTCCCCATGATGTACACGCCGTTCTCCATTGTCTTGGGACTGGTCTACAACTACCTGCCTTTCATGATCCTTCCGATCTACACCAGCGTGGAGAAGCTGGATAACTCCCTCATTGAGGCGGCCTATGATCTGGGCGCCGGTCCCATGCGGGCATTTTCGCGCGTCATCATTCCCCTGACCAAGCCCGGCATCGCCGCCGGAGCACTCTTGGTTTTTGTTCCGGCCATCGCCATGTATGCGATCACCACCCTGATGGGAGGTGGCTCCAACCCCACGATTGGCGAGGTGATCCAAAACCAGTTCACCAAGGCCCGCAACCAACCCTTCGGGGCTGCCCTCGGTGTGCTGCTGATGCTTCTCTTCCTCGTCTCCTTCCTCATTCTCAGTCGCCGGAAAAACGTTGCTCACGCCGCTTGATCGGTTTCGGGTGGCTTTTTTCGGCTAACGCTTAGTCCGCCACCAGAAACCCGATACCCACAACCACCCTTCCGCCCTCGGTTCTGAAGGCGCTTTTAAATCTCCCTTTCCGACATGGACTTAAGACTTTCTCTAAGCCCAAACCTCGTGCCTGACTTGCCGTTTTTGGGTCCCCTTACTACCTTCGTAATTGGGAGACCCCTTGGCGATTGCTCAGGGTTCAACCCAAACGGCTTAACAAACTGATTTTCAGGAGGTTGCGACCATGAAAAGCGCCTTGGTGCTGGGGACGGGAGGAGTGGGTTCCGTCATTGGTCAACGCCTCCACACCTACGACTGTTTCGATGAGGTTTACCTCGGCGACATGGACACCCAGTTCGCGGAGGCCTTGGCGGCCAAGACCGACAACAGCCGGTTTAAAATCGTCAAACTCAACGCGACCGACCCGGTCTCCCTGGCCGCTTTTCTAAAGGAAAAGAAAATCTTTGTCACCGTCAACGCCTGCCCCAGCCAAGTAAACGACTCCGTCCTGAGCGCCTGCGCCGAGGCGGGTTCGCACTACCTGGACATGGCCTCGGACTGCTACGTTCCGCCGGGCGTCAAGAAGTACGGCAAGAGTTCCTTCGAGGCCGAGATTGAAAAGTTTGGCGAAACCTTCCAAAAGAAAGACACCGCCGCCATCCTCTCGATGGGCATGGATCCGGGCGCGGTGAACATCTTCGCCCGCTGGGCCGTCGACCGCCTCGATATCGCCACCTCGATCCGGGTGCTGGATGCCGACAACGCCGAGATCCGCGGCTATCGCTTCGCCGTGCTCTTCAGCCCGGAAACCCTTTTCGAGGAGCTCGGCGCCGTTCCTTATTACGTGAAGGACGGTCGGGTCGTCTCCGGCAAACCGCTGGAAACCGAGGTGGAGGTCATCCGCTTCCCGGATCCCATCGGACTCATGACCACCTATGCCGTCGCCCACGAGGAGGGCGTCAGCCTCGGCATCTACCCGCCGTTCGTGGCCAAGGGCGTGAACTACTCCGTCTTCAAATACACTCTCTCCGACAAGGTGGTGAACATTGCCAAATCCCTCGCCCTGCTCGACCTCGACAACTGGCGCAAAATGAAAGTGGACGGCACCGAAATCATTCCCGTCCGCGTGGCCACGGCCCGCCTGCCCAAGCCCGCCCAGCTCGGGTCCACGGTCGAAGGCTACTCCTGCGTCGGGTCCGAGGTTCGGGGCATGAAGGACGGCGTCCGCACGGAATATTTTGTCTATACGATGGACGACCACCGCGAGACCTATCTCCGCTACGGCTATAGCCTGACCGTGGTTCAAACCGGCCTGCCCCCGGCGCTGATCTGCCGTCTTCTTGCCGAGGGCCGGATCAAGGAGCGGGGCGTGATGATGCCCGAGGCGCTCGATCCCGAAATCATCATGAAGGAACTTCCGGACGAGGGCATTCCGATCTATGTCGAACAACGCCGGGTCGAGCCCCCCTCCCGCTTTCCCCTGCCCAAGACCAAGAAATAAGCCCGGACTTAATCTTAATCTTCATCTTCATCTGAAAACCTCTACGGTAGGCGGATGTCGGCTGAGGCATTGCTAAACGGCTGCACCCACGTCCACACCAGGGAGGAGCTTGCCAAAAAACTCGCCTCCGGCCGGCCGCTCCGAATCAAACTGGGCTTCGATCCTTCCGCCCCCGACCTCCATCTCGGCCACGCGCTCGTTCTCGCCAAGGTTCGACAGTTTCAGGATGCCGGCCACCTTGCCGTCATCATCGTGGGTGACTATACCGCCCGCGTTGGCGACCCCACCGGGCGGTCCAAAACCCGTCCCGCCTTGGAACCCGCCGTCATCGAAAAAAACGCGAAAACCTACACCGATCAGGTCTTTCAAATCATCGATCCCAAGAAAACCGAGATCCGTCGGAACGGCGAATGGCTCGGCAAGTTAACCTGCGCCGACCTCCTTCGCCTCAACGGCCAGGTCAACGTGGCCCGGATGCTGGAGCGGGACGACTTCTCCAAGCGGCACAAGGAAGGCGTCGCCATTAGCCTGGCCGAGTTTCAGTACCCGGTGCTGCAGGGGTACGACTCCGTGGCCGTGCAATCCGATGTGGAGTTGGGAGGCAACGACCAGCTTTTCAACAATCTGGTCGGCCGGGATCTCCAGCGTCAGGCTGGCCAAGAACCTCAGGTGGTCATGGTCACTGCCCTGCTCACCGGCACCGATGGGAAACAGAAGATGAGCAAGTCGCTCGGCAACCACCTCGGCATCACCGAGCCGCCGGGCGAGATCTTCGGCAAGGTGATGTCGGTCACCGACGAAACCTGCGCGCTTTGGCGCGATCTCCTCGGCCCTTTCCTTGGCCTACCCCACGAAGAGCCCTCTCATCCGATGGAGGCCAAGAAGGAGTTGGCCGCCGGGGTGGTGCGTCGTTTCCATGGAGCTGAAGCCGCCACCGCCGCCGCGGCTGACTTTGCTGCCAAGTTTTCCAAGAAGGATCTCAATTCGGCCGAGATGCCTTCCTTCCGGCCGTCCGCAGCCAAGCTTTCGGTCTCTAAACTGGTGCAGGAAACCGGGGCCGTCCCCAGCAACTCCGAAGTCCGCCGCCTCATCACGCAGGGGGGCATCAAGCTCGCGGGCGGGAAATTGACCGATCCCAAAGCCGAGATCTCCCTGGCCGCCGGCCAAATCCTCCAGGTCGGTAAAAAAACCTTCTTCCGCATCCAGCTTTGAGCCTGCTGGTTTCGTTACCTCTGACCAAATTGTAAACGAGAAGTTTCCGCTTCAGACCGTTTCGCAAATAACTTATTACCCTCCGTTCGCCATCTTTTCACACCTTGTTCTTGGGATAATTTGCCGTCCCTCGACTCTCCCATGCGGTCGTCCATGACGATTTTATGCCTGTCCGGACTCGTGAGGATTTCGAGAAAAAGGAGTCTTCATCCCTCGCCTCCTACGCCTCCCGCAGCAAGGAGAGCCTGGGCCGAAAGCACCAGGAAAACTCCCACGATTTCCGCACCGAATTCCAGCGGGACCGCGAACGTATCGTCCACAGTTCGGCCTTTCGCTCGTTAGAGTACAAGACCCAGGTGCCGCTCAACGGCTCCGGGGACTATGTCCGTACCCGCCTGACCCACACCATTGAGGTCGCCTCGATTTCCCGCTCCTTGGCTCGCTCCCTGGGCCTGAATGAAGACTTGGCCGAAGCCATCGCCTTGGGCCGCGATCTCGGTCACCCGCCTTTCGGTCACCCGGTGGAACATACCCTCGACCAACTAATGCGGGACTCCGGCGGCTTTGGACGCCGCCGCCAAAGCCTCCGCGTGGTCGAGACCCTGGAAGTCAAATATCCCGAATTCAACGGGCTGAACCTGACCCACGAGGTGCGCGAGGGCATCAACCCCACGCCGGTGCCCGATACCCAGCCTTCCCTGGAGTCACAAGCCGTGGATTTGGCGGATGAAATTGCCCACTGTTGCCATGACCTTGAAGATGCCTTGGAAAGCGGCCTGATGGATCCGACGGCTCTGCTTGGCATTGAGCTTTGGAAGGAAACTGAATCCGGGATCCGGCGCAACTACACCCGCCTCGACCCCGAACGCACCCGCCGTTTCGTCGCCCGTTGTCTGGCCGACCATCTGGTGGAAGACGCGGTCCGGCAATCGATCATCAATCTAGAAGAGTCCGGCCCCACCACCGCTTCCGACGCCCGTACTTTCGGGCGCCGGTTGGTTACCTTCACCCTGCCCATGCGGGTGAAAATCCAGAACCTGCGGGATTTCTTGCGGGAAAATTTCTACCAACACCCCGATATCAAGGAGGTCAACCAGCGCGCCAGCCAGATCCTCCAGGGGTTGTTTGAATTCTACCACCTTCATCCGCATCTGATTGCGGAGCGGGCGGTCCTGCGCATCAAAAAAGAGGGGGTGAGCAGGGCCGTCTGTGACTTTCTATCCGGTCTGACCGACCGGACCGCCATGCAGCAGTACGCCCGCCATGTGGGCACCGATTCCCTTCTGCGGGAGTTGACGCCCCGGGCGGCTTAGGTTTTTTTACCTCTCGCCAAAAAGTCAGCAATTTTTTCCTGGAACTGGCTGCCAAAGTTCCGATTTTCATGCCCCTCCCCGGGGATGATCCAGAATTCCTTGGGCCCGGCCGCCCGTTCGTAAATTGTTTTAACCATGGCCGGAGGCATCCGCATATCCTTCTCCCCGGCCAACACCAGCAGGGGCACCTGAATCTGCTCGGCCGCCCGGAGACAGTCCACCTCGTCCACCCGAAACCCCACCCGGCGTTCGATCATGGGCATCGCCAGGGTGATCAGGGGAAATTCCGAGATACCATAAAAAAGCCTGGCGTGGTGGAGCACAGTCTGGCGGTAGGTGTCAAAGGGAGCATCGGCAATCAGACCGGCCGCCGCACCGTCCCGCGCCGCCGCGAGGAGGGCAGAGACCGCCCCCATCGATGTGCCCCATAACACTGGGTCACCCGTCCCCCTTTCCCGGACAAACTGCATCGCCGCCGTGACATCGCGGCTCTCGTAAAACCCGATGCTGGTCAGGCTGGGATCGCTCCCGCCGTGGCCCCGAAAATCGATCGCTAGCGTGGGGTGGCCCTGCTTCTGGGCAAAGAGAATGTAATCGATCATGTGAGCCTTGCTGGCTCCCAGCCCATGCAGAATGACCACCGGTGCTTTCCCTGGTTTTCCGCTGGGCATCCACCAGGCTGCAAGGCGGAAGCCATCCTCGGAACGAAGCTCCACCTCCTCACAAACCAACCCCATCCTCGCGGGGTTCAGCGAAGGCCTTGCCGTGGGTGGAATCTTCGTCGCCAAGTCGGCCAGAAAACTGGCCGCTAACAGCACCAGTCCCATGACCACTACCCCGAGCCCTCCGAGGATCGTGAGAACGAGTTTTCCAAAGCGACCAAAAAATTTCATATACATTATTCTACAGGATCCCCTGTCCCTCGCTAGGTAAGGTCTCACTTGGGTTCACCACTTGCGGGGCAAAGTAGGTTCCGCCGCCTGACCGAATTCTCATCCCGATCTTTATGCCTAGCACTCCCTTCCCCGCCCTTCGTTCTCGGCGTATAATTTCTTCTACATGAAAAAGCCCCGCTCGCGGCCGGCCAATCTTCACGATGCCCAGTCTTCCCCGGACTTTCGCAACCTCCGGATCGACAAGGTGGGAGTCAAGGAAGTCCGTTATCCGATTGTGGTCCGCGACCGCTCCCGGGCGACCCAAAACACTATCGCCACCGTCGCCCTGGCGGTGGACCTGCCCCACCAATTCAAAGGCACCCACATGAGTCGCTTTCTGGAAGTCCTCCAGGATCATGGCGGATTGATTCATGTGCAGAGCATTCCAAAGATTCTCCGAGCCCTACAGGACAAGCTGCACGCCGAATCGGCTCACCTCGAACTCGACTTTCCTTACTTCATCGAAAAAAAAGCCCCGATCAGCGGTTCTCCCGGTCTGGTCGATTACCAAACCCGCTTTGACGCTGTGCTCCATGGAGACGACCTGACCTTCAAGGTGGCTGTTACCGTCCCCGTCACCACTCTTTGCCCATGCAGCAAGGCCATCAGTACCCGCGGGGCCCACAACCAGCGCGGCTATGTCCGACTCGAGGTCACCTTTCGCAAGCCGGTCTGGATCGAGGACTTGGTTTCCTTGGTCGAATCCTGCGGCAGCTCGGAAATCTACTCCCTGCTCAAGCGTCCGGATGAAAAGCACGTCACGGAAAAGGCCTACGACCGCCCGGTCTTCGTCGAGGATCTGGTCCGGGCGGTCGCCCTGAAGTGCGACGCCCATCCCGACATCTCTTGGTATCGCGTGGAGGCCGAGAACGTCGAGAGCATCCATAACCACAGCGCCTACGCGATGCTCGAGCGGGGTTAGTCCCGCGCGTCTACTTCGTCTTCTCGTCCTCGGGGGCAGGCCCAAATCCCCAGAGGGAAAAATCGAGATCATTCTCCCGCTGCATCTGGAACTCCGGCGGTTGCCCCTCTAACCATAAATTTCTGATTTTGGTCATTCGGGGAGACTGGATCAGCAGGGCCGGCGCGTACTTCCCCTTCCCCATGACCATCTCTTCCCCATTGGGGCCGTCATAGATTACCAGATTGGTCTGCTCGCTTTTTTTGCTGGGGAGGTCGCCGAACTCTTCCTTCCAGACCTGCTCGGCCCGCTCTTCCGTCCAGGGCTTGGTCCCACGGAAATACCGGATCTGCAGACACTCCCCGGCTAGAAAAAGATACTGCGCCTGCCGACCGGCGGTGGCCTTGTCCTCCGCCACCGCCAGGACAAAGGTACGGTTGTAGAGCAAGGTTTCCCGGACCACGGCAAGGTTCTTCAGGATTTTCAGATCAGCCAGCGACTTGCCCAGCTCCGCCATCCCAACGCTGACCACGAGAAGCCCGAGGACCCCACAGATAAAAAATTTTCGCATGTTTCCTTTAGGTTCGCTCCGACCGTTTGCGTCGACCCACGAATCCGGCCCTTCCTTACACCTTTGCCACCGCCGCAAAGTGCCGGCCCGTC
>Ga0194116_10007547_pt1 | contig 11221 bp, 13 predicted proteins | sample TA2MahsurfametaG_4_FD_148617 | JGI IMG/M metagenome (GOLD analysis project Ga0194116, IMG submission 148617) | Freshwater microbial communities from Lake Tanganyika, Tanzania - TA2015008 Mahale S9 surface | ecosystem: Environmental > Aquatic > Freshwater > Lake | place: Tanzania: Lake... | reverse complement strand
CTATTGATACTTTGGTAGAACCTTTGAAAATAAAATTATCTGAATCATGTTTAATTTTTGGAAGAAATGTTACTTCTAATAGCTGGGCTATTCCTGAATCTGAAGAATCTGGAAAGTGGACAAACGTAATGGATATTTTCGGACCATTAAAAGTTAAGGGAGATTACTGGATTATTGATTTAGATGAAAATTATCAATGGGCTTGTGTTGGAAATCCCAGTAGAAAAGGATTTTGGATTCTTGCAAGAGAAAAACAAATTGATGATAGTTTATTCAATTATCTGATGAAAAAGGCAGTTGAAAAAGGTTTTGATATAAGTAATATAGAAAGGGTCGATAATAGTAATTGCCCCAATTGATTTAATTGATTTAGTTTTTCGATAAAAAAGAACTTTTTAGTTTAGGTTTTAATATTATTTTCTTTTATTTTTTCATTTAATAGAATAAAAAATAAACATATAAAATTAATATAAACTTCAAGGAACTTCAGTTATAAAACAGATAATATTAAAAATAAACAATTATTTGAGTATTAAAAATATCTTATGAATTTCAATAAAATAAATTATTAAAGCATTTTCTTATCATAACTTTTAAATTAAAAATCATAAAATTTTATAAGAAATGAATTATTCACAAATAAATATTTTTAAATAAAAAACCAATCAATAAAATATGTCTTTGGATAATTTTCAAATTAAAGAAGAAGAAGTGATAGAAAAGCTTAACAAATCAGATGGGCAAATTGTTACAAACTCTGAAAAAAGGATATCTTTGATAAATCCTTTGAAAGGAAATGAGAATAATAATCTAAATAAACCAAAAATTACAGCAACTAAAATAAAATCAAACATTAATAGAGTCGCATTTCCCAAAAGTTATACTTCTAACTTAATACAAGATGTAAAAAAAGATAGTGAAACAAAACAAAAATTAATAACGAAAAATATAGAAAATAAACAAAAATTACTTGAAGAAAGGAAAAATAAACACAAAGATCTAATTTATCTTTTAACTTTTATTCATTCAGTGCTTTTTATCGTGATTTTAACAATGCAGTATGAAGTTTATTTGAGATTTAACATACGAAAAGTTCTCATAGATTATTTTAATGTAGATCCTGATGCAAAACCAACTAGGAATCCCAACAGAATGGATTATCCTTTTATTGTTTTTAGAGATTTAGCTTCTAAAATTCAAGAAAATCATTTTTGGTTCCATGATAAAAAATTTGAGATTATCACAAATATCAGAATTACACAAAGATTAAATAAAGAATCAAATTTAACAAGTTTAAATCTTCAGTTAGATAAAAAAATAAGAGATAAAATTCATCAATTAACTACTAATAATTATTATATAGATCCTTATAGTGGTTTTAATAAAAACATAGAATATAAGGATAAAACAAATAATGGAGAAGTTTATCAAATAAAAAATAGTAATTTTAAATTATAAACAATATTAATTTTAATATTGAATGACACATAAATATATTAAAAATTTTTTTTTCATGAATTAAAAATTAAATCAGCTTTTTTGAAAAATGGAGGATATATGATGTATTATAATGTTTCAACATTAATGGGACTTACAAGTAATACTGATAGCTCAATTTATATTCACGAAAATGAAAATCAGGATAATATTATTAATCGTAAAATATTATTAGAAAAGCTTATTGAGAGATTTAAAAATTTCTACGATTCTCACTTTAGTGTGATGATATATGATTTCGTTGTAGCCAATTACGAAGTCGGCTATTTTTCTTCAGTTATTATTGAAATTTACTCAACAAATTTGGGTTATGAATTTATTATAAATGTTGAGCCTCAAAATATTGATATTTTGAAAACAACCAACGACCTAATTAGATCATTGATTGAAATTCTTTACCTTTCAATTACAATTTTTCTTATAATTCATATATTTGTATATGATTTTACCTATGCAAAAATGCTTGCAATCGCTAATGATTATAATGATTTCATTTTTGAAATGAGTGCAGTCAATCCCAAGTCTATAGAGAATGGAGACATTTCAGAAAATCATTTAGATAAGATTTCTGATCACCAGATTGTGGATTACAATTTTATGTACAATAAAAAAAAAGAAGATGGTTTTGATCAGGATATGGTGAATAAAAATTTTGATAGACCAAGGAAAAGTTTAAAACCTGCTAAAACTTTTAATAATTTCATTATTGAAAAGGATAAGCATAAAAAAATTTTGATTAAAAATTGGATTTGTTCGGATCTCATAAAATATTATTTTAAATTGTATTTTTCAGATTTGCTTGATGTAATAAGGAATGTTTCTTTAATTCTTAGTTTGATAATGATGATTTATTGGATAACTTATGTTATTTATATTATTTCGAATAATGCTGTTTTTAAGAATACTAACACTTATTATAATGTTGTTTTAGATTTTGAGTTTTCTGATTCTCTTATTCATGTTTGTAGACAGTTTAAAATGTATGTTCGGATTATGGCTGTGGCTGCATTCTTTGTTTGTATTCGATTACTTAAGATCTGTGAACTAATATTCCCAACTTTATCGATATATTTAATAGGATTGAGGAAATCCCTATCTGATATTTTATCATTCTTTATGCTTTTCTTTTTGATAATATTTGGAATCTCGCTTATCTTATACTTCTATTATTCGATTACGATTTCAAGATTTAACACTTTGACATTTGCATTTTTAAATAATTTATATTTCTTTATAGGAAGCACTGATAATAATTTAGTTACGGAAATGTATGAGAGAAGCAATGCTGTTACAATCATTTATTTTTTGGTGATTACACTATTAATTAAATATTCATTTGTGAGAATTTTATTAGCTATAATTTTATATAATTTTGATGGATTAAAATATTCTAAAGGAAATAGATATAAATGTGTTTCAGTTAAGGCTTTTAAATCAACTGAAAAAAGAGAATTTTTTTATGGAATTTATAAAGATTTAAAAAGCATACCTAAAAATTTTATTAATTTTATTAAATGCAAAAAGAAAATGTAAAAAGAAAAAAAAAATTTTGAACAAAACAAAAATACTTCTAAAGGAAATAAAAAAAATAATAATTCGATAGATAATAATGAAAAAGATAAAAACATAGAGCTTGGTATTCAAAAAGAGAAGGTTGAAGAAAATACCAAAAATAAAAATCAAATCACCAATCCTCAAGGCAATTCAGATAAAAATATAAATGATAATTCAAAAAAAGCAGACAAGCAAGAATTGAATGATGTTCCGAAGCTTTTAATTGACCAAAATGAATCTCTTGGAATCAACGATAGAATTCTAAATTTAGAAGATTTAAGATATGTTTATTCTAAATATATAGAAAATTTCGAAATGATTTCAAGAAATCCTTACTTTGACTCTAATGAAGATATTGCAAGAGTAAATTTATATTATGAAAAAAAATATGAAATGAATTTTAAAAGGAATATGATGTATATTTTATTGATTATTGTTTTGATTTTGTCAATTTTTTTCAACACTAATTCCCCTTGGAGATACCTATTCAAATCTCTATTTTTAAATGGATTTTATTCTTTAGGATATCAAAATATTATTGATATAAGTAATTTTTATAATTAAATGTAATTAATCATTTATTATAAATGATAAAATAGAAAATTAAATTTAATTTTAGATGATAGAGGAAAAATAGATAAATTCTTCTTAAATGATTTACCTTCTTTGTTCAAACAATTGAAACCACCACCATCAATTGATTACTTTTTCCTGCAATCAAATATTATACTTGGAAATAGATTTTTCCTAACAAAAAAAAGGCAAATAATGAAGTCAGTAAACAATTCTTATTTTGAGGGAACAAGAAAATTCGAATCTATTGATTTAACAAATGACTTTAAATATGAAAATAAAACAAATTTAACTATACCAGATAATAAATTAGTTTCAGATTTTATCTTCGACAATGAAAAACTGTATTCATATAATGGCATAGGCGGTTTAGTATCAAAAGTTGATTTGAAGGATTTTATTAGATTAAATAAATCTTATGGTTTTTTAAATGATACCATTACTGATGTTTATGATGATTTTAATATAATTGAATTTATGATTATTAATATAGAGTTAGATATATTCGCAAAATATACATTTTTTTCTATTCAAGATTACGGCTATTTCTTTTATAATAAATATCAAGTTGACATCCTATCAGGTAGCTTCACTTCTAATATTTTTCAATTATATAGATTTGTTTTAATTGCAATTTTGTTTATTCTATTAATTTACGAAACAAAAGAATTTATAAGTGAAATAAAACTATTAAATAATAGCTATGATCAGTGGTACTTGAAAAACAAAGTAAAATCAACACCACAAGCAAAAGCAGCAAGAAAATTTATTAATTCAGAATATGCAAGAAAATTAAGAATCATGATCAATCCCATCAGAGGTTTAATGTTACTAATATTAATTTGTATTTTCATTTATATCATTTTATTTTTTTACTCATTATTTCTTGAGGCTACATTTTATAATTATTACGGAAAATATTCATCAAATTTGATTCTTATGAAAAAGGAACCAAGAAATAAAATTTATATAGAATCTAATAATAATATAATTTATCAATTGAAGGATCAATTTACCATGATTTCAACTTTTAGAGACTCTTATGATAAACTTAGTGCGATTTTACTCTTTTTTGCAAGCTTAAGAATTATGTTTTCTTTAAATATAGGAAAATATTTCAATGCTATAAGCCAAATTGCAATGAAAACTCTTACAAAAAATTTAATGATTGTTTTATTGTTGTTTTTAATGCTTCCAAGCTTTATATTTTTCTCATATTTAATTTTTGGAGTTTATGATCAAGATTATCGATCATTTATTGATAGTATACTTGGAAATTTCCTTAAATTATTCGATTTAAGAAATGATATATCGGAAGATATTGATTCAAGTATGAGAGTATTATATGTTATTTTATTCGGAATAATAATGAACTTAATTATATTGAACTTGTTTGTTTCAATCATTAATAATTCCTATCAAAAAGTAAAAACAAAAATATTCTATTCTTCCGAAAACTTCTCTTGGATAAAAGTCATATTTTTCTGCTTCAATAAAAAGAAGGTAACTAATAATATTGTAGGAAAAGATATAATTCAAAAGGAAATTGAGAATTTCATTAATACACATGAAGCAGAACCAATGGTGGATTTAAATTCTCAATTTAAAAGTTATCAAGCATTTGCAAATTCCGAAGTAGAAAAATTAAAGAATGTAAATGAAACTTTATCTTGGATCGAAAACAGGACTTCCCTTATGCAGTTTTCGTTAATTTCGAAAGATAATATGAAAAGCATAAATACTTTAACTGATAATCGATTTAAGAATGTTGATGAGCATTTGATGAATCTGCAGTACTTTGCAAACATATCCTATAAAATGCAACTTATTAATTCTTTGGAAAAAGATATTTTAGATATTAAAGAGAGTTCATATAAATTATCTGTTTACCTTCTATCTCAAAAAAATCAAGATAATCGAGATAATAAGTATGATGAAAATGAAAATCAGGTTAAACAATTACTTAATTTGGAACAACAATACAATGAATTAATTTCTGATATTGAAAGGCTGAGAAAAATCAAGCATGATATTGATGAAGTTGAAAATGAGGAAATAAATGATGAAAACAATCTAAATAAAGAGTATTAAAAAAATAATATATATCGAAATCTATCCGTAAAACATAATATTTTAAAAACTATAAAAATTTGAAGCGAAAAATCTTTGTTTTATATAAACTAATTTTTATTTTCTATAAATAAACTAATTTTTAGTGAGATTTATGATTCAATATAATTTACTAAAAAAGTCTTTTTTTAATTTAAATAAATTATTTAAAAATTTTTTAAAAAAAAGTTAGTTCATTTTATTAGATGAATTTTTAAAAAATTGCTTTACTATATTGTTTTGTCAATATCTAAGAATATGATTAAATTTAAAAAATGATTCTAATTTAATTTGTTTAAAATATTTTTAAATTTTACAGTTATTGATTAGCCTTTAATCAATAGATGTATATCGTTTAATGTTTTTTCACCATTTCCATCTGTGATCTCACCAGTAATAATTAAAATATTGTTAATTATCCACCAAATTAAAAGAGTATAAGGTAATATTTTTCCTAATATTTCTGCCTTTTTTGATCTATCATCATTTTCTTTTTTATGTCTAGAAACAATTGAAAAATAACAACTCATTATTATAACGAAGAATATATAAATCAAAATCAATGTAAAATAAAAGTATCTTTCTAAGTATAAGTATTCGAACCCAAATAAAAGAAAAATTGAAAAGAAAAATACAATAAAATTTCTTTTTCTTTCATAATTGCATTGAAGAGGGAAATTTCCAAATGTAATGTTTTTTCTCTTATCAGTAGTAAAACCGTCTTTGCAATAACATATTATAACTTCAGGATTAGTTTTATCAACACTTTTATAATTATAAGAACAAATTTCATCTATATAATAAATATAAGAATCTGTATCTTTCGAATTTTTTTCTAAATTTGATTGATGATGCGATAATCCAATCAAAAGAAATAAAGGAAAATTAATAAATATTCTATTTCTTATCAATTTCATTTTATAATTTTATTATATTTGAATTTGGATTTGATTATAATAAAATAACAAGCTTTATATTTAATTAAATTTTACATTAAGACCTTAAAAATTAAAAATTTTATTCTTTGATTTTTATAATTATATATAACTATTTATACTTTTGAAAAAAAAGAAATTTTTATAAAGAAAAATAAAAAGAAAATTTAGGAAACAATAATTTCTTTAATTTTCAATGAAATTTTCACTCATTTCCTTTGCGAATGATATCTTCTTTTGCAAATTATAAGCTTTTTTCTTCTCTTGGAAATCGTTTAATGTTTTATTATAAGATTCCAAATCAGAATAATCATCAACATCGGGGAAAATTAGAGAACCTAATTTATATATTAAATTTTTAAAATTACCATCAGACTCAAAGGATTCACAATCATCGTTATTCTTATTATCATATACAACATTTTTCTTCAGATTTAGTAATTCTTCTTTATTATCTGATCTTTCGATCATCTGCAAAGTAGCCTCTTGAATTCTAATAATATTATATAAATAATTAAAATTTAATTTTTGAAAATTTTACCTTTGATGTTGTTCTCTTGCTTCTATTAAGAATTTATTATTTCCTTGCTTTCTCAAAATCGCTTTTACATTCAGTCCTGAATTTTGACGAGATTTCCGAGGAACATTACTTTTATTCACCTTTTTCAATTGTATATTGAAGATATTATTGGGCTTATTATTTTTATCAATTAATTCCTCTTTCACTACATCAAATTTATTTGCTTTATTTTCAGCCATAAACATTATAGTATCTCTCTTGAAATCTAATTTTTTCTCCATTTTTAATTCCTCAAGTTTCTATTCAAAGAGTTTATAAATATTCCATGAAAAATTATAATTAAAAAGATAAAATTCAAAAATTTGCATTACAATCTCTAATTCATTTTTGGAAGATTGTATTTTATCCAAATTGTCTTTTGTATCCTTATACTTGGTTTCCCAATCTTGTGTTTCGATTGTTTTTTTATCAATAGTAGATTTCATTATTTTAATTTCATTTTCAAAGTTTCTTTAATTATTAGAAAATTTAAAATATATATATATATTTACATTCTTTCATTTTCAAAATCTTCGTTCAATTTTTTGATGTTAGATGTATGTTTCTCAATAAGATTATTCAATTCCACTTCTAAATTCTCCACCTTTGATTTTAGATTTAAATTATCAAGTTCTACTATCTCTTGCTCTTTGGTTTTCCTGAATATTTCTTGTTTTAAAGAATAAATAATTTGTTCAAATTCTTTTTCTTTATGTTTAAAATTCAATATCAAAATTTCATTGGTTTTATCTTTATTTAATAATTCATCATATTTCAATTTTAAATTCTCATATTTTATAGCCTCATTTTTTACTCTTTTTTCAAGATCTTCAGTTTCAAATTTGATTTCATTCTTAAATGATTCAAATTCTTCATTTTTGGACTTTAATAATATTTCCATATCTTCGATAATAGTCTTTAAATCTGAAATTTCTTCTAAAATTTAAAATAAAATTTAATCTTTTTAATTAATGTAGAATATAAAATTGATATATCTTTTCTTATGTATTACTCTCATTGACAAGTGCATGTTCAGGCTGCTCAAGGCTTTGTCTGTTTTTACAAAATTTGCAAATAAAATCATTTGCATTTTGGCTTTGAACTTCCAAAATATCAGCTTTTTGCTGTAAAGCCGCAATACAATTCTTGTTATCTTTTATTTTTACTAATAAATCGTTTTTTTCAGATTTTAATAAATTTATCTTTTCTTTATTTAATTTATCAGATTGCATTAAGGATTCATATAATGAAGTTAAATTTTCTTTATCATATTTTGTATTTTCAAATTCAAGTTTCAAGTCTTCGAAATTTTTATTAATATTAAGTAATTTTTCTTGATTTTGAGAAATTTCATTTTTTAATAATTCATTTTCTGATAATATTTTTTCTTTTTCTGCTTTTAACTGTTCAATTGTCTCTTTTAAAAGATAGATCTTTTTTCCTTTTATTTAAATAAATAGATATATAAAAAAATATAACAATTTAATAAAAAATATTATTTAAATAGAAAGCTTTCTTTATCAGTTATCAGATTCTTAACAATTTCAAAATGTAAAAAATATAATTGTTTTAAAAGGTTTATTAGAATTTTTTAAAAATTACTTTTTTTTTCTATTTTTGATTGAAGTAACAGTATATCTGATTGATAGGTATTGATGAATTCATTTAACGAGTTATTTTCTATCTCCAATTTTTTAAAATTGAATTTAACACTGTTATTTTCCTTCTGGGCATCCAATAATTTTTTATTCATTTCAGTTTCTTTTTTTATAATTTGAATTTTCATTTCTTCTATTTTTTCAGCTAAACTTGAGATTTCTTTTGATTTTTTATCTATAATTTCATTTAATTCTTTAATCGCTTCTTGCTTGATTTCTTCGAGAACCTGATTAGTTTCATTCTTTAGAGAATTTCTTCGATTCTCGAGTTTCAAAATTTTATTTCCTGCTATGTTAATCAAGGTTTTATATTTTCTTTCTAATTCTTGATATTTAATTGAAAGTTCTTCCGTATCGCAAGCTAATAACTTGCCATTTGAATTTTCTTCTAATACTCTGAAGACTTTAGTTTTCCGTTTTTGGAAAATTTCATTTGTTTTATTTTTATTGACATCATTTTTCTGCCTTTCTTCAATCAAATTTGAATCTCTTTTTAAACTATCTGTTTGGAATTCATCCGTGTTTTCACTATCGTAACCAGAATCCTCTGAATCGTCATTTTCTGAAGAATAATTTTCGGATTTCTCTGTTTGTTTCCTTCTTCTTTTTGTTTCTCTAAGAATTTCTTCTAATGGTGCAAATTCATCATTTTTAAGAATTTTCAATAAAATCGAATCAGAATTTATAAATTCATAATTGATTCCATTTCTTTTTAAAGTTCCACGCAATACTTTCACATGCTCTTTAAATTCTTCAATTATCATCCTATATTCTTCTTCATCAAAAATAAATCTTTTTTCTGCTTTGTTTTTGATTTTAGATACTTCGATTCCAAACCGTAAGGTAAGAATGTTTTCATTTAGTATATGTTTTCTTTCAAGATCTTTTTTTTTACTAGCGCTAAATTTTTAATATTATCTCATCTCAAAATAATTTATATTGTTTATAAATAAATAAATAATGAAAAATTCCTTTAAATGTTTTTTAAAGTTTTACCAAACTAATATATAAGTTTTTGCATTTCCACCTATTGAATTTTTTAGTAATCCTGTTAAAATAGATTGTTTGTAAAAAATATTTGTGACTATTTCTCCTCTTGCTAAATTTCTCACTAAACTTTTCAAAACAAATAGGGATTGGTTAATTCTCTTATTTTCCATTAAATGGATGTTATCTGTTTCATAATCACATGCCTACATTATAATTATAAAATTTAAAAAGAATTAAAATTTAGCCATCAATAAATTAATTTCTACTCTCTCACTTCCAGCCATATCTATCAAATACATCTTTTGATTAGTTTTCGTGCCATCTAGATATAAAATTTCTAAGTCAAGTATCAAAAATGTGTGTGAGCGGCTAGAATCTCCATTATCTTTAAGTGAAGAAATCTTGACATTTTTTTGACCTTTACATAAAACTCTGTATATATCAGCAAATGTTCTGCAGATTACTTCTTTAGGTTCTTGTCCATCTTTGAATTTAATGGAATCTTTATATCCCCATCCTTTGAAAATGTTTTTCCTCCCGCTTATTAAACAATTTATGCTATTAAGATAATTTTCGATGTAGCTAACTCTTAAAATACATTCATTTCCTAAAAGACTAAGATTATTAATTTGATTTATAACGTCAAAGCACATTCTAGGAATAATTCCTGCAAATTTTTCCAAATTTAAAGGTAAAATATCTTCTTTTTCAAAAAAATATTTCCTCACTTCATCAGAACCTATCATAGAATAAGTCTTTCCACTTCCAATTTTTCCATATGTCATAATTGAAGTATCATAGCCATCCATGAAATCGTAAAATGCTGGTTTACCTACTTTTTCGTAAATTTCATCCTGATTATTATTTTCATCAAATAATTCGTTAAAATAAAAAGATTCAGATCCTATGCTTGCTTTTTTATTAACTATATCTAAATTCCAATCAGCTGTGTCTTTCATCTAAAAATTATTTTTCAGGTTGTAATTTTGATAAATTTTAAAATAAAATTTCTTTAAATTATTAATATTACTCTAGAGAGTTTATATATTAAAATAAATAATTTAGCCGAATTCTAAATACTTCATCTTTAGAAAGTTTTTTAAATCTGCATATTGATTTCAGATTTTCTGTGGACATATTGTTATCTGTTAAAAAATTAATTTTTAATTCACATAATATTTTTTTTTAAGTCCTGTTTTTTTTCTTTTAATTAAAATGATTATTAATTTTAATTATTGTTCAACATATTATATTTTTCGATATATTAAAAAATGATTAATAAGACCTTCAGATCATAAACCTATCATTCATATTATTATATTACAATATTAATTTATATGGGGATT
>Ga0194116_10007546_pt1 | contig 11223 bp, 8 predicted proteins | sample TA2MahsurfametaG_4_FD_148617 | JGI IMG/M metagenome (GOLD analysis project Ga0194116, IMG submission 148617) | Freshwater microbial communities from Lake Tanganyika, Tanzania - TA2015008 Mahale S9 surface | ecosystem: Environmental > Aquatic > Freshwater > Lake | place: Tanzania: Lake Tanganyika... | reverse complement strand
TCTAGCTTTGGTTTTCTTTGCTTGATTAATATATTTAGAGTCTGAAAAAAAAGTTAAATCATTTTCTGTTGCTTCATTTAAATTTTTAGTATCAAATATTTTTTTGTCTTTATATTTGCTATCAAGATTAATCGCACATATATCTGAAAATTTCTTTTAGATTTAAAAAATTTATTTCCTTTTTAAAAAAAGACACAAAAACTAAAATGTTGATCCAATATTAAAGGTAAAATTTTGAACCTTATCTGATGGAGCTTTTGAAATTACATTAGAAAATGAAAAACTTAGTGGACCTAAAGGTGAAACAATATCAATTCCAACTCCAAAAGATGATCTAATTTTATTACTATTACTGACTATATCGGAGTAATCTACCCCCCAAACATTGCCAGAATCTAAAAATAAAAAAGTAGTTGGTCTTGCCATCTCTGGTAAAGGATTTGGGAAGGTACTTTTTAAACTTAAAGTAGTTAAATAATTACCACCTACATGATCACCTCTATCTACAGGTCCAACTCCTTTATTTTGAAAACCTCGTAAATCTGTAAAGTTTGCAAAAATTCTATCTGAAAGCTTTATATCTTCATCAGCTAAACCAAATACACTACTCAATCTTAATTTTGCAGATCCAATAAAATTAGGATTAAAAAGTTCATTATAAAGAGTTATACCAGTATCTGTTTCCAATGTAGGTACATCACTTAATAAAGTTGCAAGATTTTGCTCAAAATAAGCAGTAAAACCCTCGGTTGTCTTAAACTTAGAGTTCCTCTTATCAATAGTTGAACCATAGCCTAGCGATGTAGTTAGATAATTACCTGCTCTAGATTTAATTACAGCAGAAGATGAGGATCCCGTATCAATACTATCGTATTGAATTTTAAAATTTGGTCTAATAAAAATATCTTCATAAATTTCATACCTTGTTGAATTTACGGTGCCAGTTTTTTTATTAGTAAAGCCTGTGTTTTTAAATTCATCTTTTTGAGAAAAGAGAGAAATATTTGCCTCTCTATCACTATTTAAGAAATTTGGCGTCGAATATGCAAGCACTCCTGTAATTTGTTGGGTTGATAATCTACCTGTAAAATTTAAATTAATCCCTTCACCCAAAAAATTAGCTTCATTAATTGAACTTTCTAAAATTCCACCTGATGTTGTTCCGTATCCAGCGCCGGCAGAAATACTGCCCGTTGGTTGTTCTTTTACTTTTATAACAATATCTTTTAACTTATTTGATTTATCATCTTGCGTTTCTAAATCTACTTTAGAAAAAAAACGTGTTGCTCTTAAATTATCAATTGATTTATTAATTTTATTAGAATCGTATAAATCTCCCTCAGAAAATTTAAGTTTATCTCTAATTGTTGCTTCTTTTGTAATTGTATTACCACTTACTATTATTTTGTTTACAAAAAAGTTGTCCAATTTATTAATTTTAATAATTAAATCAATTTTTTCATTATCGACTTTTCTTGTAAATGTATTGATAGTCAAGTTTGAAATTTTCTTTTTATCAAAAAAATCTTTAATTTTTTTCTCAATTAACATAATTTTAAGATTAGAGTAATCTTTTTTAGATATTTCTTTTGATACAATACTTTTGATAATATCTAGATTATCGAAAGCAATCTCTTTACTTTCATCTTCGAGAATCAAAATTCCAAAAGCATATTTTTTTCCAGAATTTATTGAAAAAATAATATTAAAATCATCTTTCTCTTGAATTGCAAATGAAGACTCAATTACAACATCGTAAAAACCTTTTGATATATAAAAATCTCTTAATAATTTTGAATCGTACTCTAACCTTTCTTCACTAAAATAATTAGAAGATAATAATTTCCACCAACTAAATTCTGAGGTAGATATTACGTCGATAAGATCATTATCTTTAAAATGTTTATTACCTATAAAGTAAATATTTTTTACCTTAGATATGTTTTTTTTATCTATATTTAAAATTAGGTTAATTTGATTATTTTGAATTTTAATTACTTCGGGATCTATGGATGAGAAATGGTAACCGTTATTTTTTAAAAATTTTTTAATAATATCAATATCCTGTTTTAGCTTTAAAGGTGTAAATATCGATCCCTCTTTAATAGTTATCAACTTATTAATTTCATCTAAATCTAAACCCTCAACACCTTTAATAAAGAAAAAATTTATAGTAGCGTTTTCACTTACAATTATACTCAAAACATTATTTAAATAGGAAATTTTGACATCTAAAAAAAGGTCAGTTGCATAAAGTTTTTTTGTTAAATCATCAAGATATTTTGCATCAATTAAATCTTTTTTTTCAACAAAAGATGTAATTAAACTCTCGGAAACTCTTATATTTCCCTGAACCTTAATTTGATCAATTTTTGAAAAAGAAATTGATGGAAAAAATAAAATTAAAAAAAAAAAAAATTTTTTCATTTTAAGTTTAATTTAATAAAACTATGAAATTCTAAAATTTTGTTTAAATTGTTGAGTTTTCTACACTTTATTTGTTTTTTAATATTTTTTCTATTCAAATTTTCAATTATTTTATTAACAATTTCAGGAAATTTAATTTTTCTATTAATAAATTTATTTACTAATATTTCATTTATTAAGTTAATCGCAATATAAGCATTTTGTTTATATAAATTTGCAAAGTTAAGGATTTTATTTAAATAATTGAATTTATTTTCAAGTTTATAAAAATTTAAGCCTATTTTTTTTTTATTTAAAAAAAAAATCTTTTTATCATAAAATTTAAAATTATTTTTAAAAAAAAAATTTTTTAGAACTACTCTCATATCCGGCTTGTAGTAACTCATTATACTTGTTTCGTTTTTAAAAGTTACAGCTGAATGCACAAAAGACTCTGGATGAATAAATATAAAAAATTTTTTAATTGGAATATTAAAAATTAAAGAAGCTTCTATAATTTCTAAAACTTTATTAATTAGGTTTGCAGAGTCAATTGAGTTTTTTTTTCCCATACTCCAAATCGGGTGTTTGATTACTTGATTAACTTTAGCTTTATTTAAATTTATTTTTTTTTTAAAAAAAGGGCCGCCAGAAGCTGGTATGTGTATTTTCGAAATTGCGTCTTCATTTTGATTTTTAAGAAGTTTCCTTAAAGCAAAATGCTCAGAATCAAGAGGATAAAATTTACAATTATATTTTTTAAGTTCTTTACTAATTAAATTCCATCCACATATTATACTTTCTTTATTAACTATTCCTATTTCTTTGGTATTTTTAATTATATCCAAGGTTGGTTTAAGACCGTTAATTCCAGATATGGCACTAACAGTAATATCAATTTTAATCCTAAAATATTTTAAATCTTTAATAATTATAATTTTTTTTTTTTTACAAATTGGTAAAATTTTTTTTTCCAATATAGGATTTGTTAGATAAATATATTTTGGGGAAAATTTTTTTATTTGTTGATATAGTATCTGATAATTATTATTTCCACTTATAACTATTACTTTAAATAAATTTTTCTTTTTAGAAATAACCTCAAGACATAATTTTCCAATTTTACCAGTCGAACCTAAGATACAAATTTTTTTTTTCATTTTATAATATAATATTGGCTACAATCATGACCAATATCAAACCATCAATTCGATCTAAAATACCTCCATGGCCAGGTAATAATTTAGAGCTATCTTTAACTTTATTTAATCTTTTACAGTAGGACATTATTAAATCCCCAACTTGCGAAATAATAGATAATAAAAATTGAATTAAGAATAGTTTCAAATTTATTTCTAGTGTTGAGTTGAAAAATAATACTATACCTGCAAATTGACCTAAAACTATTGAACCAAAAGCTCCTGACCAAGTCTTATTAGGACTAATTTTCGTTAGCTTTTTTCCACCAAATAACTTTCCAAAAATATAGCCGCCAGTATCACTTAGCCACACAATTAACAAAACCCATAAAAAGAATATATTATGAGTATTTTTAAAATAAAAAGCGATTGTTGAATAAGCTGCTAAAAATAAAAAAAAAATGCCTACTATAAAAAGGAAATTTTTTTTTTTATTTATTTTATACCATTCGTAAAAAGATATTAAAAAAACAATGTAAATAATAATACTAAAAAAAAATTTTTTGTAGATTAATAGATAAATTAAAGGAAAGGCAAAAAGAGATATTATGAATCTTTTTTGAAAATTATTCAGAAATACCTCCAAAATTTCTTCTGATTAAATAATATTGATCAATAATTTTGTCTAAGTCTCTTGTTTTAAACTCAGGCCAGGTTTTTTTTAAAAAAAATAGTTCTGAATAAGACAATTGCCACAATAAAAAATTACTTAAACGTTGATACCCTCCTGTTCTAATAAGTAAATCAGGGTCGGGAATTTCTTTAGTATACAATAAATTTGAAAAAAGTTTTTCATTAATTTTTGATTTAATAAGATATTTTTTGTTAATGGCTTTAATAATTTCTTGTCTTGAGCCATAGTTAAGCGCAAAGCAAATTAGCATTCCTTTATTATTTTTTGTTTTTTTCTCCACAACTTTGATTATTTTTTTTATATCTTTAGGAAGATTATTACGAGATCCAATAAATTTTATTATCACATTTTGTTTGTTGAGAAGATGAAATTTTTTAACATAAAAATAGCGAAATAATTTAAACAAATTATCAATTTCCTTTTTAGGACGTAACCAATTTTCGTTTGAGAATGTATAAAGAGTTAAAAAATTAATTTTAATTTTAATACAATATTCAATTATCTTAAAAGTATTTATTAAACCTTTGTAGTGACCTTTGTTTCTATTATTAAATTTTTTAATACCATATCTACCATTGCCATCCATTATGATAGCAACATGGATCGGCTGCTTCATACTTTTAAAATTTCATTTTCTTTATCGGTCAATTTTTTTTCTATTTCTAAAATTTTCAGATCTGTTATTTTTTGAATATTATTTGTTTTCTTTTTTACATCATCTTCACTTAAGCCTTGGTTTTTTTGATTTTTTTTTAAATCCTCAATAGCATCACGTCTAATATTTCTAATAGAAATTTTTGCTTTTTCGGACATTGATTTTAAAACTTTTATTAACTCTTTTCTTCTTTCTTCATTAAGTTTTGGAATAGAAATTCTTAGCAACTGACCATCAATCATCGGATTTAGACTAAGGTCAGACATTCTTATAGATTGATCAATAAGATTAACATTTGATTTATCCCAAACTTGAACGGTTATCATTTGTGGCTCTGGTACAGAAATTGTTGCAAGCTGACTTATTGGCATTTTTTGTCCATAAACGTCTACTCTCAAACTATCTAACATCTTGGGATTTGCCCTTCCAGTTCGTATTGATGAAATTTCATTTACAAAGGCTTGCAATGACAAATTCATTTTTTGTTCTAATTTTGGATCATTCATCTAAACAATGCCTGCTAATGATTTAACTTCTTCATCAAATGATTTTTTTTTAATATCAATACCTTCACCAACTTTAAACCTTACAAAACATTGCAAAGAAATATTATCGCCAGTTTCTTTTTCATATTCTTTTAAAGCTTGTAAAACACTTTTTTGATTATCATAAATCCATTTTTGACCTAACAAAGTATTATCATCAACCACCTTTTTAAGTTTTCCAATCATAATTTTATCTATCATGTTATCTTTTTTTCCTTCATTTTTAAGTTCTTCAATTAGAATTTCCTTTTCTTTATTCAAGAATTCTTTATCTAAATCATTTTCCGACAAAGCAATTGGCGCCATTGCTGCTATATGCATTCCAATCTTTTTAGTAAAATTAAATGCTTTTATATCTTTTTTTTTTGAATTCGAGGAAATCAAAACACCAATTTTTCCTAAATTTGATGTAACTGAGTTATGAATATATTTTTCAACTAAAGCATTATCTTTTTTTAAATAGTCTATTCGCCTAATTTTAATGTTTTCTCCTATTTGTGAAACTAGTTCTACAAGCTGATCTTTGATCAAAATATTATTGTTTTTTTCATTTAATAATTCATTTAAATTATAAATTTTTTTTAATGCCACTTTTAAAATTTCATTACAAAATTTTAAAAATTTATCATTTTTAGCAACAAAATCTGTCTCAGTATTAATCTCTATAATACAAGCTAGTTTATCATTATCTGAAATACATATTAAGCCTTCAGCAGCATCTCTTGAGGATTTTTTTGTAGCCTTTGAAATTCCTTTTTTTCTTAAATACTCTATAGATTTTTCAATATCGTACCCATTTTCAGAAAGAGCAATTTTACAATCTTGAATACCGGCACCAGTTCTATCACGAAGTTCTTTAATTTTACCTAAACTATCATCAGACATTTATTTTTTGTCTTTTTTGTTTTCTTTACTGTCTTTTTCTTTTTTAGGTACTTTACCTTCTTTTTTTATTTCAGCTTGAAAATCAGAAATACTCACTGAAATATTTTTTTGTGCGTCTAAAATAGTTTTTTTTGCTAAATCGCAGTAAAGATTTATCGATCTTCTTGCATCATCGTTTCCAGGTATTGGATAATCAATAAGTTCAGGATTTGAATTGCTGTCAACCACTGCAATAATAGGAATCTTTAGTTTTTTTGCTTCCTGTATTGCAATTGACTCAATGTTTGTATCAATTACAAACAATAAGTTTGGCAATCCCTTCATGTCTACAATCCCACCTAAAGATCTATTAAGTTTATCTCTCTCTAGTCCCATCTTAATAAGTTCTTTTTTAGTATAACCTTTATTTTCTTTATTTAATTCTTCAGTTAGTTTTTTAAGCCTTTTAATTGAGTTACTTATAGTCTTCCAATTTGTAAGCATTCCACCAGGCCATCTATAGTTCACAAAAAACTGATTAGTTTCTTTTGCAACTTGTGAAATTAATTCACTTGCTTGTTTTTTGGTTGATACAAATAAAACTTTTCCCCCATTTGCTATACATTTATGCATTTGCAACAAAGCTTCGTTTAGAAGCTTAACTGTTTGCATAAGATCAATAATATGAATTGAATTTTTTTCCCCAAAGATGAATTTTTTCATTTTTGGATTCCATCTAAAAGTTTTATGTCCTAAATGAACGCCAGCTTCTAAAAGCTCTTTTATTGACGCAGAAGGTATTTCCATTTTTTTCCGGTTACATCCACCATAGAAACTGCCTTATAAACTAAGGACCGGGAGCATTGCTGCTTTATTCTATGTGCGAATTTTTAAGGTGTTATAGTTAATTTTTTTTTAAATACAAGCTAATTAATCTTATAGTTCAAATTAATTTCTTTTAACTTATTAATTAAATTCATATCTACAAACCTGTAATCCTTAACATCTAAATTTAATAATCTTTTACTAGCCTTTAATTTAAACACTACCTTAGTTCTTCCATTTTTTTTTAAAATTGAATTAATAATCTCTATTTCTTTTAAACTATTTAAAAAAAACTCAATAGAATTAATTTTTGCCTCTTTTAAAGCATTTAGATCAGTTATTTTTCTAACAGTTAACCTTTGTGTCCCATTGGTTAACTTTTCTTTAACAATATTAATTAAAAAAGAATTTCCTAGTATTAATATTTCTCTGCTTGCTAAGAGGAGTTCTGAAAAAATAAAAATTTCATACATTCTGCTTAAATCACTTAGTTTTAAAATTGCAAAAGGTTGGCCTTTTGAAGTTTTTTTTTCTTGTAACAACATTAAAGTACCACCAATAATAATTTCTTTTCCGTTGTCTAATTCGTTTATTTTACTATATGAAACTGCATTATAAGATCTTAAAATACTTTCGTAATCAGTTAGAGGATGTTTGCTCATAAAAAAACCAATTGAGTCAAACTCATTTTTCATTTTTTCGTTATTTTCCCAGATGGGATAATTATCTGTTTTTAAAAAATCTAAAAAAACTTTCTGACTTTCACCAAAAAGGTCCTTTTGTTCAGAATTACTATCTTTGAAATTTTTTGATATTTTTATGATTTCTGGAACATTATCATGCAGTAGTTTTCTATTTTTACTAAAACAATCAAAAGCACCAGATTTAATTAACCCCTCTAATTGAAGTTTATTAATATATTTTGAGTTAATTTTAAGAACGAAATCTTCATAATTTTTAAATGTTCCTAATTTATCTCTTATTTTTTCTATTTCGTTTATTGAGTCGTAGCCTACTGCTTTAATTGCAGATAGACCATAATAAATTTTATTTTCTTTCACTTCAAAACTGGCATAGCTATCATTAATAGAAGGGGGTACTACTTTTATGTCCAATCTTTTAAGCTCTTCATAAAACTCATTAAGTTTATCTGTATTACTTAGTTCCATATTCATCGACGCTGAAAAAAAAAATAATGGATAATGAGTTTTCAAATATGCAGTTTGATATGCAACTAATCCATAGGCCGCAGCATGGCTTTTATTAAAACCGTACTGAGCAAATTTTTCAACAAGTTGAAAAATAAATATTGACTGTTCTTTTGGTATACCGTTTGCAACAGCTCCTTCAATAAAATCTTTTTTCTGTCTCTCCATCTCCGCAGATTTTTTTTTACCCATTGCTTTTCTTAAAATATCTGCTTTTGATGCTGAAAAACTAGATAACACTTGAGCAATTTGCATTACTTGTTCTTGATAAATTATGACCCCATAGGTTTCCTTTAGTATGGGTTCTAGTTTTGGATGAATATAATTTGGCTGCTCAATTCCATTTTTACAATTATTATATTTTGAAATATTTTGCATAGGACCAGGTCTATAAAGTGCAACTAAAGCTATAATGTCTCCAAATTTATCTGGCTTCATTTGTCTTAAAACTTCTTGCATGCCAGAACTTTCTAACTGGAATATTCCTTTCGTTTCACCAGTAGATAATAGATCAAACGTTTTTTTGTCGTCCAAAGGAATAGAACTTATATCCAGTTTAATTCCGTTTTTATTCAACTCGTAAAGTGTTTTTTTTATAATTGTTAAAGTTTTTAGGCCAAGAAAATCAAATTTCACAAGACCCGCGGCTTCAGACCAATGCATATCGAACTGAGTAACTGGAATATCTAGTTCGGAGTCAAAATCTTTGTATAAAGGAATTATTTCGTTTATGTTTTTATCTGCAATAATAATACCTGCAGCATGAGTAGCTATATTTCTATATAAACCTTCTAGCTTCAAAGAAAGGTCGCAAAGTTTTTTAATTCTAGGATCTTGTTTTTGAGCTTCTTGAATTCTTGACTCAATTGAAATTGCTTCTTGCAGAGAAAGAGGTCTAGCTGGGTCAAATGGTATCATTTTTGACAGTCCATCTACAACGGAATATGGAAGACCAATAACTCTGCCAATATCACGCAAAGCCATTCTGGCTTGTAATTTTCCAAAAGTGATTATCTGTGCAACTTTCCCTTTATATTTTTCTTTTACATAGTTAATTACTTGATCTCTATCTTCCTGACAAAAATCCACATCAAAATCTGGAATAGAAATACGATCTGGATTTAAAAATCTTTCAAAAATTAATCCAAATTTAATCGGATCTAATTCTGTTATACTCAATGCATAAGCAACTAATGAACCAGCCCCGCTTCCTCTTCCTGGGCCTACAGGGATATTATTTTTTTTTGCCCATGCTATGTAATCCGCTACAATTAAAAAATAACCTGCAAATTTCATTTTCGATATCATTTTTAGCTCGTAATCAAGCCTACTTTGATATTTTAAACTAAACTCCTCTTTTAATTTTTCGTCTGTAATATTTTTTAAAATTTTATCATTAAGCTTAAAGCTTAATCCGCTGTTTGCTAAATCAAATAAATATTCGTCTAATGACTTTCTAGTTTCTGAATTAATAGAATATGAAGGAAGAAGAGGTTTACTTATAAGAGGTCTATAAGTGCAAAAATATTTTAAATAATTATTATTTTCCAATGCATCAGGCAAATCCTTAAAAATCTCAAGCATTTCATTATTAGATTTAAAGTAATGTTCCTCTGAATAGGTAAGCCTACTTTTTTCATCAACGTAAGTTTTTTGCCCAACACAAATATATGCATCATGAGCTTCATATGTTTCTTTTGATAAATAAAATACTTCATGCGTTGCAATTAGTGGTATTTTATTAATAATACTTTTTTCTATCAAAAAGTTTTCAATAGTTTTTTCTCCAATTTCTCCGTGGCGTTGTATTTCAAAATACAAATTATCCTTAAAATTATTTTTCAATTCTGTAATTAAATTAGTAAGAAGCTTTTGTTGATTATTTAAAATTAATTCTGAAGCTAAAGTATTTTTTCCACCAAAGAGAATAATTAAGTCTTTTGCATTGCTTAAAAGTTCTTTTAAATTAATTTGGGGAACTTGGTCTTTATTTACTTTTAAATAGGAATTTGAAGATAGATTTATTAAATTTTTATATCCAGTCTCAGATTTGGCTATTAAAGATATTTTTCCTATAATTTCTTGAAAGTTTAAATTTATTTGTGTTCCAATTATTGGATGAACACCAGCCTTTGATACGAGCTCTGAAAATTCCAATGCACCACTTAAATTTAAAGAGTCTGATATGCCAATAGCATCAACAGGATTTTTTTTTAAATAATCTGCAAGATCAGCTATTTTAACAGCACCTTCGCATATTGAGTACTGAGTATGTATCTTTATGTGATTAAAAAATACATTTTTTAAACTCATGTAATTCTTTTAACACTAGAATTACTAATCTCTAGCTGAATATCTGTCATACTTGATAACTCTCTATTATGAGTTGCAAATAAAATTAATCTATTTTCTGATTTTAAAGACTTTAATAAATTGAAAATTTCTAAACTATTATTTTTATCTAGGTTTCCTGTTGGTTCATCTGCCAAAATTAATTCGGGCTCAGTTATAATTGCTCTTGCAATAGCTACTCTTTGTTGTTCGCCACCAGATAATTGATTTGGAAAGTGTTTTATTCTTGCTTCAAGACCAACTTTGATCATTATTGTCTCAGCTTGATGTAGAGCAAAGCTTTTTTCTACTTTGTTTATTAATAGTGGAAGAGCAACATTTTCTAGCGCGTTTAAATCTGAAATTAAATTATTAAATTGATATACTATCGATATTTTTGTTGCCCTATTTAAATTTTTTTCTGAAAGGGAAAAGCTAGAAATATTTTTGGAATTAAAAAAATAACTTCCACCATCGAATGTATCTAACATTGCAAGTATATGCAAAAGACTGGATTTTCCCGAACCAGATGGTCCAACTAATGAAATAATACGAT
>Ga0194116_10007542_pt1 | contig 11228 bp, 7 predicted proteins | sample TA2MahsurfametaG_4_FD_148617 | JGI IMG/M metagenome (GOLD analysis project Ga0194116, IMG submission 148617) | Freshwater microbial communities from Lake Tanganyika, Tanzania - TA2015008 Mahale S9 surface | ecosystem: Environmental > Aquatic > Freshwater > Lake | place: Tanzania: Lake Tanganyika... | reverse complement strand
CCGGTATTTGATAAAGAGGGAAAGCTTCGTGCTGACATGCTGGTGCGTGCTGCCTCGCAGACCATTAACCTAATTAAGACCGGCCTGCAGTCTGGTATCCCGGTGTTAAACGCAGACGGCACGATCACAATCCAGCGCAGCGAAAACAATATTTCCCGCTCTCAGCAAATCGCCGATTCGTTAGATGACAACGCTATCGTTAAAGCCTCTGGCCTGTCGGGGCGTGGGTTTGTAGCTACAATTGCACGGGCGCTTCGTGGTAAAGAGATCCAAGAGATCGATGCTCGCCGTAGAGCAAAAGCAAAGCAAGAACTAGGTCAAGCCGCTGTCAAACTACGTAGTGCTTACGATCAGTTTAAAAACGGCAACATCTCTAAAACTACCCTGGAGAAAATCCGCGGTCAGGTAAAAGAAGTGCAGAAGCGCTACAAGCCGGATCTAAAACTTAACCGCGAAAAACAAATCAACGACAAAGATATTGCTTGGGCGGAGGCTAATCTTGCTGCTGTGCCTGAGGTTCAGCAGGTCTTGGACATTTGGCGTGCTAATCACGACAGTTTAATTAATTTGTGGGAACAAACTGGGCTTTTGGATAAAGAGTATGCAAACAATTTGAGGGCCCAGCGCTTCTACGTTCCTCTCTACGCAGCTCGTGAAGATTTGATGGCTGAAGAGCAAGAGGGGTACACTGGTAGAGCTGCGGGTGCTAAAACTGTGGCTGAGATTGAAAAGTTAGAAGGCAGCGATCTTGTTCGTAATCTGTGGGAGAACATGGATAAGCACTACGCCTTTATGACGGCTAAGGCTTATAACAACCATACCCGCAAGATGGCAGTTGAACAGTTAATGAGCTTTGGAATTAATGGCGCTAAATTTACTAAGTCCGACGATCCAAAAGTCAACCTACGCTATCGTGACTACAATAACCCCGAGGCCGACAAGAACGGTATTGTCAGTGTCATCGTAGAGAATCCGCTTGATATAGCTGCATTCCAGATCCTGCCGTATGAAATGGGCGCCCTAATGAAGGGTATCTCGATGTCCACCGAAGTACTGCGTGCCGGTGCTCTTATCAACCCAATGTACTGGATTCGCCAGCTTATTCGTGATCCATTGCATGCATCAATTGCTGGTCAGCTTGACACCATAGTGACACCGTTTCATGCCATGAAAGAGTACATCCAGATTCTGGCTAATAATTCGGCGGAGGCTGAACTGCTTGCACAGCGCGGGGTGATTGGTCAGATTGACTCTACGACTACGTTGCAGCAATATCTAAAGCAAGTTGGAACAGAAAAAATTAAACCGTCTCAGATTTCTAAATGGTCTAAGAAGATCATGCGTATGCACGAAGCTTCGGATGCCGCCACCCGTGTGGCTATTTTTAAGAAGGAAAAACAGTTTGCCTTAGACCAGGGCATGAACGAAGAGATGGCAACAAATTATGCTGTGCATAAAGCACGGGAGTCTATTAACTTCGCAGTGCGTGGTAACTCAGCGACTCTTAATACGCTACGGCATATGATTCCGTTCTTCTCGGCGGCGCTTACCAGCTTAGATACCTTGTACCGCGTGGCTTCGGGTTATGGTTTAAACGATCAGGAGAAAGCTCAGGCACGTCAGATCTTTGTAAAACGTGCCGCAATGATGGTGTTGCTGTCTACAGCCTACGCCATGATGATGCAGGATGATGAGGATTACCAAAAGCTGCCCGACGACGTTAAGGATAACAACTGGCTGCTGCCCAGCCCCATCGGTAGTGAACATACATTTATCAAGATCCCTATCCCGTTTGAAATTGGCTTCCTATTTAAGACCTTACCCGAAGGTGCCGTGCGTTATATGGCTGACACCAGCACAGGCAAGGAAGTCTTAGCATCTTACCGTAAAGGCTTTATGCGAAGCATGCCGGGCGAGGGTATCCTTATTCCGCAAGCATTCAAACCTGGTCTTGAGACAGTCTTTAACTTCTCTTTATTTACTGGCCGTCCAATTGAGGGCATGAGTGACCAGGGCCTGCCGGTTGAGATGCGTGGTCCAAATGCTTCTGAAGTCTCCAAGATGATGAGCCGTTTTGGTCTTTCAGAAATTGGATTGTCTCCTGCAAAAATTGACTACCTTATCAAGGGGTACACAGCAGAGCTTGGCACATTTACTACCGGCGTAGCCAGCACGATGATGACTGAGCTTTCGGGTAAAGAGCCACCCGCTAAGAATATTGAGAACCAGCCTTTCTTCCGTGCATTCTTGACCAACCCGAATACCAGCAAAGCGGCTACAGATTTTTACGACATCATGCAAAACTCTCAGGAGGCTGTGAATGCAGTTAACCGGCTAAAGAAAGAAGGCCGGGTTGAAGAGCTGCAAGAGTTCGTGTCTGATGAGGATCGTAAAAAGCTTATTGCCGTGGCCCCGTCTTTGCGTCGGATTCAAGAACAAATGGCTAGGGTTCGGTCAAGAATTAATCAGATCAAGGTTGACTATGATCGTGATCCCGAAGACCGCCGGGATGAAATTAACAAGCTGCAGGGTATGTACGACAGGATTGCAAGGCAGGGGTATCAAGTTCTCGAGGCAGCGGGTATCGAGCGGTAAAAAATGCCCCCTGGGTAGGGGGCATAAAAGTATTACAAGGAGAGCGCCATGACTAAAAGTCTATGACGCCCCGAATGTACCACAGGATTTTTGGCTAGGGAACCCTCCAAAACCGAACCCCGTACATTCCGTTGTCTACACATACCTTGTGGACCAAACGAATACCCTTGACGGTAGCTGCCTTGCGGACGGCCCGGGCTAACTGGGTGGTCTGGATAGCCGGGATAAAGAAGCTAGACCCAGGCGTAAGCAGGTGCCACTCAATAAAAACCGGAACCCCCTCATTTAGGATTTCCGACTGCATCTGTAGGTAAATATCCCTGCATGTCAAAACCATCAATTTTACGGGTGTCGATGACCATTGTATTTACCGCCGGGGTGTTTAGTTTTGTCCCCCGGGCTAGCCGTTTTTTAGTCCCAAGGGTAGCCACACCGTCTTTTTCTAGCGCCTCTGAGACCGTTTTATAGGACGCCTGATGCTTGGTACACCAGTCTCGGAAGTGCTTGGTGGTAATAAATAGCAGCTTAGTATCCGGCTCGTAACGAATCAGCAGCTCCCGATGGGGTATCTGGATGGGGGCCTGCTCCATATTGGTGCGGCTATCGACCTCGCTGTTGATGACCAGCAGGCTTTGGTTGTGCTCGTTGAGGTAGGTGCCAAGCTGGTCCAGCGGCCCCATAGAGTTTGGTTTAACGGCGTTTTTGACTGTCGAAAAGTATTTCACTGCCCAGGCATAGACCGGCTTGATGTCAATATCGTGCAGGCCAAGCTTTTTAGAAATCATTCCACCTACCAGGGCCACCGCAGCCAGCGCCGAGTAAAACCGTTCCCGCTGGGTTAGCCCGGCGTCCGTGTCAAACCGGGTCTGGATTTCTTTGATCCGCTCTTTAATTAAGTCTTGATGCGCCACAACATATTTCATGTACTCCTCACCCGCGATACCGTAGTGGTCAAACATGGCGTTGTACCACTCGTCTGATTCTTCTTTACTCTTGGTCGTGTCCCGGGGAATATTGATCTCCACCACCCGCATGAGCTCGCCCTCAGGGAAAGTTTTCATGCTGTAGAGCACGTCATGTACGCTGCGATTACCGGAGGTCCACAGGATCAGCGCCCAGGTCGTGTTGTTGATCCGCTCAGAGTTAGACTGCGACATCATCCGATTGCGGCCCCGGCCTTGGGTAGCCACGTAGGCCAGATTGCTGACCTCGTCATTTGGCATATTGGTGATCTCGTCAATACAGATCGGTAAGTTTTGAACCGTACCCATGCGGTGCATCTTGGACTTAAAAGTGTCCTGCTCGAGCAGCATGGTTTCTTCCGGGTGACCAAAAATAGAATTGATAAGCATTTCGATTGATGTCTTACCAGTGCCCGAGCCGTCATCAGTTAAGTGAATCTGCACGCCCTTGAGGTTTGTGAACTTAAGAAGCGGCGTGCCAAACCCAGCAAATAAATTAAATGCCCGAGCCTCCATGCCAGGCCGGTTGTACCAGTTAGCCAGTTTGCGCCAGCCCTCGAGCGTGCCTTTCTTGGTGTAAGAAGGAACTAAGTTAATTGTGGCTGTGGATGGTGGACTATAAATTACCTCGCCTATTTGAATCTCTCGATCCCCTAATACAAAAGTATTTTCAGCAGTCCAACCAAACTGCACGCGAGAAAGCTCCGCGCTTGTCATTGTCTGCAACTCTTTTACCCATCTAGTTATGTATGCCATGATTCCATCCATTTGTTTACCAAGTGCTGCCACACCTTTGGCAGCGATAATTTCTCTAAGCTTGTCTTTGGCCCCCACGCTAGTTAGGGGCACTGCAAATTCGCGAATGCCATCTCGCGGCATGTGTAGCCGCATCCAAACCATCTCTCCTGCATCAGGATCTTCTAATCGCTTAACAACATAAAAATCATGTTCGTAAATGAGTACGTCTTCCGAGTCTTCTTCAGAATCTGGATTAGACACTCCGCGCTTATAAACCCCTCCATTCTTTCCCCGGAAATAAGGAAAAGGGAATTGAGGAATCTCGACTGTGACTTTCTGTCCAAGCGTTTCGTTCTGGATAACAACAATATTATCTTCAGCAGTTGCCTGGGCGATCTCGGTGCCCAACTGGATAGGTGATGTAATCTTACCTTTGTGAACGCAACTCTCGCATCTTTTAGGGTTATGTTCCTCAAACTTAACGCAGGTGTGTGGACCCGCGATTCGATCCAAGCGATTTTCGACATCCGTAGGGTTGTAGCCGGGATGTTTATTTGAAATTCTATGCGCCGCTTCGCGCCCGTCTTCACAGAATTTAGCGATTGATAGCGCAGAAAACCATAGCGGTTCTGAAACCTCTGATTGGTTTTTGTAAATGTAATTAAGCTGCGAGCACCCTTTACCATCTTTGCTCTTCACCATTATGTTGTGAAACTTGGATATCCGGTTACCCATGAGCGACCGTGTTGTTTCATCCAAGGCTTTCTTGGTTGTCGGCATCGTCTCAAGAAAATCTACCTTGATCTTGTTTTTAAATATCTCAAACTCGATCTCAACAGACATCGCCATGACGGCAACCTTGCGGGGCGACTCTAAGTTTTTAAAATTTAAAGTATCAGGTACACGAAGTATCCGAGCCGCATCCGCAGTTACTGCAGGATCAGAATGCAGGTTATTAGCCGCACAGAGTTTTTTAAATGCTTCTGCTACTGGCTTCCACTCGTTATACCCAATGGTCTCTATTAGAGTCCAGTAAGCATGAACACCACGACCAGAATTAACAATCGTAGGTTTTGGAAGTCCTGTAGTAACGCAAAACTCTTTTAGTGCAGCCAGCGCCTGCACTTGACTTTCATACGGTTTACCTTCACCGCAATCTAAATCTAGCCAGAACGCCTTGAACCACTTGGCATTTTTTGCAGTTCTCCCAGAATTATCTTCAAACTTAGCGCAGCCGAAATAAACATCAAAGCTCTCTGCGAGCAGCTCTTCGACAGTTTCATTTAATTGTTCTAGTGTCTCTACAAAACTTTGCCTCGGGGCCCCTTTTCTTAGTCCCACCGCACAGTACAAGCCGCTTGAAGGCAAGACTGCGGAGAGAAAGAGATTCCTTGGGTCATACGCTCTCAATCAAAAAAACAGGTTTATGAAGACTTACGTCAGCTTTTTTATGTAATTTTCAATAGCTATCTCTTGTCGCCAATTAGGGTTTGACTTACCAGTGAACCACGCATATATCGTGGGACGAGTAACCCTAAAATCTCTAGCCACTTGTGAAATCGGGATGTTGGCCTCGATGCAAGCCTTTCCCAATCGCACTCCTAGCTTATGCTTTGGCGCACGTCTGACAGTCTTTACTAGCGCTAATGTGTATCCAATCATGGTTTAAAAGGGGGCATAAGCCCCCACCCCTTAGTTGCCCCAATCGTCAAGGATTTCTTCCACGTTCTTAGGCGCGGCTTCTTTTTTCTCCCGCTTTACGGGCTCTTTGACTGGCTCTGCTACAGGTGCCTTGTTCTCGATAGCCTTGGGTACTTCGTCTTTGGCACCGTCTAAGGCAGCAGGTGTATTACCAATAGCTTTTTGAGCATCTGCAGTTTTACCTTTGGTCTGCACCGAAACGATCTCTTCTTCGGACAAGGGGCGCACGGCTTTGAACACTAACTTTGGTGAGGAGCTTGCAGTATCAAACCGAACCTCGGTCACTACGTCAGTGATGTTTAAACCATGACTGCCCAACAGCTCGGCATAAGGTTTAATGCCCATCTTGCCATTGTCTGCATTCCATAGCGAGTTTGAGGGCAGCGTAAGCTGGTAGACATCACCATTGATATCACCTTCAAGCACGACCGCAAGACGGCGGCTGTAACGGCACGCACGTTTACCATTAGGGCCTGAGCCAGCCTGATTTTGTGGGCAGTCTACACAACGCTTGGACTGCGGGTTACGAGCCTTGGCGCTGGGTAAATCGCCATCATCGGAGAAGCAATCAGGAGCAGAGATCTTCTGGCCTTCCTTGAACTGAGCAGCATAAAAAGTACGTGAGTCTTTCGGGGCTGCGGCTACAACCACCACGTTCATAAAACGCTCTTCGTTCTGTGCTACTTCTTCACCATCTACAATCATGCGGAATACTCCAGCTTTGATTGAGATCCGTTTGCCGACAGGCGGCTCATTAGATGCACGCACACCCATTAGTGCTTTGGTGGCGTCATCCAGTTCTTTTTTTTGCAAATGGACGGGGATACCGCCTTTAAACAGTGTTACGTCTGACATGGTACTCTCCTTATTAAGATGCTCGAGTTACTACTACGGTTTGCTCACTGTCCAGATTCAAGCCTTCTGGCATGATGTCTGGGTTATCTTCAAGAAACTGTTCCATAGCGGAGTTAGTAATCCGCTGATGAAGTAAATTAAACGCATCACGTTCCTTGATGATTTTGTAAAGCGCAGGCCAATTACTTGTCCAATAACGCTTCGATACACGACGGCTTACTCTGCCGACATTTGGGATGCTGATATTACCACCAGCTTCTTCGCATCGAGTTAGGAGCTCAACAGAAATCTTTTCCTGCATTTCTTTGAGCTTACCTTTCTCACGCTCTTTTTCTTCGATAGCGTCGCGAAGTTTTATGTATGCCTTGATCAGGCGTTCTGTAGTTGTATCCATGTTGCTCTCCTTATATTTTTTCTGATTATGGGTACTATTCTTTACAATGTCAAGAGCTCTTCGTAAAGATCTGCAAGTTTTGTATGTACATCAATTTTGTCCTGCAACATTTTGTAAAGCCGCTTCTCTACGGGACTACCCTGAAGGTGGACTACCGTAGTCGGGTTTTTCTGACCCGCACGGTGCACCCGGGCGTTAGCCTGTAGGTAGGTCTCCACAGACATCACTGGACTCCAGTAGACAATAGTATTGGCAGCATGTAGGGTTACCCCGTGGCTGGCTGCTTGTGGCTGGATGACCAGCACCCGGGGGTCCTTCTCGTTTTGAAACTGCTCAAAAATCTTTGTTCTGGCCCCAGCCGATACACCGCCGTGAATGACCTCTACGGTGTAATGTTTTTTAAGGTGGACAGATACCGCCTCGATAGCGTGCCGAAAGGGCACAAATACCAATACTTTATGACTGGACTCATCAATGACCTCTTCCAGCACGTTAAGCCGGTTGGCAGCGTCAAATTCCACCACTTCGCCCGTGTCCGCATAGACGCACCCGCCGGATAATTGAAGTAATTTATTGAGATTGACTGCGGCATTGATTGTAGTTATCTGCTCGCCTGCTGCGTAAACCAGCATTTCTTTACGCATGATCTCGTAATACTTTTGCTGTTGATCTGATAGCGGCACATCCCGGGTGACGTAGGTCATTTCCGGCAAATCCAGGCACTGCTCTTTGGTAAACCGGATGGCTGGTTGCAACGCATCATGGACAATAACTTCAGAGTTAGGGCGCGGCACCCATTTAAATTGGGTAACTTTGTACATGACTTGGTCTCGAAAAGAAGCCATATACTTTGGCACACGGTCAGGAGCCACTAACTTAGCCAGGCCGTAGGCGTCCACGGGGGACTGAGCCGCCGGGGTTCCGGTCATCATCCACAGCCAAGTCTGGGGCTTGATCAGACGGTTAAGGACCTTCCAGCGCTTGGTCCCGGGGTTCTTGTAGGCGTTGGCCTCATCGACCACGATCAAATCAAAGCCAGCCTGGGCGATGTCATCGGCGATGATCTCGACACCGTCAAAGTTAATAATGACAAATTCAACGTCACTTTCTATAACATCTTTACGTTTGTTGCGAGCTCCGTAGGCCACATCTACCCGGCGGTGCATGGCAAACTTGAAAAGATCCGATCTCCAGGCCGACTCCATGATTGATAGGGGACAGATCACTAGCACCCGCTTAATAATCCCCAGGTTTATTAGATAGTCCGCAGCCCAGACTACAGAGCCGGTCTTGCCGGTGCCCTGCTCGTTGAAGCAAAAAGCCCGTTTGTGTAGGGTCAAGAAAGACGCCGTAGTTTTCTGGTGGTCAAAAGGTTTATACATTCCTCGCCAGTGATATTGCTTAAGAATTGGAGACGGAATATTTTTGATATTTAAGTTTTTTAAGACCTGCACCTCATGCATATCCCAGTTGACCAGCACTTCGTAATGGTCGTCGTGGACTTTCATAACCTGGCTTTTAGGTATGATTTTAGTGATGCGGTCAGCGTCGCGTACCTTAAGCAGTAACGCCCGGTTGTCAATAATCTTCACAGCTCTCTCCGCTGGGTCTAGCCCAGCTATGTTTTATTTTTTACGTTCTCGCGGACTTACTTCTGAAATCATTCTGCGCTTGGAATCTCGATCAAAGGATCTGTTTACAGAATCCTCTACAACTTTTGTTTTGCTTTTAATACCACCTTTAGATATAGCGGTAGTGTGATGCACATCCTTGCCATCATTTTTTTTAGCTTCACCATCTCGAATAGCTTGGCGTCTAGCCTTATTGCGAGCAGCACGATTTTTCTTTTGCTCCTCGGAATTGTGATAAGTTTCGTATTCGCGTTTATAGTTTCGTGGCATTTAATTTCTCCCATTATGTGAGCAACTAAGCACTGGACACCATTTCCTGCAAGTGAAGTTGCGTTTAGGGTTCCAAACATCCGATTCTACTGCTTCCTCGAGTTGCCGCACAATAGGTATAAACGGCTCAAAGTAGGCGTTCCGCTGGGTAAACTCATACTCTTCCGTAACAAAATCTTTGGCTACTACAAACAAAAGCCCTGCTTTTATTTTCTGGACATATGGAAAGTGCACAAACGTTGCAGCCGCTAGTAATCTAAGCTGTTTCATGTCAGCGTATTGCGAACTCTTGCCAGTCTTATAGTCCACTAGTCTGGCTTCTTTGTCTTCTTTATTGACGATCAACAGGTCCGCAACCCCCCGGTACCAGGCGGTTTTATCGGAAAAGTTTGTGATGCTGTAGCCATCTGGATGTTTCTTTACGCCCATCTGATACTCGCAGTATTTACTACCCTTGATTCTTAACAGCTTATCCAGCATAGGGGCCATGTATGCGTACTTCTCGGGAATAGGTTTACCGTCTCGGATAAATTCTTCCGCTGCAAGGTGGACCTCTTTCCCATAGATGATCGCATCTGATTCTGGTTCTGTAACATCTCTAGCTATCTTGATGTGGTAGTACTTTTTAGGGCACTGATCAAAAAGCGTTAAGGAAGAGTATGACCACGGCAGGACTTTAGGCATCGATATGGCTCTTTATAGCAACACGCATCATGCGTAATTCTACAATGGCCTCGTTTGTTTTTGAAGCAGCTTCCACATACTTATGCTTTAAAAGTAAATCATGGACTTCTTTCATTATCTTTTTTGTCGCCAGCTCATGCACGGAGTAATCAAGTAGAACCGTAGTTTTCACCATATCCAACCTTACAATTTAAAGGTAACCCCTGGGCCCACTCTGGCACCCAGCGCATACATTCTTCAACATACGCCTTGGCTTCGTTCTTCTCAGCCTTTGGCGCAATACAAGCAACCGCATCGTGCACTGTCAGCACGACCTTATACCGTTTGGCAATCATAACCATCTGCTCACCGATGACGCATCGGGCCAAACCCTGACAGATATTTTCTGTAAGCTTGCCACCGTAAATTTTATTTACCCCTTTGCGCGAGTCATAAACAAACTCTTCTTTACCCTCTTCGTTTGTAACTTTACGCAGCTTAGGGTACCGCTGATATAACCCGTTAGGCATCAAGATACCATCTACACCGCTAACGGCTACGCAGTCATTTCCATACGGCACGGCCTGATTAAACGCCATCGCTTCAATCGCTGCTTGCCCTTGGTTCCAAAGCTCTGGAATCAGCGAATAGGTTCTACGGTAGACTCCAATAATGTGCGAAGCTTCTTGTTCCGAAATCTGTACATTAAAGCTTTTAAGTTGCGTCTGGAATTTTTTTGCACCCATTCCATAGCCAGAACCAAGGATCGTTGTTTTACCAACGAAACGCTCTTCCTCCGTAATTTCGGCGCTTGCCTTCGAATAAATAGCCGACGCCATGATTTTGTATACATCATCGCCATTTCTAAATGCCTCCGTTAAATCGTTCTGCCCAGCCAACCACGCCAACACCCGGGCCTCGATCTGCGCTGAGTCTGAATCAATAATTACAAACCCCTTGGGGGCCATGATTGACCGCTTAAGCTTGCCTGCGTTAGCCCCCCGGCTGGGTAAATTTTGCAGATTAATCTTGTCGGTCCCACCCCAGCGTCCAGTGTGGGCTGCGTAATACTGCAGCGGCACCGGCATCGAACCCCGCTTGGCGATTGCTATAAACCGCTCAGTCCTGGTTTCCTCGAGCGTGCTTTTGTTACCCAGTCTAGCTGCGACTAGAGCCTGCACCCGCTCATCTGAGTGTTCAGCCAAAGCTTTAAATTCCTCGTCACTCTTAGCCATAGCCAATGTTTCTTTGCCAGTTGTAAGGCTAATCTTGGTGGGTGGTTCCACCCCCAAATTTTTAAGCAGTTCAGCAAACTTCTGGTTGCTCATCAACGACTCGCGGTCTTGCTGGACAGACTGCAGCAGCTTTTCTTTGCGATCTTTTACCTCACCCAGGTGAGTCTCGAGCAGCGGCAGATCT
>Ga0194116_10007538_pt1 | contig 11234 bp, 9 predicted proteins | sample TA2MahsurfametaG_4_FD_148617 | JGI IMG/M metagenome (GOLD analysis project Ga0194116, IMG submission 148617) | Freshwater microbial communities from Lake Tanganyika, Tanzania - TA2015008 Mahale S9 surface | ecosystem: Environmental > Aquatic > Freshwater > Lake | place: Tanzania: Lake Tanganyika... | reverse complement strand
TTAGAGTCCTTAAATGGTTAATAAGCTTATTTTATAAATAAATTAAAAATATATATCTGCTTTTTCTATAAATAACTTTAGCTTTATAAAAGTAACTTAAAATTTTTAATAAAACAAAGAAAATATATATTTAATTTATATTTATATAACAAAATATTTTATTTAGAAAATAAATAATTTATTGTGATGTCAAATGAAAAGATTAATGTTAGATCAAAATTATCTGTTGAACTAAAAAGAACTCATGAAAAGTCAAACCTTATCCTTAAATTCAGACAAAGTTTTACTTATCCAATATGTCTTGGAATATTAATAAATATTATCGTAACAATTTATTTCTTGATGAGTTTTTCTTCAAATCTAAACAAGACAGTTGAAATATCAGATATTATATATAATGCAGAAAATGATAGAAATATACCAATAATTGAAAATGTCGGAAATATTCTCTATAAAAAATTCCAACCTTCAATTTATATTTTAAATTGTTTTAAAAAATATATTAAACAGATAACAAACGAAGATTTCTTGGATCTAAAAGACAATAGCTTCGCTTCAAAAACTCCTGAAGAAAAAAGAGCTTTGAAAAATGATATGATTAAATTCGCAAAGAATTACTCATTAAATATTTTCGAAGTGTATAAGAATTATGAACAATATAAAAATAAAACAATAAATGATTACCTTGATTATTCATATTGGTATCTTAATGAAAATATAACGAGTTTGGATAGTTTAAATGAAACGGAAAATTCAAATTTCCCTCTTCTTAGGAAAATTTATCTTCTTTCAAATTTAAATATGCTTTTTAAATCACATTATGAATTATACAAAGACACCAATTTCACAGGAATAACAAGGATATATGGTGGTTTTTCAAAAGCAGGAATTTATTTTTCTTACCCTATATTCACAGAAAAAGATTTAAATGAGACTAGTCTCGGAAATTTTATAAATTACAAAAATCCACCTGACTGTAGAGATGAATTTTTGAAAATTCCTTCATATTTTTCTTTCAAATGCAGACCTTGGTATAAGGAATCTGTATCTCTTTATAACAATAAAAATTTTAGTATATCTATAACATACCCATATCTTTTCATGACTAAGGATGCGAGTATTGGAATAAGCACTTGCATAATAATGAACGATCAAGATATTTTTGGACATTCTAATCAGCATAATGAAAAACTCCTAAACGAAGAATTTTTAATAATCTGTGTAGACTTGCCTCTTTCAGATATAATTTCTGTTTTCGATTATTTAAATAACATGATTAATGGTTATTTTTTTGTGCTGAGAATTAATTCTGATAAACCAATCTATTATCCTCAGTTGAATTCTAGAGTTAATTTAAATCATTTGGTTAGATATGAATTTGACAATTATATGGAATATTTTATTGATGATTTGATTAATTTTAAAATAGAAGGTAATAAAAACATGTTCAAAGAATTCAAAGTTTCGGATACTAAAGAAATGGATCAGTATCCAAATAATACATTCAATATATCGAAAAATGGAATTGATTATAATTATACAATTTTCCCAATCAGTTTGAATTTTGGAGATAAAAAAATTATACCAAGTAAGTTTAATAATTATTGAAATCCCGAATTTTATTAATTTTAACTCTTTTTTGTAATTCATAAATATCGTTAAAAAATTTAAATAACAAACTAAAGATTTTTTAAATCTAAATTTTCATTTATGATTAATAAAAGCTATTTTTTTTATTCAATAATAATTATAGATAATAACGCTTCTGATATCATCAAAAAGGATGAAATAGATAAAGACATTATTAATATGATTAATGTCATTTATGTTACTGAAAAAAGCCTATTTGATTATTCGATAAAAAATATAAATCAATCACTAACAGCAAAAATAGTTTTTTCAGTTCTGATTATAATTATTCTGGGCTGCATTGTGCTCCTAATAACTTTCTATCTTATAAATTCAATTGCTACTAATATTCTGCGTCCAATTAAGATGATGAATAGCATTCTAGTTGGAATCAATAAAGAAAATGTGGAAACTGAAGACCAAGAAATATCAGATTTGAAAAAATCAAGAATTAAAAATAATATGAGCAAATCAAATTTAAAAACATATCAAAAATTAAATAATGAAGAGGACAATGAATTTGAAAATGAAGATGATGATTTGCTCGATATTCGTTCTGAAGACATAGATAATTTATTCCAGACTTTAATTGATTTGAAAAAAACACTTAATTACGTACAAGTAAATCCTAATATAAACGAAAATGAATATAAATTCCTCAATTTACTTTTTGCCAAAAACACTTTAAATAATGTCCATAATATTCAAGCGAGATTACTTTGTAATAGTAATTTGGGAAATCTTGCGATTAAGTTTAAAAAATATGATAAAGCTATCGTACATTTATGGGAGTCTGTTAAATTGAATAAAAAATACATATTTAAAAACAATGAATACTTTAATGAATTTATGGATAATCTGCCTCAATCATATGGAGATGCTAATCAATTTTCGATTAAAGATCATTTAGGTTATTATGAATCAGAAGCAGAAAATGAGGAAAGCAAATTAAACAAGCTTCGTTCTGTTGAGTTGGAAATGGAGAACAAGATCAATATTGAAAGTAGAATTCCAAAGCTTATTTTCGCATTCAAAAAATTCTTTAAAAATTTAAACAAAATTCTCAAGATGATTTTGAAAGATCAAAAATTCGTGAAAATTTTGGATAATGTCGATGAATTCTATTCAAGCAATTTAAAACATTTAAAAAGCAATGAAATATATCAAATATTCAGAGAAAAGATAATTTCATATTTCATAAAAACTGATATTTTCACAAATAAAAAATTCCATAATTTTAAGAATTTTAAAACAGTAATAGATCAATACTTAGGGCAGTCCATTGAAACCAAAAATGATAGATTAAAAGTCCTTGCGGAATTTGAGTTAATTGACTTTGTGATAAAGTATATCTTAATACCTCTGGAATTTAATTTAAAATGTTCTGATAGAATCTACAACTACATGCGTTTGAATAATTCAAATGTTCACGATACTAAGGTTACTTTGCTAAATAGGAACATTGGATCTATGGACAACCGCATTAGAATTTTAAGAGAAGAACTCAAGAATCAAATCGATAGAACTCGCAAAGTGATTTTAAGCGATAAAAAAGACTCCACTGAAAAATATTTAATTTCTAAAAAACTCTCAAAAAAAAATTTTTTGGAATATTCCGATTTACCTAAATCTGTTTTATTACAGCGTATAAACTTTTTAGAAGCTAAATTTAATTTTAATTATGATTTAAGAGAGAGTTTTTATAAATTATCAACAATTACAAAATTCCAAGATGATGTAATTGATGGGGTAATTTTATTATCTTCTTATAAGAAAATGCAAAAAATATTCAGAGAATTGATTAACAAAATAGAATTTTTAAACTCAAATGACTCTAGTTCCCGAGAAAATTTGATAAAATTCATATCATTAAATTTGAATATTAATAATTTGCTAAATAAAACTTCAAGCATTACTATTAATAATTCTTTGATGCCAAATTTTAACAATAATAATAATATCATGAATAGCAGCAATAATAAAGCTTTAGAAGAATTGAGCAAATTAAATAGCAACACAGTAATAAATTTAAATAATGCAAATAGTGAGACTATCAAAATTTTAAAAGATGCTTCTGATGAATTTGTAAAAATTATTCGACAAAAAGCTGAGATGTGTATTAATGGTTACAGCGATGAAATAGCGAGATATTCAATAACAAATAAAGACATAGCAGTTTTGCTTGATTATTCCGATAATTTCAATGATAAAGAAAAAAAAGAAAAAGCGCAAAAATTCTTTGAATATATTTTTGAGAGCATTTGTACTTTTAATGATAGAATTTCTATTTTCGGATATAATGAGACAACATTTCAACTTTTAAGCTTAATGCCTAAAAACAGTAAGACTATCAAGTTGATCGAAAATCATTTTAAAGAAATTTGGAAAAACAATGAATTTTATTCAAAAAAAGTAACTCCCGTTGAACTTGTAAAAGCAATTGGAAATGTTTACAATTGTATTGGGAAAAAGGATATCTATAATAAAAGAGAAAAATGGATAATTGTACTAACGGATACAATAGCAGAGAATGATTTGAAGATATTCGAAGAAAAGAAAAAGTTTTTAGAGAATGTATATGGATCAAAAAAGAATGAGAATTTAATAATAGTAAAATTAAAATCTAGCGAAAACAGAAGAGAAAATTCAATTATGGAAGATGCACTTAAATTTAACAAGAGTTGCTATATTGATTTAGAAAAAAAGCATTTGCTAAAATCAAGAATGAGAATAGAAGGTGTCATCAATGAAAGTTCAATTTTTGATAATGAAATATATAATCCCTGAAAAAGTTGATATATAAGATTATTAATTTTGAAATATTTCAAAAAAGATATAAATATTATTATTGATTAGATTAGTTATTTAGGAATAAATTTGAGACATATGTTGAATTATTTATTAATAAGCATTTTAAAAATAGGATTTTAAAAATTTAATATTTTCATTTTTTAACGAAAAATTTATTAATAAAGATTCAATAATTTTATATCGTTTTATATTTATTTTGAGTATCGATAATATGAATTATATTATAATAACCTTTTATTTTTAAAATAAAAAAATTAGAAGAAAAAAAATGAGTTTTGAAATGAATTTATGGGTAATGTTTTATTTATTAAAAAGAATTAGAATTCAGTAGCTAAAATCAATGAGCATTTTAATAATAAATTAGGAGGTTATAAAGACTTACTAGATGTTATTTTCCAATATTCTAAAATCGAAATTGACAAAAGCGATAAAATCCGCAATCTTAATTTTCTTAATAATTGTTTATCAAAAGAGCAAAATACTTTTTCTGAATATCTGAAATGCATGAGTAAATTCTATATCAGGATTTCTGAGAATCATAAATTTTATGCAAATAAAATAAAAGAAAAAGTTGATAACCAAAAAAAGATTATAGAAGATTATAAAAAGGAATGCAAATACTCATATACTCATTTAGAAGCTAACGAAAAAGATTATTTGAATAGTCTTAATAAATTAAAAAATGTAATATAAATTAAAATTTTTAATCAGTGATTATTCCAATATATAGTTTAATTTGAAAAAGGCATTCAGAGATTTTTTTCAATTACTCTTATTTATTTATTCAAATAATTATTCATTATTCATGGAATCAATCTTTTACAAAATACTTTGTTTTATTAAATTTTACAGTTAAGAGATGAATATCATGAAATAGCCAGGTTAACAGAAAGGTCTTTTTTAGAAAAATATAAATCAGATTTAAATAGATATTCAAATGTATATGAGAAAGATGACTATAAAATAAGAGTTGAAAAAATGAAAATTGATTTTCTCAAATCTGAAAAAAATTACTTTTCTTTTCTATCAATTGTTAATCAAAAAAGAGAAAATTATATAAAGGTCAAAGCTGCTTATTTACAAGGCATGCAAAAAATCGAAAATTCTTTGAATCAATTTATCAAAGAAACCTTATTTCAATTAAATGTGGATTTGGATATTTGTTATGAAGACATTAAGTGTGATAATAAAACTTTAAAAAATGTACAATCTTTTTATTTTTTTAAGTGCTAATTAATAATTAGAGGTTATATGAGGTTAATGATGAAGCAGATTTAATGAATTTTATTAATAAAAATCAATCCAAATATGAACCTCCTTTTCCTATAGAATTTGATTTTTATAATATAATATGCAGAAGAGATCCTCCAAAAGATGCGGATTTGAGGGCCATTCATTATACCATCACTTCCATGCAAAATACCTTAACATATAAAGATGAAAATAATCTAGTAATCTTTTTAAAAAATATTGTATTAAACACATTAAAGCGTTCAGTTTTTAATTATATAAATTATTATGGAAGTTTAAATATGATGAATTAATATTAGCTGCTACATTCCAATTAATTTTTTTGTTTATCAGTTAGAACACTTTGATTTATAAGAAATATAAATCTAAATTAAGCCGCTGCTTTTATTTTTTTAATAAAATATATTAAAATTAGTATAATACTGAAGAGGAAGAAAAAAGAGTTTTAATAGCAGAACTAAGTACAAAGGTCTGGTACAATTCAGAAAAATTCAATGATAATGATTTTTTAGAAATAAATAAGCTTTTTAAAGATAAAAAGCATAGAATTTATTTTTTAGAATATTTAAACAAGCATAGAGGAAGTGGATTACATATTTTATCTTCTGAATGTTTTAAAAAAATAGGATTAATACTTAATTTGCTTCTAGAAGAAGTAAATGTGTCAAATGATTTCATTACTGCGAAATATTGCTTAATATTATCTCAAACGTATAATAAACAGGATGAAATGACTAATAAAAAAATATCATTACAAGATACAATTGAAAAACATGAATTATTTAGAAATTTATATTTTTGGGAACAATATATATCATGTATAAATATTAAAAATGTTTAATTTGCATTTTGTAAGAATCAAAACAAATATTCAAATATTTTTATTCTAATTTTAAATTCAAACTTAAAATTAATATATAATGATATTTAGTCGTTCTTATAGAAGAATTAGAAAGCAGTAATTTAAAGCAAAGTCATTCATATAAAGAATCAGAAGAAGAAAAACTAAATAGATTCGGTAACATATTCTTTTCTCAATTAATACATATCTGCTATAACATGATCACATTCAAAATCCCAAAAAGAGATATAAAACAAATAATTCTGACATATTCGAACCAATACAATTTACCAGATTATCATGAAGAACAATTAGTCACTATGATAGATTCCTCTGATTATTTAGACTATATTGAATTGGAAAAAAAAGAAAAAGAAAGAATTGAATTTGAGAAAGAATTTAATAGAATATCTGGCGAATCAATAATTAAAGACTCCGAAAAATTAAATATCGAAATTAAAAGATCTAATTCTGATAACGCTCATAAAAATGAAATTCAAAAAGGTGATAATTTAGATGTTAGCCAAACTTTAAAAAATTTAAATGAAAATGATTTTGAAATAATTAATGAAAGCGAAATATCGGACAATAACAATGTGAAAAAAAATAGAAGTTTTTCTTTGAATGAGAATTATAAAAGTGTTAACAAAATATATAATTCCGAAGATCAAGAAAAAAAGAAAAGTAAAATTTTGTGTATTTTAATTGTAAATTAAAATTAAATTTTTTTTTATTCTTTCTTTCCCTTAATTTCAATAAAACTCACTATATTAATTTTTTTAAAAAGGCTTTGATAAAAATTCTATTCCGGATCATTATATTTTAAATGAAGTTAAGAGAAACGAAGAAAAAGAAAGCGATTTGATTAGTTATGATTATAAAAACGACTCAAATTTATCTAAAGAAAAAATTAATATGATTGATGATTTTTATTCTTCTAGTGAAAAAAATAAGCCTGAAAATAAAGACAAACATAATGAGATCGAAACAACTCAATTAATGAATGATGTTAAAGAAAAATTAGTTGATGAATTAATCATAAGTCATAATGGAGTTAATTCTGATGAAAACTTAAAAAATGAAAAAAGGACTGAAGATAAAAGCTCTTTTCTTTTTAAGATTGATTCGGAAATTAATAAAGATAATGAATCATGTTTAAAACAAATTATTAATAAAAATGAAAATTTAGATTCTGATTTTAATAGTGAGAAAATCTGTGAAAATAAAAGTGGTAATTTAGAAACATCTGGAATGAACGATTTTTTGGTTAATGAATTATTAATAAATCCTGAAATTTCTTATGATTGCCAAATTTTAAAAACAAAAGATAATGAAAATCCTGAAGAAATATCGATGCAAGAAAATTTAAACGATTTAAATAGTGATAAAGTTAAATATGACGTATATTTTAATAAAAATGATGACAATTGCATATTAGAAAATGATAAAGCTCATGAAATTAAACTTGATACAGCAATATCCACTATAGACATTCAAAATAAAAAATTTATTGAGAAAGAACTTAATCAGGAGGAGTCTATTGATGATGAAAACTTGATTTAAAAAAAAAGTTTAAAGAGTTAATTAATAAAATAACATAAAAGGTGGACATATTCATGGATAATAAAAAAGTATATATATAAATCATAGATTTGCATCTAAATATAAATTATAATGATATGAAAAATCGGAAAGTTTATTGGTAATTTTCTAATTTTAATTTCTTCATACAATATGTTTAAAAAATCACAATTAATGTATCATTAAAATTAAAGGTTTGATAAGAATATCCGTATAATAAATAAATTTTTTTAAATAAATAAAATTATTATCCTGTTTTCTAAATGATCAAATTTTTTTTAATTTTATTTACAAATGCATGAAATCCCTTGCTTCTCAGTAATTTTATTTGAAAGAAAATTATTAACTAGAAGAATTTCATTAAACATTTATTAATTCAATTAATCCCAAAAAGTTAATTTAATATATAAAGGAGATCTATTTAACCATAAATTTATATATCATAAATAATATTATAATTTAAATTTTTGAATATTAAGATTATAATATTAAAAAAATTATCATTATATTAAATAGTATTAATTAAATACAAATTTCCTATCAATTATAAATTAATTTTTTACATTTCCAAAATTCAAATCCCTTTAAATATTCTATACAATAAAAATTTATTTTAAAAACCTTCAAACAGATTTATTTAAAAGAAGCTTGTCCGGTTGAACCCATTAAACTTAAATATTCCAAATCAGTTTCAATATCAATTTTTCTTATGCCTAAAGAGGTTATATGGTTCAACGGAATCATCACAGGTTGATGATGTATAAATCCAATAGTAAATTCAGTATATCCTGCGAATACACAATGAACAGCATTTTGAGCTAGTTGCCTGAGAAGTTTTAATTAAAATATATTTATAATAATTATTTAAAGAATAAAAATTTTTTCAAGAATTTAAGAAATTATAAAATTTATGCTGTCAGAAGCCAAAGATTTTAAATAATTAAATTAAACTAATACGCGCAATAATTTATATCAAAACTATTTGCAGGACAGCCTCTTATTGAATAAGTCGGATCCAAATATTTAAGTGTTGCATCGACTCCATGAGTATTAGCATATTCTTTAATTTCTTTTTTCAATAGTTCTCCTATATCAGGAAGTACAGCATTCCCGCTTTTATCCTTTAAACCAGTACCATCAACTTTATTGTCCAATATAGCAGAAGCGGCGCCTTCAGCAACCACTATCACACAGTGATTTTTTATTTCAAGTCTATTAAAAATAAAACTAAGTAGTCCCTTTTCACCATACAAATTAAAAGGAGATTCAGGTATTAAACAAATATTGACATCTCTGCTAGCTTTACTGGATTCAAGAGCTATAAAGCCGCAATGTCTACCAAAAACTCTTACAAGCCCGATTCCTTTTCTAGTGGAGTTAGCTTCAACATTTGCTACTTGAATTGAATTTACAGCTTGCTGAATTGCAGTGTCAAAACCAAAGCTTCTATCAATAAGCGGAATATCATTGTCGATTGTTTTAGGGATTCCAGCAAGAATTATTTTGGATTTCCTTTTAGTAACTTCATCACTAATAGCTTTTAAACCTTTATGAGTCCCATCACCTCCAATTGAAAAATATACATTCACATTTTTTGAAATAAGATTATCTACAATTTTTTCAGCATTTAATTGGCATCTACAAGTTCCTAGTATTGTTCCTCCTTCTCTGTGAATATCACGAACTTTTTCAGGAGTTAATTCAATCCAATTTTCTAAATTGATTGCACCTTCGTAACCCCATTTAATTCCATAAATTTTTCTGACTCCATAGTTGTACCAAGCAATCATTACCAGTTCTCGAATAACAACATTTAATCCAGGACAAAGTCCTCCAGAAGTACTAATAGCGATAACAGTATCAGAAGGCTTTAGTGCAAGATGCAGTCTTGGACCAGCTTTTTGATAAGCTTCTTCGCTAGATTTAAAAAAGAAATCAGTAGGCTTAAGAAAAGCCTTTTCAGTCATGAAAGAACCAGCACAGACAGTTCTGTTTGCAGGATCACCTAAACAAGGATTAATAATTACTTCTGGAGCAGGACTTTCTGTCTCGTATTCGTAAAATGTATTGAAGTCTAATTTTTGATTATTGCTTAGATTTTCTAAGAGATTTTTACTGCTATTACGAAATTCTAATGTGGGATCCATTATATTTTTTACTTTTTTAATCTCTGGGTAGCGTGAGGCGTTTTCAAGTTCTTCGAGAATTTTATTGCTAAAAGGTTTTAGAATTTAAAATAGAAATTTTCTTTTAATTTTATAGAAATTTTGAATAACATATTTTTTTTTATTCATAATTTCAAATCTTTTTTTTCTTGAAAAGCTATTACAATTTTGTATTTTTTATTGTTATTAAATTGGAATATGGATTTAAAATTTCAACTTAATGACAAAAGAAAATTTTTAAAATAAAACTTAGAAATATGCTTTTTAAGAAAAATACATTTTTGAAATTGCTATTTTTATTGGAAAATTGGAAAATTCTTAAAATTTATTTTCGATTTTTATTAATTTTGATATGAAAGAAAGTGTATTCTTTGTTTAAAATTTTTAAATGAATAAAATTTGCTAGATTAAGCTTTTTAAGAGTTTAAAAAATGTTTAAAAGAAAGGTGTTGTTCCAAAGTGTTTTTCAGTAGTTAATAAAAAATTATTTACTTTATAAAGTTCACTTTTATTTCTTTGAAACTATTACTATTTCTATAATTTTTAAATGAGTCTCGTGGGTTGACAGTGATGTGATTAAAGGAATTTTTTAATTCATTTATGCTATCCATCTGATAATTTAAGATATTTTTACTTATTCAGATAAATAGTATTATTGATTTTATTCAATAACGAAAATATCGTAAATTAAAGATTAAAACAACTCTAAGTCTTTTTATGATTAAAATTAAAATTTTTCAAATAATAAAATAAATATTTTAAAATAACTAATAAAAATTATTATAAGATAAATGTCAAAATCAACTCTTATTATTTAATAATTTTCTTAATCTTTTTTTTTTCTTTCTATTGAAAAATATATTTAAAATAAAATTTAAATGATCAATCTCAAATAATGATAACAATATAAATATTCTTGAAATTGATTTTTATTGAAGAAAATTATAAATTATGGG
>Ga0194116_10007535_pt1 | contig 11236 bp, 10 predicted proteins | sample TA2MahsurfametaG_4_FD_148617 | JGI IMG/M metagenome (GOLD analysis project Ga0194116, IMG submission 148617) | Freshwater microbial communities from Lake Tanganyika, Tanzania - TA2015008 Mahale S9 surface | ecosystem: Environmental > Aquatic > Freshwater > Lake | place: Tanzania: Lake... | reverse complement strand
CTTCATCTGCGACGCAGCCATGCGAAGCAGCTCATCGACACGCTGTCCGGTCTCGGCATCGATGGTCTTCATCGTCATGCCGTGCTTGAGGATCAATGCGGTCTCCTCGGGCGTCAGCGGCTGGGGACCGCGGACCGCCGGACCATCGCTCGATGGCTTGCTCGTGTCCTCAGGCTTCTCCTTGGCGACGGCCTCCGACTCGCCTGATCGCAGTTGTTCGCGAATCGACTCGAGGAGCTCAGCTGCGTCGTCTCCTGAAGGAGCGGCCTTGGTCTGGTCACGCTCGCGGCGCTGCTTGGCATCCTCGGCTGCGCGACCCTTCAGGCGCTCGATCACCGTGCGATAGTCCTTCGAAACCGGCTGGCCACTGCGCTCCGACTCATCGAGGCGACGTCGGTACGGCTGGTCGAACGCCGTCACTGCGCGCTCGAACGGGACTATGCCGCGGTCGATGTCCTGCCGGACCTGCGCAGCTTCATATGGGCTGGGCGCGAAGAAGTCGGGGCGATTCTCCGCACCGACCGTGGTCGCTCCACGGACTGGATGGAAGAACGTGGCGTAACTGGGGCGGTTCCGATCGTCGGCCGCAAACGCCAGCTGCCGCCACTGTTGGGCACCGGATCGGTAGGCCGCAAGTGACTGCGTGCCGACCACATCGTCCAGACGCACTTGGCTGTCGACCCGGCGCCAGTCAGGGACACGCGAGAGGTCAACCGGGTCAGGCGTCAGGTACGGACGCCATTGGAACTGGCCAAGGCCATTGGCGAGCAGGAATCGATCCTGCGCGCGCGCACTGTTGATGAAGGCCGGGTTGCTGAGTGCCGATCCAGCCAAGAACCCGTCGATCGTGCCGACACGCGAACTGCCAGCGGATGCGCCTTGGTTCAGGAAGCCGGCGGCCCCGCCGCGAAAATCGGTGGGAGCGGTGTATCCCACGTTGCCGCGGAACTGAGAGCCACCGGCGACACCGCCCGTGACCACGAGGTTGCGGTAGTCGCAATCTTCCTTGCTGAAGCCAGATCGCCGGGATTCGTTCACCCCGGATGAGCCACGCCGCAGGTTGCGATCGAGGGTCGTGCCTTGCCGCGAGGACGCATTCCGCGAAATGCTCGAGTCGAGCGTGTTTTGAGCATGCGCCGATGCGGCCACGATCGCCACGAACAGTCCGGGGATGAGGATGCGCCGCGGCATGGCGAAAGTATAAGGTTGCATCATGCGCGGACCCGCGACGGATCGGGCACATCCTTTGGCCGTGGCCGCGGTGCTGGCGCTGATGGCCATGGCGGTGACCTTTGGACTGGTCGTGCCGAGCGCCCGTCCTTCGGGCTCGACGGATGAATTCGTGCCTGTTGGCGAGGTCGTCGCGCGCCTGGAGCGCCTGCGTAGCGAGGTCCAGTCGCAACGGCTTCTGCGTCCTGAGAGCATCAGCAATGAATCGCAGGGGATGATGGCCAATCGGCTGCAGCGGGTGTTCGGCCGTCCCATTGCCATGCCGGACCTTGCTGCGACCGGATTGGTCCTCAAGGCGATGCTGGCGGACACCGATGGCGCGCTGCAGCAGACCGCGATCCTGGGGTACGGGAACGGCAGCGAGGTGCAGGTCTGGATCGGCCTTGCCGAAGACGTCGGGCAGTTTTCGGTGTGCGATCGCTTTGGCCAGCTTGTGCCGCTCGCGTTTGGTGAACTCATCGGTGACGTGGGGCGCACCGACGAGGCATCGGTCTACGCGTGGCGCGACGGCGGACTGCTGTGGATCGTCATGGGCGACGATGCCGCACTCCTCACGCAGGTACTCGCAGGTGCTGATGCGCCCGAGCGCAGCGCTGCGCCGTCGCGCTGAGTGCGAGGCCCCTGTGCGCGGCCGGGCGGAACCCGGTCACCGATACCATCACACAGCCATGGCACGCGCCTACATCACGACGCCGATCTACTACGTCAACGACCGACCCCACATCGGCCACGCCTACACGACCACGCTGTGCGATGTCTGGGCGCGCGCAATGCGGTCATGCGGCGAGGATGTCTTCTTTCTTACCGGGACCGACGAGCACGGCGTGAAGGTCGAGAAGAGCGCGCAGGAGCGCGGCATCAGCCCCAAGGAGCTCGCCGACGAGAACAGCGCCGAATTCCGCCGCGTGCTCGGCACGTTTGGGCTCTCGAACGATGACTTCATCCGGACGACCGAGCCTCGCCATGAGCGGCAGGTCCAGGAATTCGTTCGGCGCCTGCTTGCCACGGGCGCGGTCTATGCCGGCGAGTTCGAAGGTTGGTACGACGAGAGCCAAGAGGAGTATGTCACCGAGACCCGCGCAAAGGAGTGCAGTTACCTGAGCCCGATCAGCGGCAAGCCGCTCGTGCGTGCGAAGGAGCGCAACTACTACTTCCGCCTGAGTGCGTTCCAGGAGCGGCTCGACGCCTTCTTCGCGGCTAATCCAGGCTTCGTGAGGCCCGAGGCGCGCTTCAACGAGGTCAAGGGCCGGCTGCGCGACGGCCTGCAGGACGTGCCGATCACCCGCACGAACTTCACCTGGGGCATCCCCATGCCCGACGACCCTGAGCATGTCATCTACGTCTGGATCGATGCGCTCTTCAACTACGCGACCGCGCTCGGCCTGGCCGATCCCGATGGCGGCACAAGGCGCGCGTGGTGGCCCGCCCGTTATCACGTGATCGGCAAGGAGATCCTCTGGTTCCATGCCGTGGTCTGGCCGGCCATGCTCATGGCGCTCGAGCTGCCGCTGCCGGTTTGCGTGTACGCCCACTCGTTCTGGATCAGCAACGGGCAGAAGATGTCGAAGTCGCTGGGCAACTTCATCGATCTGCCGACGATCGAGCGGTACGTCGCTGCCTACGGGCTCGATGCCTGGCGATGGGCCATGATCACTCAGGGCCCCTTGGGGGCCACCGATGCCGACTTCGTGCCCAAGCAGTTCCACGAGCTGTACACCGCGCAGCTGGTCAACACCTACGCGAACTGCGCAAGCCGGACGAGCGCAATGATCGGCAAGTACTTCGATGGCACGCTCCCGTGTGCCCCCAACGGCGAGCGACCCGCATCGATCGTGCCAGGATCGCCGAACTGGCGGACCCTGGTCGAGAGTGCACGCGACCGCGCCCTCGCCCACTACCGCGCGTTTGAACTCGATCAGGCTGCCGATGCGGCGCTCTCGATCATCCGCGCCGTGGATGCCAGCATCAACGAAACCCAGCCCTTCAAGCTCGCCAAGGACCCCGCCAATCTGCCTGAAGTCGGGGCGATCCTGGCGTGTTGTGCGCAAGGGGTGCGCGCTGCGGCTGCGCTGTTGCAGCCGATCCTGGTGACCAAGGCCGACGAGGTGCTCGCGGCCTACGGCGGTACAACGCCGAGGGACCTCATGCGTGATGCAGGGTGGGGCACGCTGGCTGCGGGCACGACCATCACCAAGTGTGCGCCCTTCATGCGCGTCGAGGCTCCGCCGGCCTGACGACGCAACCCAAGAAAAACGGGACGGTCGAGGGGACCGTCCCGCCGAGGCGCGCCGCATGGCGCGCGGAAGGGGGGAAGAGGTTCGGATCAGCGCCGACGACTGCGGGCCACGGTCACGCCAAGGATGGCGAGTGCCATGGCGCCCGGCGAAGGCACAATGTTGAAATCAAGGTCAATGGCGATCGCATCGAGCGCCATGCCACCAGCCGACGTGAACTCGAGCCGCCACTGGGTCACGGCCCCGCTCGAGAGATAACCATCGACCACCTCGAAGGTGTAGGCGCGCGAGCGATAGATGGAGCCATCGTCGAAGACCTGCTGATCGTTTTCATCCAAGGTTGTCGGTGCAATGAACGTGACCGCACCGTTTCCGTCGACCAGGCGCAACTTCATCTGCGTGGTCTCGACGCAGCCGTCCCACGTCGCCATATTCACGACCAGTGCGCGCAGGCGCTGCGTGGAGAACTGGCCACCGACGAGCTTGACATCGAGTCCGCCGTCGGCCGCTCGGATGTCGCCGTCGGCATCGAGCACCGATCCGGCCCCGAAGTTAAACAGCGAGCAGCCACAGAACGAGCCAGGGCGATCGGCGACGTTGAAGCCGCCGAAGCCACTGCTGAACGACTCCCAGCCGGAAAAGACCGTATTGGCTTGGCCGCGCCATGTTGGCACGGCTTCATTGACGATGGCACCTTGCGCGAGCGGTGCGATAACCGCTGCGGCGATAGCCACTCCCGTAAATAGATACATCCCTCTTCTCCTCTCCTAGTTTTTGCGATTCAAACGGAACCGCTCCAAAATCATCATGTCGCGGGAACCGCTGGAGGGAAGTGCCGCGTGGAGAAAAATCGCGAATTCAGTGCAACCTCACTTTGCCCCGTTCGTGCCGGAATTTATGCGCACTCTGCGGCCGCACGCTCACGCAATGCCTCGACTGGCCGTGTCGAGTCGGCGCAGATCACCATGCACAGGCGGGGCAACCACGATCAGTACGACTTCGCCCAGACCACGCGGCGAGCGCTCGGCTTGCCGCTGAAGGGGCATGTCCCCTGCTCAGCATCGCCGTCGATCGGAATGCAACGCACCGTCACGCCGAGCTCATCCTTGATCCGTGCCTCAATGGCCGGGTCGCCGCAGAAGTGGGTCATGGCGAAGCCGGCATGCATCGGCGTGGACTGGCCTTCGGCCGCGGCGGGCGCCGTGAACCACGACCTGAACTCAGCTTCTGTGTCGATGCGTCGCGTGTTCGCCTCGCGATGGGCAGCTGCTCGCGCGAGCAGGCCATCCTGGATCTCCTGCAGCAGCGCTGCCGCGCCGGCGACGAAGTCAGCCCGCTTCACCGCGGACTTTTCCTTGTGGCCACGATCGCGGCGTGCACAGAAGACGCTGTCGCCCTCGATGTCGCGAGGGCCGACCTCCAGCCGCACCGGCACACCACGCTTGATCCAGGTCCAAGCCTTCTCGCCCCCGCGAATGTCGCGGTCATCGATCTCCACGCGCACCGGTTCACCGGCGAACGAGACCGCCGAGAGTTCCTTCGCCAGCGCGCGGCACCAGCCAAGCACATGCTCCGCCATCTCCGGCTTCTGGATCACGGGAAGGATGACGATGTGCGCCGGAGCAAGACGCGGTGGCAGCACCAGGCCATCATCATCCGCATGGGTCATGATCATGCCACCGATCAAGCGAGTGCTCACGCCCCACGATGTCGTCCACGCATGTTCCTGCACGCCATCCTTGGACTGGAACTGGATGCCGCTGGCCTTGGCGAAGTTCTGACCAAGGAAATGGCTCGTACCAGCCTGGAGGGCCTTGCGGTCCTGCATCATGGCTTCGATGCTGTAGGTCCTCACGGCACCGGGGAATCGCTCGCCCTCCGTCTTCTCCCCGCATACGACCGGCATGGCCATCCATTCCTGCGCGAAGGTCTCATAGACGCGCAGCATGCGCATGGTCTCCTCGACGGCTTCGGCTTCGGTGGCATGGGCCGTGTGCCCCTCTTGCCAGAGGAACTCGGCCGTGCGCAGGAAGAGGCGCGTGCGCATCTCCCAGCGCACCACATTGGCCCACTGGTTGATGAGCAGCGGCAGATCGCGATAGCTCTGCACCCACTTGGCGAAGGTGGCTCCAATGATGGTCTCGCTCGTGGGCCGAACGATCAGCGGCTCCTCGAGCTCGCCATCGGGAACGAGCTTGCCGTCTGGGCCGGGCTTCAGGCGGTGGTGCGTGACGACGGCGCACTCCTTGGCGAAGCCCTCGACATGGTCGGCTTCCTTCTGCAGGAAGGACAGCGGGATGAACAGCGGGAAATAGGCGTTGCGGTGACCCGTTTCCTTGAACATGCGATCGAGCGCTCGCTGCATGTTCTCCCAGATCGCGTACCCCCACGGCTTGATGACCATGCAGCCGCGCACCGGGCTGTTCTCGGCCAGATCCGCCGCACGGACGACCTGCTGGTACCACTCTGCGTAGTTCTGCTCACGCGTGGGCGTGATCGCCGTCTGCGGCGCGCCCCCCTGCTTCTGCTGCTTGCCGTCGCTCATCGTGCTGCTCCCATCGTGGTACGTCAATCATTCCGCAGCGTGATGGCTGCGTGAAGGCCGGGAACGCTAGGGCTTTTCAGGTGCCTCGGCCGATCCAGCGGCAGGAGCCACCAGCTTCGCTGCCGGCGTCGGCGACGCGGCAGGCGCATCCTTTGATGGCGCGGCAGGTGCCGTCGTTGCGGCGGGTGAAGACGCCGCGGGGTCACCGCCTGCATTCGGATTGTTGCAGCTTGGCACTCGGTGCTCGGGCAACCGCCAGCGCTGAAGGTAGGTCACGCGGTACGGCGCGAGCGCCGCGCCCTCGAGGTGCACGGTCATGAGCTGCCAGAGACCGTCGGCGTTGCACCAGAGCACATCAACCTCGGCGAACGAGCCGTTCACGCGCACCCGCTCGATGCTCCACACGCGCTCGCCGTCCTTGGTCATCGCGACCGCGCCCGAACCAAGCAGCGTGGACACTTTGCTCCAGACCGTCTTCTGCATGCCGGCGGGGAGGTTCCACACCAGCGGCACGCTCGGGTCGGTGGCCGCGTGCGATGCATCGAGCGCGCGGGCCATCACCTGCGGCACCGGATCGAGGAATGGGTCCAGCTGCTGCCATCCATCCTGCTGCGGGTAGGCCGCCTTCATGTTGCAGCCGCCGAGCATGGCCGGCAGCGAGAGCAGGATCAAGGAGACGACGATCGATGCAGTCCGTTGCATGCGTGGTCCTCCGGCACATGGCCGGTGATGCTTCCGGCGCGGGGCCGGCGTCGATCAGGAATCGACCTTGGCGATCATCCAGTACTCCAGTTCGACAGGAGCCTGACGACCGAAGATCGTAACAAGGACGCGGACCAGGCCCTTGTCGGGCAGGACCTCGTCGACCGTGCCCTCGTAGTTCTGGAAGGGGCCTTCGCGGATCGAGACGTTGTCGCCCTTGACGAACTCCATCTTGACCTGCGGGGCTTCCTCGGGCTTGCGGCTGTCAAAGAGCATCTTCTCGACCTCGGCCGGCGACATGGGGGCCGGGCGACCCGAGGTGCCGACGAAGTCCCCGACGCCTGAGGTTTCCTTGATCATGAAGAACACGTCCTGCGGAATGCGTCCATCGGGCTCGAGGCGCATTTCGACGAAGACATAGCCCGGGTAGAGCTTGGTCTCGGTCACCTTCTGCTTGCCACCCTTGACGGTCTTGGACTTCTCCGTCGGCACCATGATGCGGCCGATGAGGCGCTCCATGCTCTCGATCTGCACCTTGCGCAGCAGCGAGTTGCGGACGCTGTCTTCCTTGTTGCTGGCCACGCGCAGCACGAACCAGTCCATGCCCTCGCGGTACATGGGAAGGTCGGTCGCCGGGTCCAGCACATTCGACACGGTCGGCCCGGGTGTGGTGTCGCTGCCAAGGCGGATGGTGGCGACGCCCTGCAGCGAGCGCAGCGTGGGCGCGTTCGCTGCCGACGAACCCTCGCCGGGACGGAGCGTGCGCAGGTTGCGGGTGGAACCGGCATCGCCCTGCGATGCGCCCTCGGGCGCGCCATCGTGGGCTTCGGTCATGGAATCGTTCTCGTTCATGGAATGCCTTTCGGGGAGCGGATCAACCGCCATCGACCTGCAGCACGCGCAGTTGCTGGAAGAGCCAGAAGAAGCCCCAGTCGAAGAGCTGGCAGAGGCCAGCCAAGACCAGGCTCACCACGATGACCACGATGCTGGAGCCGACCACTTCGCGGCGGCTGCTCCAGTTCACCTTCTTCATCTCGGTTTCGGTCGCGATGAAGAAATCGACGGATGCTGGGCGCACGGCAACCAGCAACCAAGCGGCGATCGCCACGAGCATGACCAGCAGCAGGGCTGCGCCGCTCTGCACATAAACGGTCGGGACACCCCAATCGGCACCGGCGAGGGCTTCCCACAGCCAGTAGCCGCCGAGCGTGCCGAGGATGCCCGCCGCGACGGCGGTGCCCAGGCGGGTCCAGTAGCCCAGGCCAGACTTGTAGATGCTGAGCGCCATGACATTGGCTCCTGTCCGGTCCCACCAGGGGACCCATGATCCGAACACGCCGAGAGGGGATCGAACCCACGACCTGCGGATTTGGAATCCGCTGCTCTACCAGCTGAGCTATCGGCGTAACCGAGGCTTGATGCACGAGTGATGCTCACGCGGCAGGGCTGGACCTGCCGCACGCATCACTTGCGCTTGATCTTGTGGAGCGTGTGCTTGCGCAGCTTGGGGCAGAACTTCATGAACCCCTCCTTCACCTTGTCCGAAATGCCGCCCTTGACGCGGATCTCGGCCCGGTAGTTGAGGTCGCCCGTTTCAGTGCACTGCAGCCACACGAACTCGCGGTCGAGGGACTTCTTGGCCATGTCGATGCTCCTATCGCCGGAAACCCGGCATGCGGTGCCCTGGGCCGGGGATCGTGCCCCGGCCCAGGACGGCCGCAGAAATCACGCAAGGATCTTGGTGACGACGCCCGAACCGACAGTACGGCCACCTTCACGGACGGCGAAACGAACGCCGTCTTCCATGGCAACGCCCTTGCCTTCGAGGTCAACCTGCATCTGGACGTTGTCGCCAGGCATGCACATGTCGGCACCGATCAGCTGATCGATCTTGCCGGTGATGTCCGTGGTGCGGAAGTAGAACTGCGGCTTGTAGCCCGCCTTGAACGGCGTGTTGCGGCCGCCTTCTTCCTTCTTCAACACGTACACCTGCGCGGTGAACTTGGTGTGGGGCTTGATCGAGCCGGGCTTGCAGATGACCTGGCCGCGCTCGATGTCCTTCTTTTCCACGCCGCGGAGGAGGCAGCCGACGTTGTCGCCCGCTTCGCCGCTGTCGAGGGTCTTCTGGAACATTTCGACGCCGGTGACGGTCGACTTCAGCGCGTCGGGACGGAGACCGATGATCTCGACTTCGTCGCCGACCTTGATCACACCGCGCTCGATGCGGCCGGTCGCCACGGTGCCGCGGCCCTTGATGCTGAAGACGTCTTCAACCGACATCAAGAACGGCTTGTCCTTCTCGCGGACCGGGGTCGGGATCCAGGTGTCGATGGCATCCATCAGGTCGGCGATGCACTTGTTGGCGCCTGCATCACCGGGGTTGGTGAGCGCCGGGAACGCCGCGCCGCGGATGACGGGGGTGTCGTCGCCGGGGTAGTCGTACTTGCTGAGGAGCTCGCGGACTTCCATCTCGATCAGGTCGAGCAGCTCGGCATCGGCGATGTCGCACTTGTTCAGGAAGACGAGGACCTTCGGCACGCCGACCTGGCGGGCGAGGAGGATGTGCTCGCGGGTCTGCGGCATGACGCCGTCGACGCCCGAGACCACGAGGATCGCGCCGTCCATCTGGGCAGCACCGGTGATCATGTTCTTGACGTAGTCGGCGTGGCCGGGGCAGTCGACGTGCGCGTAGTGACGGTTGGCCGTCTCGTACTCGACGTGGCTGGTGGCGATGGTGACGATCTTGGTCGGGTCGCGACGGCCTTCCGACTCGGACGCCTTGGCGACCTGGTCGTAGGAGATGGGCTTGCTGAAGCCGCGGGCCGCCTGCACGGCGGTGATGGCGGCGGTCAGTGTGGTCTTGCCGTGGTCGACGTGGCCAATGGTGCCGACGTTGACGTGGGGCTTGGTGCGGTTGAAGTTCTCTTTTGCCATGACTCGGTGACTCCAGCAGGGGTGCTCGCGAAGCGGACATGCGCGGGGACAACGCGTCCGCGCGCGGAAGCCACCGAAGGGGATTGAACCCTCGACCTCACCCTTACCAAGGGTGTGCTCTACCACTGAGCTACGGTGGCGTTCCAGAATGAAAACCGCCCGATGATCGGGCGGGACGAAGAGTGTACCGGACTTGGCTCGCGCATCAAGGGGCTGCGATGCGCTTCACGAACTTTGGTGATCGTGCAGTTCGCCTCAGGGCGGCGCCGGATTATCGGAGCGCTCAAGGTTGGTGATCTTGATGTCGCGACCAATGGGGTTGGTCGAGCCAGCGGTGCCGCTCCAATCCCCCTGCAGTTCCTGCAGCGTCGTCCATGCCGGCTGCGTGTCGACGTGAAGGTCCAGCAGCAGGAACATGCATGTGTCGCCCAGGTATCGGAAGTCGACCTGGCAGCGGCCGTCGGTTGCGTCACCATCGAACTGGTCTTCCCACTGCTGGCGGGTCGTGCCACCGATGACTTCGCCAGCCTTCGAGTCGACGAGGTACATGCCAGCCTGCGGTCGACGGATCTGGGCTGCGCTCCACCACTGGTAGGGAGCGCTGAGCGTGGCATCGCCCGCGTAGAACGGCGCCTGCGCCTGACGGAAGAAGAGGTTGCCCGCGAAGTAGGCGGGGTGGCCGACTTCCTGAGTGTCTATGCCGGGTCCGAATGGCCGGCACTCCGAAGCGCCATCGGAATCTGGGAATTGGACCTTCTCGAGGCCGACGGTCGAGCGCATCGGGTTCTTCGAGTACGCGTCGTCGTAGCTGTAGTAGAAGCGGTCCGGCGAGTCGAACTCCCACGCGTACGCGCTACCCATCTCCGCTGGGAGCGACGGCGGATCGATGCCCGCACCGGTCCAGAGGATGTCGGCCCACGTGCCGCGACGAGGCGGGCCGAGCAGTGGATCGACACCCGATGACGACGGCCCGCGCACACGACCCGGATTGCGGACCGTGGAGTAATCGAATTGCGTTGGTGGCACCGATTCACGGTTGTCGGTGATGTACGCCTGCAGGTAGACCGAGACCTGACGGAGGTTGTTGGCCGAATCAGCCCATTCGGCATTTCGGCGCGCCGTGCGCAAAGCCGGCAGCAGGATTGCCACCAGGAGCGCGAGGATGCCGACAACCGTGAGGATCTCGACCAGGGTGAAGGCCCGTCGCGGGCTGGTGTTCTTCATGCGTGTGCTCCCGTGGGTGCGATGCCGGCCCGTGCATGCATGAACCGGCATGGGTCCATACGCGCCCGGCATCAGGACATGGCCATCGTCATGAGGAATTCTGCGTTGGACTTGGTCTTCGAGAGGCGGCTGCGGAGCAGCTCCATGGCCTCGACCACGTTCATGTCGGCGACGACCTTGCGCAGGCGCACGATGAGCTCGTGCTCCTTCGCGTCGAGCAGCAGTTCCTCGCGGCGGGTGCCGCTGGCGGCGATGTCGATCGCCGGCCACACGCGCTTCTCGACGAGCTTGCGCGTGAGGTGCAGTTCGGCGTTGCCGGTGCCCTTGAACTCCTCGAAGATCACCTCATCGGCGCGGCTGCCGGTCT
>Ga0194116_10007532_pt1 | contig 11238 bp, 10 predicted proteins | sample TA2MahsurfametaG_4_FD_148617 | JGI IMG/M metagenome (GOLD analysis project Ga0194116, IMG submission 148617) | Freshwater microbial communities from Lake Tanganyika, Tanzania - TA2015008 Mahale S9 surface | ecosystem: Environmental > Aquatic > Freshwater > Lake | place: Tanzania: Lake... | reverse complement strand
CTCAAATTGCCTGACTTACGCCCAATCCGGTGTCGATATCGATGCTGGTAATGCCATGGTCGAGGACATTAAACCGCATGTCCGCGCAACCCGTCGTCCGGGTGCGGATGCCGAAATCGGTGGTTTCGGGGGGCTCTTTGATCTTAAAGCCGCAGGCTTCAAAGACCCCATTTTGGTCGCCGCAAATGATGGCGTGGGCACCAAAGTCAAAATCGCGATTGATACCGGTTTACATGACACAATCGGCATCGATCTTGTCGCAATGTGCGTGAATGATCTGGTCGTTCAAGGCGCGGAACCGCTCTTCTTTCTCGATTACTACGCAACAGGAAAACTCGATCCCAAAGCCGGAGCGGCCATTGTCAAAGGTATCGCGCGCGGTTGTGTTGAGTCCGGCTGCGCTTTGATCGGCGGCGAGACGGCAGAAATGCCGGGCCTCTACGCGAAAGGCGATTATGATCTCGCGGGCTTTGCCGTGGGTGCTGCCGAACGCGGCCATCTTCTTCCCAAAAACAGTATCGGCCCCGGGGATGTCATTCTTGGCTTGCGGTCGTCGGGCGTACATTCGAACGGGTTTTCGCTTGTCCGCCGGATCGTCGAGGCATCGGGTTTGACTTATGAGGCACTCACGCCGTTCGCGTCTGGCAAAACCCTCGGCGCGGCCCTCTTGGAGCCGACACGCCTCTATGTGAAGCCGCTTCTGGCGGCGCTCAAAGCCACATCCGGCATCAAGGCTCTGGCGCATATCACGGGCGGCGGATTTCCCGACAATATCCCGCGCGTTTTGCCCGATCAGGTGGGCGCCGAACTTGATCTTGACGCCCTTCCCGTTCTGCCCGTGTTTCAGTGGCTCGCCCGCACGGGCGGCGTGACGGATGAAGAAATGCTCCGGACATTCAATTGCGGGATCGGGATGATTGTCGTGTGCGCACAAGCGGATCAGGCGGCAGTCTCAAAGCCCCTTCAGGATCAGGGCGAAGACCCCGTGGTGTTCGGACGTCTCATTCCGGATGATGGCAATGGCCCGCGCGTCCGCTATCGCGGTAAAGCCGCTTTCTAATCATGGCGCGGCAGCGTACGGCCATTCTGATTTCAGGGCGCGGTACCAATATGGCGGCTCTGATTGCGGCCGCTCGCAACCCCTCATATCCGGCTGAAATTGCCCTCATCATCTCAAATATTCCAAGCGCGAAAGGCTTGGAAATCGCCGAGGCAGCAGGGATCAAAACAGTCACCATTTCACACAAAGATTATTCAGATAAATTAATATTTGAAGAGCAGATACTTCGTGCATTAAATGAAGTTAAAATTGAACTGGTTTGCCTGGCCGGTTTCATGCGCGTGCTATCGGCTTCATTCATTTCGCATTTTGAAGGTCGAATACTCAACATCCATCCCTCCTTGCTCCCCGCATATCGCGGGCTCGATACACACAAAAGAGCGCTTGCCGATGGTGTGAAAGAGCATGGCTGCACGGTGCACTTAGTGGTACCGGAGCTTGATGCGGGCCCTATCATCGCGCAAGTCAAAGTGCCTGTGCTCGAAGGCGATACGAAAGAGACGTTGAGCGCCCGCGTGCTCGCGGCAGAGAACAGTCTCTATCCTGACGCGCTCGCGAAAGTGGCTAAAAAGCTCGCGCCCCTTTGACACGAAAGCCCCACGGGGCTATGAAGCGCATGCTATGCAAAGGACGATGACCATGACGCTTGAGCGCACTTTTTCGATTTTGAAGCCCGATTGTACAGCCCGTAACCTGACTGGCACGGTGAATGCCGTGATCGAGAAGGCTGGCCTGCGGATTGTTGCGCAAAAGCGCATCCACATGACGCGCGATCAGGCTGACGCGCGATCAGGCCGGCACATTCTATGCGGTCCATAAGGAACGCCCCTTCTTCGGTGAACTCGTCGATTTCATGACGTCGGGTCCGGTCGTCGTGCAGGTGCTCGAAGGCGAAGGTGCAATCGCGAAATATCGCGAAGTCATGGGTGCGACCAATCCGGCGAATGCTACAGACGGCACGATCCGCAAGCTCTTCGCCAAGTCGGTCGGTGAAAACACCGTTCACGGCTCGGACGCTCCGGAAACGGCGAAGATTGAAATTGCCCAGTTCTTTTCGGGCAACGAAATCGTCGGCTAAACGAACTCGTAAATTTGAGCTTGAACGGCGGTCCAAAAGGCCGCCGTTTTTCTTTTGTGATTTGCCACGAATCCCGCTTCGCCTTAATCTCGCATCATGAATGATGTCTCTACAATCCCGCGCAAACACTCCGTCTGCCCGCATGATTGCCCTTCGGCCTGTGCGCTCGAAGTGGAAGTGCTCGATGGCAACCGCATTGGCCGAGTCTATGGATCGAAAAAACAATCTTACACTGCAGGCGTGATCTGCGCGAAAGTCGCGCGCTATGCCGAGCGCAATCATCATCCGGATCGATTGCTGTATCCGATGAAACGCATCGGCAAGAAAGGCGAAGGCAGTTTCACACGCATCTCGTGGGACGAAGCGCTTGATGAAATTGGCGCGCGCTTCAACGCGATTGAAGCCGAATATGGAACTGAAGCGATTTGGCCCTATCACTATGCCGGCACAATGGGGCTTATTCAGCGCGACGGCATCAAGCGACTCACGAATACAAAAAATTATTCGCAATTTTATTCAACGATCTGCATCAATCTCGCATGGCCGGGTTTCATCGCTGGGACGGGTAAACTCATGGGCCCCGATCCGCGTGAAATGGCGAAATCCGATTGCGTTGTGATCTGGGGAACGAATGCGGTCTCCACTCAGGTCAATGTAATGACCCACGCGGTGCAAGCGCGCAAAATGCGGGCTGCGAAAATCGTTGCAATTGATGTCTATCGCACGCCGACACTGGAACAAGCTGATCTACCGATTGTGCTAAAGCCCGGCACTGATGGCGCACTCGCTTGCGCGGTGATGCTTATCCTCTTCCGCGACAATCTTGCGGATTGGGACTATCTTGAGAAGCACACTGATCATCCGCATGAATTCGCTTCACACTTGAAATCCAAAACACCGGAATGGGCATCAGCAATTACCGGCGTTCCGGTTGCGACGATTGAAGAATTTGCGCAGCTCGTCGGAATGCGAAAGAAAACATTCTTCCGACTAGGCTATGGCTTCTCACGCCAACGCAATGGCGCGGTGAATATGCATGCCGCCTCCTGCATCGCGGCTGTGACGGGTGCGTGGCAATATAAGGGGGGCGGAGCGTTTCATAATAATGGCGCGATCTATCATTGGCGCAAAAGCCTGATTGAAGGCTTGGAAAAAATAAGCGGCAAATCACGCTGGCTTGATCAGTCGCGCATTGGCGCAGTACTGACCAATCAAGCCGACGCGCTAAATGATGGTGGTCCTGTGCGCGCACTTCTCGTCCAAAGCACGAATCCGGTTTCCGTCGCGCCTGAACAAAATAAAGTGGTTAAGGGATTCGAGCGCGAAGACCTCTTAACCGTCGTGCATGAGCATTTCATGACGGATACCGCGCGTTATGCCGATATTCTTTTGCCAGCAACCATGTTCACGGAACATGACGACATCTATCAAGGCGGGGGTCATCAATATATTGGCTTCGGTCCGAAACTCATTGATCCGCCCGGCGAATGCAAAACCAATCATTTCTTGCTTTGTGAAATTGCAAAACGTGTAGGCGCAAGTCATCAAGCTTTCACGATGAGCGAACGTGAGATCATTGACTGGACGCTGCAACAATCGGGATGGGGCGCGCTTAGAGATTTGGAAGACGAACAATACATCGACGCGCAACCACCCTTTGAGGAGGCGCATTTCATCAACGGGTTTCATTGGCCGGACAAGAAATTCCGTTTCAAGCCTGAATGGTCGCGTGTTCCTTTTGCAGGCGGAAAGCCCATGGGGCCTTTGGTCAATATACCTGAATTTCCCGATCACTGGAATGTGATTGAAGAAGCGAATGACACCTACCCTTTCCGCCTCGCAACAAGCCCCGCGCGCAATTACCTAAACTCAACTTTCACCGAGACAAAGACATCGCGTGAACGTGAGGGTGAGCCCAGCGTAATGATCCATCCCGATGATGCGAAAGCCTATGGCCTAACGAATGGCGCCTATGTGAAGCTCTCTAATCAACGTGGCGAAACAACATTAAAGGCACGCTATTTCGATGGCGTTGTGCGCGGCGTGCTGATTGCTGAATCGATTTGGCCCAACACAGCCTATAAAGATGGTAAAGGCATCAATCGTCTAACCGGTGCTGATGCGCCGGCTCCCTTCGGCGGAGCCGCTTTTCATGATAACCGTGTGGCGATAACGCCTCTCTGATCATGCGGCCCTCAATTTTAAATCCGCTTTTCGCGCCTGTCCGTTCACTATCGGGAATCGGACCTAAGCTTGCGCCCCTCTTTGATCGGTTGCTGGCACCACAAGGTCAAGAAGCGCGTTTGATTGATTTGCTCTTGCATCTTCCCCATTGCGCGATTGATCGTCGTTTAAACACCAATCTGGGTGAAGCTGTTGCAAGTGAAACGGGAACTTACGAAGTGCGTGTGCTTGCTCATAAGCCTTCGCCGCCGGGCCGTGCGCGCGTGCCTTATCGCATTCTGACAGAAGACGATACGGATGAGCTCAGCCTCGTCTTCTTCAGTACCCAACGCGCGCGCATCGAAGCGATGCTGCCCATTGGGGCTATACGTTTTGTGTCCGGTAAAATCGACATCTTCGACAATAAAAAACAAATGATACATCCGGATCTTGTGCTTCAAGCGGACGCCTATGCGAAGCTTCCCCCTTTTGAACCCGTTTATGGTTTGACGGCCGGCCTCTATCCACGCGTCTTGCAAAAAGCGTCACAAGCGGCATTAACTAAAATTCCAACGCTAGAGGAATGGAGCGATCCGCTTCTGATAATGCGTGAGAAGTGGCCTTCTTTCACAGCAGCGCTGAAAAATCTTCATAGTCCGAAATCAAAAGATGAGTTGGCGCCGGAAGCCTCAAGCCGTGTGCGCTTGGCCTATGATGAACTCTTTGCCGGACAATTGGCGCTTCTTCTGATGCGCGAGCGCATGAAAAAGGAAGCGGGTACTTCACGTACAGGTGACGGTCAGCTTGTGAATGCGGCGCTCGGCACCCTACCCTTTTCTTTCACAGAAGCGCAAAAGGCCGCGGTGCAAGATATCAAAAAAGATCTCGCCGCGCCTGAGCGTATGCTAAGATTGTTGCAAGGTGATGTCGGTTCGGGAAAAACCATTGTTGCATTTTTAGCGATGGTGATGGCGGCAGAATCCAGATGGCAATCGGCTTTAATGGCGCCAACAGAAATTCTCGCGCGGCAGCATTATGAGCGGCTAAAACCCTTTGCTGACGCCATAAGACTTTCGATTGTTCTTTTGACAGGAAGAGAGAAAGGTGCGGCTCGTTCGCAAGCACTAACCGGTCTTGCTGAGGGAACCACCACACTCGCCATCGGGACACATGCGCTTTTTCAAGAGTCGGTCGAATTCAAAAAGCTTGGGTTAGCTGTAATCGATGAGCAACATCGCTTCGGCGTGCATCAAAGATTAGCGCTCGCGCATAAAGGTGAAGCGGTTGATATGCTTGTCATGACCGCGACACCCATACCCCGCACGCTTGTTCTCACCTATTTTGGCGATATGGATGTCTCTCTCATTCGTGAAAAACCTGCAGGTCGTAAACCGATCGATACACGCGCTTTGCCCCTCGAGCGGATTGATGAAATTGTCGAAAGCCTCAGACGCCCTTTACAGGAAGGACGTCGTATCTATTGGGTCTGTCCTCTCGTTGATGAATCCGAAGATCTTGATCTCGCCGCTGTTGAAGAGCGTGCGGAAACTTTGCGAAAGATCTATGGCGATAGGGTCGGCCTTGTTCATGGTAAAATGAAGGGCGCAGATAAAGACCGCGCGATGTCAGATTTTGCTTTCGGAAAAACAAAAATTCTTGTGGCGACAACAGTGATCGAAGTCGGCGTCGACGTGCCTGAAGCCTCAATCATGATCATTGAACATGCCGAGCGTTTTGGACTTGCGCAGCTTCATCAATTGCGCGGTCGCGTTGGGCGTGGTGCCGAGCGCTCGTCTTGTGTGTTGCTTTATGGTCCCCTTGGTGAAATTGGCCGCGCGCGCATCGATACGATGCGCAAGACCGAAGACGGATTTGAAATTGCCGAAGAAGATTTGAAACTGCGCGGCGAAGGGGATGTATTAGGCACACGCCAATCGGGTATGCCCGGTTTTCGATTGGCCGTTCCAACAAAACACAGCGCCCTTCTCTCGATGGCGCGTGATGATGCGAAGGCGCTCCTTGCAAAAGATCCGAAGCTGCAAAGTCAGCGTGGAGAAGCCGTGCGCACTTTGCTCTATCTTTTTGAACGCGATGAAGCGATCAGGCTTGTGGGGGCGGGCTAGACGGATTTGCAATATTTACAGGCGCTGATGCAGCACTTGGTTGAATGAGTCCCGCCGACATAATGAGCTTAGCGCCTTGATCAATCGAGATCGTTAAATCGATCACGTCTTTACGTTTCACATAAACGAAAAAGCCAGTCGTTGGATTAGGCGTGCACGGTAAAAATACCGACACATATTCATCAGCCCCCGGAAGAGCGACGCGAATTTCACCTTCTGGCGCGGTTGATAAAAACACTAAAGACCAGAGGCCTTTACCCGGATATTCAATCAAACCGACTTTACGAAAACTCGTACCTTGCTGCGAAAAGATCGTCTCAAAAACCTGCTTCACGCCCTTATAAAGCCCGCGTACGACAGGCATGCGGCTCAAAAGTGTTTCGCCAAAACCAATAAGCCAGCGCCCGACAAGATTGGCGGTCAAAAAGCCGAGTAGTGTCAAACTCACAAAGGCGATGATGAGACCGAGTCCTGGTACATTGTAAGGCACCATCCATTCGGGAAAAAGACCTGAGGGAATGAGTGGCTTGAACCAAGAATCGATAAGACCAATGATCCAGGTTGTAATATAAACCGTCACCGCGAGCGGACCGGCCACAATGATGCCGGTTAGAAAATAACCGCGCAGTTTTTGACCAATCGTCGCACGCGGAGTCGCTGTCTGATCAAAGGGACCAGACTCGCGTTGATGAGGCATGGACGATTGTGGGCTCATGGCAAAAATCTAGCGCGCTTCACAATGAAACGGAAGAGGCTCACTCGACAGTTACCGATTTAGCCAAATTGCGCGGCTGATCCACGTCTTTACCCAGTGCAACCGCCGCGTGATAAGCGAGCAATTGCACCGGCACGGAATAGACGATAGGCGCGAAACGCGGATTCATTTTTGGGAGTTCAATACCCGCAAGCGTCTTCAAGCCCGCTTCATGAAGTCCCTCGCGATCAGAAATCAGAATGATCCGCCCGCCGCGCGCGGCGACTTCCTGCATATTCGAAACCGTTTTCTCATAGAGCGGATCATGGGGCGCAATCACAATCACCGGTAAGTCTTCATCGATCAAAGCGATGGGGCCGTGTTTCAATTCACCCGCTGCATAGGCTTCGGCATGAATATATGAAATCTCTTTTAGCTTCAGCGCGCCCTCGAGCGCCAACGGATAGCTCGTGCCACGGCCGAGATAAAGCACGTCTTTGGCTTTCGCCATATCATGTGCGACATGCTCGATATGGGCTTCACTCTTTAGAGCTTCAACCATCAAAGCGGGAACCGCAACGAGATCGCTTACAAGCGCTTGTTCATCAGCCTCAGAAAGTGTGCCACGCGCGCGTCCTGCTGCAAGCGCAAGACAAGCAAGTGCCGTCAATTGACAAGTAAAGGCTTTTGTTGACGCGACACCAATTTCAGGACCGGCCAGCGTCGGGATCACCACATCGCTTTCGCGCGCGATGGAAGAGGTGGGCACATTGACAACTGAAAGAATAAATTGGCCTTGCGCCTTTGCGTAACGAAGACCAGCAAGCGTATCAGCCGTTTCACCCGATTGAGAAATGAAAATCGCTAAGCCGCTATCAAGCAATGGCGCTTCACGATAGCGGAATTCAGAGGCAACATCGACTTCGACCGGAAGACGCGCAATCTGTTCAAACCAATATTTCGCAACATGACCTGCATAGCTAGCCGTACCGCATGCCGTAATCGTGATGCGCGTGAGTTTATTCCAATCAAACGGAAGCGTTACCGGTAAATGCACACGACCCGCATTCATATCAATATAATGCGCGAGTGTTCGTCCGACGACTTCGGGTTGCTCGGCAATTTCTTTCGCCATGAAATGACGATGATTGCCCTTATCAACGAGAAAAGCCCCTGCGCCACTCTTCTGCTTCGCGCGTTTGACGATCGTATTTGTACGATCATGAATCGTAACGCCCTCGCGCGAGAGCACAACCCAATCGCCTTCTTCAAGATAGGTGACTGTGTCGGTAAAAGGCGCGAGCGCTAACGCATCGGAGCCCAAATACATTTCACCTTCACCATGACCAACCGCCAAAGGCGCGCCCTGGCGCGCACCAATCAACAAATTGTCATGACCTGAAAAAACAAATCCTAATGCAAAAGCGCCTTTCAAACGGGGTAATACTTCGGCAATAGCTTTTGTTGGATCTCCGCTCTTTTGTAACGCGCGATCAACGAGATGAAGCACGGCCTCGGTATCCGTCTCGCTTGAAAATTTTACACCATCTTTTTCAAACTCCGCACGCAATTCACGAAAATTTTCGATGATGCCATTGTGTACGACCGCGACACGCTCAGTCGCATGCGGATGAGCATTATCTTCTGTGGGCCTTCCATGCGTCGCCCACCGCGTATGACCAATGGCAATATGGCCAAAGAGCGGATTCGCATTCAATTTTGCAGCGAGATTTTTAAGTTTTCCCTCTGCGCGCAAACGTTCAATTCGGCCATCACTAGAAAGTGACGCCACACCAGAGGAATCATAGCCGCGATATTCGAGCCGCTTTAACGCTTCAATCGCCTGCGCTGCCGCAGGTTCATTCGAAATAATTCCGACAATACCGCACATAGTGAATCAAAATCCTAACCTATCTAATCGTCTGATAACGAAACGCATGATGCATTCCAAAACACATTACGTTTCAATTTGTGACGGTGCATTTCCACGCTGATGAAGCCAAAGAATTGAAAAACTATTCCTTGGCTTTCTTTTTGGCCTCGCTTGCCGCACGGAAGCTTGCGCCCCACCCATCTTTCGATATCTGCTTGCCGCGCGCGACCGCCAATTGGTCGGGTGCCACATCTTTGGTAATCACCGAGCCCGAACCGACAAAAGCGCCCTCACCAATTTTAATGGGCGCGACGAGCGAAGAATTCGCGCCAATAAAAGCACCGGCACCAATCGTCGTTTTATGTTTGAAGAAGCCGTCATAATTACAGGTGATTGTGCCGGCACCTACATTGGCTTCCGCGCCGACATCCGCATCACCAATATAATTCAAATGGCTAACTTTCGCGCCCGCACCGATCGTGGCTTTCTTGAGTTCAACAAAATTACCAATCTTCGCGGACGCGCCAATATGCGATCCGGGCCGCGTACGCGCGAAGGGGCCGAGGGACGCTTTCGGTTCAATCACAGTGTCCTCAAGATGGCTGAACGCATGAATGACAACATGATCGGCAACGCTCACGCGTGGACCAAAATAGACATAGGGTTCAACGACAACATCACGACCAAGCACCGTATCAAAACTGAAATGAACTGTTTCCGGCGCTTGTAACGTTGCACCATTCAGCATCGCTTTACGACGCAGCCGATCCTGCATGAGTGATTCAGCTCTTGCGAGTTGAACGCGGTCATTGACACCCATCACTTCATCTTCAGGCGCCAATGCATAGCTTGTCGAAAGATCGCGGTTGCAAGCGATGCCGACAATGTCTGTCAAATAGAATTCTCTCTGCGCGTTGTTTTGATCAACCGCATCTAGAAGCGAAAGCGACAAGGCGCCATCAATCGCCATCAAACCAGAATTGCAAATGCGGATCGCGCGCTCGGACTCCGTCGCATCCTTATGTTCGCGGATCGCGTTTAATCTTTGCCCATTGGTCACAAGCCGCCCATAGCCTGTGGGATCAGCCGCTTCAAAGCCAAGCGCAACCACCGCATTGCCCGCTTCCAGTCGTTTCCGCATGGCGATTAAGGTTGCGGTTTCAATCAAAGGCGTGTCGGCGAAGAGAACCAACACTTCATGGTAACCACGCGCCAATGCGTCACGCGCGGCTAAAACAGCATGGGCTGTGCCCAACCGTTCTTTCTGCAGGAAGAGCGCCGCATTCGGCGCGCGCGCGCGGGCTGCCGCCTCGACATCAGGGCGATCCGGCCCGACGACGACGGCAATATCGGAAATCCCTGCCTCTTGGACGGAAGCAAACACGTGGCCGAGCATGGAGCGTCCGGCAATCTCATGGAGCACTTTGGGGCGGGAGGACTTCATTCTCGTGCCTTCGCCTGCCGCCAGAACAACCGCGAGGCATCGCCGCTCAGATCCCGTAACTTGCATTGAACCGACTGTCCTTCCTGTTGATCTGCCGTTTCCCTCGGCACTCAAGCCATTTCTCTAGTGGAAATCGATGAACACAATATGAGTGAGCGCAATTTAAGGCCCTGATGCGGCGGTTTCGCCTATTGACCGGCTTTCCCCCACGTTCTACGGAGGGCACGCGTTAAGAGCGCGTAGCTCAGCCGGTAGAGCAACTGACTTTTAATCAGTAGGTCCCGGGTTCGAATCCCGGCGCGCTCACCACCCCGCCCCTTTCCGGCAAAAGCGGGATATCAGTGAAGATTGCCGCCTGTTTTTGGTCGTGGAGCCCAAGTGGTGTCCCGCTCGCCCTCTTCGCTCGTCTCGCCATTTTCAGACGCCGCCAAAGCTTCCGCCTCCGAAACGCCTGTACGCACGGCCTGTCCGGTCGCCGCCAGCACATCCAAAGCGTCTGCAGGATGACTCGTATAACCAACAATATAACCCAGTTCAGCCATCAAACGGGCTGCCGGTCGCCGCCAGCACATCCAAAGCGTCTGCAGGATGACTCGTATAACCAACAATATAACCCAGTTCAGCCATCAAACGGGCTGCAAGATCGGTGCCCGATACACCGGCAGCCTCGGAAAGTGAGGGAATGATGTCATTGGCGAGCGTCTCGACAAGCTGCTCAATGCGGTCAGACTCCGCCTCCTCCAGATCCTTAAGGGCCACTTCGATAACGGTGGAAGCCATAGGCGAATCTCCTGAAAACGACT
>Ga0194116_10007529_pt1 | contig 11241 bp, 7 predicted proteins | sample TA2MahsurfametaG_4_FD_148617 | JGI IMG/M metagenome (GOLD analysis project Ga0194116, IMG submission 148617) | Freshwater microbial communities from Lake Tanganyika, Tanzania - TA2015008 Mahale S9 surface | ecosystem: Environmental > Aquatic > Freshwater > Lake | place: Tanzania: Lake Tanganyika... | reverse complement strand
CAAGAACATCTGTAGAATCGTCAGCAATTGGTTTATTATATATGTCTCTATAATAATAATCATCCGTTTTATCTGCTTCATTTAGTTTATTATACGAGCCATTAAGCATATCAAACCAGTTATTAATGTTATTATTTTTATATACTAAGATATCATTGTGGGGATATTCAGCCTTCTTATTATTTTTTAAGATTAACAGAGGTCTACAGGGTCTCCCGGCTTCTGTAAATATTCTTATTTCATTGTTAGGAATACTCCAAGATATAGATATTAATATATTAATTAATCCGTTTCTCCTGTATGCTTTTAATATTCTCATTATAAATATGGGATCTCCTGTATATCCGTATAAAGAACCGTTCAAAAATACACCAGTTATGTTTTTATTTATTAAAAAATTGCATCGGTTTAATGGAATTATCCCGATATCTATGAGACATTTCTTTATATTTTCTACATTAATTCCCGCTGTTATTTTCGTCAATAATGCCATATTTTTGAGATATCCTATAGAAGCTCCATCAGGACTTTCAAAAGGACACATCATACCCCATTGTTGCGAGTGTAATCTGTGAGGGCTCGTAATTTTTAAGTCTCTTTTAATAGGTATATTGACGCGGCGTAAATGTGATAAATAGCCTATATAGCTAATTCGTGATAAATCCTGTACGATTCCGAGTTCAGGATCACTATTGCTTATTTGTCCCCAGCGGCCTTTGAGAGATTTTGCAAATGTCTGTGTGATAATTAAATAATCTATTATTTTGTATATATTGTTATTATTTATTATTTTATCATATTCGTTCTTCTCCTTGTAAGAACCATAGTAATATTCTCTGTCTAATTTGATTCTAATATCATCACGCAATTTTATGTAAGATTCTTGAAATAATTCGGTAAGTTTAAATCCGCTAATATCAACGCGTTTATATATATAGCTATCTCGGTCGCTGACAGGCAATGTCCCTATTACTGTTTTAATAAATTGTAAAACAAGATATCCGAGATACTTGCCTTTATTCTCTATATCCTCAATATTAGGAAATATATCTGTCATTATAACAGATTTAACGTGTTCTGTTGTCGCATATCTAACCTTTTCTTTTAAATATTTCAGTGCATCATCCTGTGTATATATTTTATATGGTATGCTAATTATGCTTGGTCTTATGAAGTTTTGAAAATACTCTTTTTCCATTTCATCTCCATAATCTCCAAATATAGCTTCGCATATATCCTTATCACTCTCTATTCCGAGAGCCCTAAATAAAATGAAGAGGGGGATTTTTTCTTTGAATGAAGGGATGGATACTAATATAGAGCCGTAATTGTATTTTTTGCTACCGTATTGCACCTTTATTTTTTCATCTTGATTTATGCCATTGCTTTTAATAGGAGTATCCATATAAAAAAATTTAATAGTTGAAGGTTTAACGGATCCTTTATCAGCAACACAGCGAATTATCCCTCTATAACTAAATCCGTTAGGGTCGTCTTTTAATTTATTTGTAAATAGTTTGTTCGTTACTATATTTTCCTGTGCGATTATTACTTTTTCTTTGCCGTCAATAATAAAATATCCACCAGTATCATATGGGCATTCTCCCATTAGTTTCAAAATATCTGAACCGTTATTTTTTAACAAACAGATATCGCTGTGAAGCATTATAGGGATACCGCCTATAGCTATATTTTTGAACTCTACATCTTTAACGACTCCTTTGTCATTTGTAATTCTAATTAAGACATTGGCAAATATATGGGTCTCATATGTAAGATTTCTCATTCGGGCATCATTTGGCGTAATCAATTTTGGGGTTCCGTTTTCAAATGCAATAGGTCTATCAATATATATATTGTCGCCATTCAATCCGCCAATATAAATATCAACTTTGACAATAAGATGATTTTTTTTATCGTCCATTTTAATCATAGTAATAGGATTATTAGATTTTATTATCTCAGGTATCTTCACTTTGACAAAGTTTCTATAACTATCTAAATGATGTCCTGTAAAAGGATATTTATGATTTTTAAAATATATATCTAATATATCCCATTCGTTATTAATCATTCTTCTAATATTATATATTATATATTATATATTATATATTATATATTAACTAAAAAAAATTTATATCTTAGTTATTAAAAATTACATTAAAACCTAAATCATATATTTTGATTTTCCCAAGATTACCAGGAGATGTATCTAATATAAGGCTACAAGGTTGTATATTTTTATTTGTAAGATATGTTAAAGATATTGTATCATTATTCTCTGTCGGATCCCCTTGTATATGTAATATTCCGCTTCCACTTAAATTACTATCAAAAACTATCTTTCTTTTTTTCGTGTTTTTGAGATTTTTACCATATGCAACCCGTATAATAGTATTCGGGGTACCATTTTTGTTATATAGTGTCAGCACTCCTTCTTTATCAAACTCCATATAGTAATTATCATCAAATGATTTGAACTTTAAATATACAGGGACAATTGTATCTTTTAGTAAATATTTGCTATCTTCGAATTCAAATGTTTTGCCACCATTCAATACATATTCGTTATTTATTAATTTATTACCCCACGGCATATAATGAAAGAAATTAGAAAACTTAGAATATTTCTCATTTATTTTAAACATACTAAATGTAATATCTTGAATGCCTGGATAGCTCTTACCCGGTTCTGTTCTATATTTTATATCATTTATGATAGTATTATTATATGTCCTATTTATTTTATTTCCTTCTTTTCCTTCTCTTCCAGCATATGCCAGAGATTCTGCAATAGCATCACGCGATATTTCATCTAATTCTGCTTCTTCTAATTCGCCATTTTCTGGTTTAGCTTCTTTCTCAGCTTCTTTTTTGATATCTTCGTATATTTTTTTTATTTCATCGCTACTCTTTGAATATAAATCGTTAAAATCTCTGTTCATATAATATTCTGATGCATATTCTTTGAATTGCAGGCATTTAGTAGGCATATAAATACCACCTCCATAATCTCCTTTGATATGTTTTATATCTTCTCCAGCACCTTCCGATACACATCCAAAATCATTACATATATTATTTAAGGACCTCTTTAAAAGGTTATCATATCTTGCTTTTTCCGATTTTTTTTCTTTGTTATCAATGGCCTTTAAGAAATACGAATCTTTACTTGTCATATACTCCATCCATTTATTTTGATTTGTGTATGTACACAGAGATGGATAATAGTTATAATAATCACCTTCATTTTTCATTAAATTTGGAATATATATTATTATTTTCATCATTCCCTTGAATGTGTATTTCTCAAAAAAAGTGTCTGAAAAATCATATCTTACATCAGAGAACATCTTCTTTAATACATATTTATCATCTCTTGATATTATCTTGGCAATTGATACATATATTGGAAGTGGTAGCAGAACATTATTACCTTGCTTGAACGGAGGTTTGATTTTATTTTTAATAAGGTTTAGATTTTCAATAATTTTTTTTTCAATATCGTACATATTGCAATTGAACTCTTTATAACACATATTTTCATTGATATGATCGCGGTCTTTGTACTGTTCCATAGTCATATGGATACACCTCTGATGTTTTAAAAATGATAGCTTGCCTGTGGATACAAACTTTTTAAAATCATCTGGATTGCTCTTCACTTCTTTTGTAGCAGCAGGAGCTATGACGCGTTGGTTAGGAGCTGGTGCAGCTTTTGCTCCTGCAGCTCTTGACGCTTTTTTAGCTCCTTTTGGAGGAGGAGGCGGAGGCGGTAATTTATAAATAAGCATTTATTATTATTTATATTTTATATGGATATAAATAATTGTATAGATTTATGTGTTATAAATAATACGGAATATGACATATCATTAGTAGTATTTAAGATTCTTGAAGGGAAATATAGATATATATCAAATGATGTTTGGGAGTATTTAAATAATGATAATAAATGGGTTAAAGATATAAAGAATAATAATTTTAAGTATTCTATTAAAACAGAGGTATATACTTATTTTATTAAGAGGGCAATTGAATTGTGTGATAAAACGGATGATACAAATATAATATCAGGAAAGCTCTTAGATATATCTTCAAAACTGAAAGAAGATAAATATATATCTAATATTATTAAAGAAAGTAAGCAGTTTTTTTAATTTTATAAATGAATAATATAAATGAATATGATTTATACAAAATAGTCAAAGATAACTATAATATCAATAGGGATGATATATATATTAAGGAAATTAAGGAAAATGAAATATTAGATACTGGAAAAGGCTTTGAGTGTTTTAAAAAATTCAGGGAATTATTATTAAAAGATGATTTTTTTGATTGGCGTTTCTGTATTGAATATTTTGATAAATGTAATCGTGCTTATCATATTACTTGTAAAAATATTAATTTTTTCATTCTTTCGAATAAACCGATTACTATAAAGGCTCGCAGACATATGTTTAACAGTATATATCGCGTTTTTTTGATTAAAAAGCTATTTAATATTAAGCCAACACAAGATTTCAATTATTATATATTACTCGATCCTGTTAAACGCAAACTTCCTAACAAAAATGAGGATAGCATATGTGCAGTGAATATCAATGGTGGCTTTACATATATTAATTCAAATAATGTATATATTGTAAGAAAGGAAGATTACGAGAAGGTTATATTGCACGAATTATTGCATCATCATCACGATATACATTTTGAGGGATGGACTAATGCAAATATTAAGCAAATAAAGAATATGTGTAGAATAACCGATAAACAATATTTATTACCAAATGAGGCAATAATTGAAACATATGCTATCATATTAAATACTATATTTTATTGCATTGAACACAATATGTCTTTTGCCGATTTCAAGAAGACACTTGTTAAAGATAAAGAGCATAATATAGCTATTGCTAAAAAAATATTGGCAAAACAAGGGAAAAATATGTGGTATGAGAAAACACACTCGTACTGCTATATTGTATTGAGAGCAATATTTTACATTTATTTTAAAGAGTTCGTGCGGATATACAGATATAATAATGATGATGACATAACTTCATTTATTATTATGTATTTTCCAAAAATCCTAAAGAAAATACGAGAATATAGGCAAGGAGATAATCGCAATAAATACATCAAGCAGACGATATTTAATAACTTTTAAGACTTTTAGGATATAAATAATAATATCAGTATATTTAATAAGGTGTCGACAAGGGATACAAATGTCAATTGAAGATATTAATTATCTTAAAAATAATAGTATTAAACAGAATTACACATTTTTAATAGATAGTACAGATAGAGATAGGGGTAAATATCCTAATCCTAATAAATATGTAGTAGATTTCACAGTTCCCTTTAAAAATGTCATTGGTATGGAAATAATTGACGCAAGTATTCCGCGTACTATGTATAATATAGATGTTGAAAACAATCTATTATATTATTATTTGGGAAATAATGAGAATGACCCTATAATTAAGAATGGCGTAACTGAAAAAATAGCATGTGATATAATTACAAGCAATTGTACTTATGCTGATAGCTATACAAAAATAACTGATGGAGGCTTCATAGAACTCAGTAATAACATAAATATATATAATATATATTCAAATTATACAACAAGTTTTGATATAAATTCAGGTACTAATAACAGTGTAATAGGAGGACCCGAAATAGGCATAACATATTCTTTTAAAATTAAAGCAGAGGCTACATACAATCCTTCAATAAATAATACATACTGTGTATTTAGTTTAGGATATTACCACTTATGGAAGCAAACAAAAGAAAAATATACTGGGATGAGCGTAAGTGTCGTCAAGAGAAGCACAGGAACTCTCTATAATATTCAGTTTATTATGGGTGATGGTAGTGTGCCTGGAGATACGCAAGTAATTACAGATGTTGATTTGAAAGATGAAGTTCATATATGCTGGACGATATTTGAAAATAATTGGGTCGTATATATATCTAATAATTCACTTTCAATAAATATTACGAGAAAAATAACAGTTACAAAAACTATTAGGAATGTATTCTATGTCAAGAAATATATAGGGAAATCCCTTACTGCTCCTATTACTAACAATCTAAATGGCAATTTATATAAAGAGTATTGGACTGCTGTTACGAATGCTGTTATGTATATAAAGGATTTCAAGATATATAATAGGGTGCTCAAAGCGGAAGAGGTAATATTATGTAAAAACAATAGTATTTTGGATATGCCTTTCTGGTACAAGCTATATGACAATAGCACAAAAAACAGTGGGAAAACAGAGTTGATAGATTATCCTGATATATTTAGCAAAATGCCAATTGATACTGGCGATTATACATTGAAAACATTTTTATTAAATTATGAGGAAATAGAAGATACAGAAATAGGATTTAAGAAACACTCTGAGCCTGCTGAATTGACGAACTTATTAGATATATATAGCAGATTGCCTTTTATATTTGATATGAGACGCTCAACTATATATGAAAATATAGGTTTTGATTTATATAATTCTATAAATCCCAATTATATCAATGATAGATATCAGTATAAGCCTATGTATAATAGTAATCCAAATATGTACAAAATGTTTCATAGCATATTAAATCCTGATATTACTAAAGTAATAAATACAATACAATATGATAAGTATCTAATAACATCGCCAGGCATCGTGTATTTAATAGGGAATAAATATATTGTATTAAAATGCCCGGAAATAGAAGAGCATCTGTTCGGTTCTTTATCATATTCTAAGTATTCTCTTGGTTTAGCTAAGTTTCGTGTAGATAATGTGGGTATTAATAGCGAAAGGCTTGCTATCACTAAGTTGCCTGTCCGTGAGTTTCATCCGATTGGTAAATTATCTAGAATATCCTTGCGATTTGAAACAAACCGCGGGACACTGTATGATTTTAAGGGTGTTAATCATAATATAGTATTTGCTGTTTATTATTACGAACCAAAACAGAATAAATTCCCTGAAGGTTCAATATTAAACCCAGAATACAAGATGAATTATATAGATTATAAATATTATCAGGAAGAGATTGAGGGCGATAGCGAAGATGAAACCGAAGAATATTCACGAGATAATATAAATGATTATAAAAAGAAAGAGATTGACTATAGCAATGAGGGAATAAAATTGAGACAATATAACGAACACTATATAAACAAAGATGACGGAGATGACGGAGATGACGGAGATGACGGAGATGACGGAGATGACGGAGATGATAATTAATATACTATACCATTATGATGTCCTAAAAATGAACTGAAATTTTCCAAAAAATTGAAAATTAAAATTTGAGTACATCTCTTGAATTATTTTGTAATTTCTAAAAAACTTTTGAAATTTTTGAAAAAACAAAAAGATGTACTCAAATTTTAAATTGTAAAAATTAGAATATTTCTGTGTCTTAATATATCCATATATATTTATGATAATTATTGAGAGGTCCCGATTACTATTCTAGCTAACCTCTTTTATTATAGCCTCAACATCCTTTTTTTTAAGGTCATTATTATTGATTTTAGTAATATAGGGCTGTTTATTTGTTAGTTTATTACATTTATTTATCAAATCTAATATATTAGTTTTTTGTTCAGCTGTCAAAGTTATAATGGGATTGACGCGTGCTTTGTAATCATCTATTGATTCTAAAACTATTTTAGAAACATCGTCGGCTGCTACATATTTTTTTCCAGCATCTTTTATTTCTATATTATTAATTTCATATAATTTTCCATTTGCAACTATAGGTGTTGTTTTCAATTTAACTTCAGCGGTAGCAGCAGTCCCAGTATTATCTTTTGGGGCTCCGATAGTTATCTTAGGAGGCGCATTTTCATAATATTTACCTTTTGATGTTAGAGTAATAGATTCTATACCTTTATTTTCATCGTTTTTAACATCCATATTATTTATAACCGCAGCTACTGGCTCTGTTTCTACAGTAGAATAAGCAGATTTATATGTTGCTATAGGTTCAAAGGTAATCTTGCTTTTATCAGCTACTACATAGTTAGTACCTCCTTTTCCTGCAGTTATTTGTATACTTGCAATTTCGTAAAGAGGGGGCGTAGTCCCAGTTATAGCAGTAGTGCTTAATATTGCAGTAGCTTCTGCCTGCGTGGAATTTGCAGTTGTAGGAGCAGCAATAGTTATTTTAGGAGGCGTACCAGCATAATACTTGCCTTTATTAGTTCCAAGGACTATTCCTGTTATTGCCCCTTGACTATTAACAGTTATGCTTGCTATCTCAGCGTGCACAGGTTCCGCTGTTGAAAAATTTTCTATAATACCACCGTCCTTTCCACTGTTATAATTATTAGCTATGCACCCATACATTAATACTACGAATATGGCAAATGCTAATATTAATGATATATATGTAAAAAAACTCTCATAATCAATGAATTTATTCATTTAATCTGTAATACTTAAAGATTATTATTTTTTAGTTTTTTATAATTTATTTCCACATATAATATAGATATTATGACAGATTTAAGTTTATTATATGGTGGAGACGACAATTTATTAGGTGATAATATTGATAATTCATATTCCCCGCAAAAAATTAATAAAATGAGTAATAATGAATTGTATAATGGAGGACATCAGGCACAACAAGCACAGCAGGCTCAGCAGGCTCAGCAAGCACAAATTGCACAGCAAGCTCAACAAGCTCAACAAGCTCAACAAGCTCAACAAGCTCAACAAGCTCAGCAGATGGCGCTTCAGGCTCAAATGGCTCAACAACAGGCTCAACAACAGGCTCATCAGGCTCAATATAAGGTTGAAAATATACAGAGTATGAATACCTCATTAGTTCCATTTAATAATAACCAAAACTATAAACAGCCTGATAATGATTATTCAAAAAAGAGAGGTAATGAATACAATTTCTTTGATAGAATGAACTTAAAAAGAACAGAGGTCATTAAGCTATCATTGTTTTCTCTTGTAATTGTTTTAGGTATTTCAATAGATAGAATGCTGACATATTATTTATCTAAATATATTGGCGATAATATACTGACAGATTTCCAAGAGTTCTTATTGAGAATAAGCTATCCTATAACTATCTTTTTATTATTATGGATATTTAAAGCTATTTAATGAAAGATAAGGCCATTAAATTAATTTATAAAATTAAAAAATATAAAAATATATAGTAAAAGGCTAATAAAATATTAATGGTAAATATATCTAATTTTTTTAAAACTATTAAAAATATTATCCAAAAAGCATTAATAATATTTTTGTTTTTGGCGGTGCTTATTATAAATATTATGGAAATAAGCAATTTTGGCTCTAGTAGAGCTAAACTGTCAACTATATCATCAAAAGAAAATAACCCGAGCTATGACAGTTTAAACTTGCGGTATTGCAATTACGATAATATGTTTTCTGATAAAGATACAATAGATTATAATAATTATAGATTTGTAATTATCTACGGTATCCTGTTTTTCCTATTTTGGTATAATACTATTATAAATGTGTTTTCCACATCAGGAATGTCTAATGAAATAAAGATTGCATTTTATGACAAATATTTTAATTATGATATATATAAAAATTATAATTATGAATACACATTTATGCGCGGTCTTCAAATATATATTATCGTAGCCTTCTTATTTCATTCATATATCTTGTATAACGAGTTTATGGGTACGAACGAAGAAGATATTAAGATACACAATAATATTAAAATCATAGATTCAGCAATTATGGAAAATATAGATTGTGATTTAATTAGGGCTCACGACCCTTCAAAAGGAAAATTTATTACAAGAGAATCTCTAGTGACATATTTACAAAATATAAGTTCATTAAAAGACCAAGCGGATGTGGATAAATATGTTAAAATATGTATCGCAATTATATTAACTAATAAGAACAGCAATAATGCGAAGAAAACAATCAAAGATGTTCAAAATCTCTGCGACAATCCGAAATGTATATATAGCAAATTGGAAAATAATATGGAAGAAATATTCCCAGAAAATATAGATAAACAGATTGATATAATAAGGGCTTCAATAAAAACTGCAGTGTTGAAGGATTTAAACCCTGCTCAAATTTCCGAATTATATACTAAATATAAAGAAATAAGAAAAAAACTGGTTGATAGCTTTAATATTATAAAAGGCTATAAGTCTTCCCACGTTATTTATTATAAGTTTGGGCTAATTACAACAGTGCTTGCAGGTATATTCTTTGCAACATTTGGTTTAGCATATTTCTTAATATATGATATAGATCCAGTTAATAAATTGTTTTATTCCTCATTAAACCTGCGACTACCATTTGATTATTTTGTTAACGCATTTTTTTACCCAGCCGTTGTTTATATAGTAGCGATGATTAGTATTTATATAGCATTTATTATTAATTTCTAATGACAAACCTGTTAATTTTTATTATAATTATTAAATTAGAATATATATTTAATAATAATGAATGATATGTTAGTTAATATCATTACGAATATAATATATATAGTAGCTGTATTAATAGTAGTAGTTTTAATATTCGCAATTATAAATTATACCTTATACACAATATATTCTATTAAAGAAATAATTGTACATAATACGAGCGAATATGCCATACACTACAAGCTCAAGGATATTTATAATTATAAATTAATAAACTATGTTAATACAATAAACACCGACAATAATTATAAATACGATATATCTAGCGAGTTTGATAATGCAGTTGTAATTGATATGAAAGAGTTTAAGCTAACTAACTATATGAAAAATGAAAATATGCCTTCGCCAAAATACATAGACCTCTCATATCTCAAAGATTACAAGATAACACAAGATGATAAAAATGATAATATAGAGTTTAAATTGAAAAATATAGATGCTTTAAAGCCCGATGATTTTATGATATTATATGAAGAGATATTTATACAAGACCAATCCAAAGTAGTGGGAGGATCTCATTCATTAAATGAGCATAATAAATTAATAGCAAAATATAAGAATGGTGATACTACAAGCTATCATAACATTGAATATACAAAAAAAAATTATTCTGATTATGCAAAAAATAATACCGTGGATATTAATATAAATAAAAGCCTATATGGTGATATTGTATCATTCTCCAAATATACAGCAACCTCGGCAACAGCAACCTCGGCAACAGCAACCTCGGCAACAGCAACCTCGGCAACAGCAACCTCGGC
>Ga0194116_10007528_pt1 | contig 11241 bp, 6 predicted proteins | sample TA2MahsurfametaG_4_FD_148617 | JGI IMG/M metagenome (GOLD analysis project Ga0194116, IMG submission 148617) | Freshwater microbial communities from Lake Tanganyika, Tanzania - TA2015008 Mahale S9 surface | ecosystem: Environmental > Aquatic > Freshwater > Lake | place: Tanzania: Lake Tanganyika... | reverse complement strand
ACTCAACCAGGCGAGAGTCGGCCTGCGCGTGATCGGCCTCGAGATAGCGTCCCAGCACCTCGGCCACCCGCGACGTCGCGACGCGGATCTGTCCCATGTCGTCGCGGAACCGGATCGTCACGCTGTCGTTCGCGGTGGAGCCGCTGTCGATGGTGATCCCGAACGGCGTCCCCGCCTCATCCTGCCGGCGGTAGCGACGGCCGATCGCCCCCGCCTCGTCGTAGAAGACGGGGAAGCGCTTGCGCAGCGCCGCCGCGAGCCGCTCCGCCATCTCGGGCTGCCCATCCTTCTTGGAGAGCGGAAAGACGCCGGCCTTGATGGGGGCGAGCGCGGGGTGGAAGCCCATCACGGTCCGGCCTTCCTGTTCACCCTCCACCGCTTCCTCACGCAAGGCGTTCACGAGGATCGCGAGGGTGACGCGATCGGCCCCGACCGAGGTCTCGATCACATAGGGGAGATAGCGCTTGTTGTTCGCCTGATCCACATACTCGAGCTTCTTGGACGAGTATTCCTGATGCTGCCGCAGGTCGAAGTCGGATCGGTTATGCACCCCTTCGATCTCTTGGAAGCCGAGGGTCCCACCGAAATCGAAATTGATGTCGAAGGCCGCGCGCGCATAGTGCGCCAGTTCCTTGTCGGTGTGCTGATGGAACGCGAGGCGATCACGATCGAGGCCGAGCCCGAGGTGCCAGTTGAGGCGCGCCTCCTTCCAGCGCTCGAAGTGCTCCATGTCGGTGCCGGGCTCGACGAAGAACTGCATCTCCATCTGCTCGAACTCGCGGGTCCGGAAGATGAAGTTCCCCGGGGTGATCTCATTGCGGAACGCCTTCCCGATCTGCGCGATGCCGAAGGGCACCTTCTGCCGCGTGGCCTGCTGGACGTTGAGGAAGTTCACGAAGATCCCCTGCGCCGTCTCCGGGCGCAGGTAGACCACCGAGGCCGACTCCTCGACCGGCCCCATGAAGGTCTTGAACATCAGGTTGAACTGGCGCGGCTCGGTGAGCTGGCAGTCGATGTGCTCTCCCGGCTTCTTGGAGGGCTTTCTGGGGCAGGCAGCATCGCTGAGCTTGTCGGCGCGGAAGCGGGCCTTGCACGCCTTACAGTCCACGAGGGGATCGGAGAACCCGCTCACATGACCCGAGGCCTCCCAGACCTTCGGGTGCATCAGGATCGCCGCATCGAGCCCCTCCACGTCATCGCGCTCGCGGACCATCGCGTTCCACCACCGCGCCTTGACGTTGTTCTTGAGCTCGACCCCCAACGGCCCGTAATCCCAGACCGAGCCGGTGCCCCCATAGATCTCCGAGGACTGGAAGATGAAGCCGCGCCGCTTGGCGAGGCTGACCAGGGATTCGAGGGCATCAGGACGGGTCATCGGCGAATGATACAACCTCCCACCGAACCACGTCTACAGAGAGAGTGGCAGGCTGGAAAAGTTCAAGGGCCATTTACTCTCAAACTTTCAGGCCGAATACGTCGTTCTTTCTACCGTCGTGGTATCGGGACGCCGCGAGAAGCTGCCAGGCTATCAATCTCCCTTTCGAGCCCCTTATAGGTGTCAGATTTTCTAAAGCGGTCATAAAGTGCGACTGATCTCCTCAGGTGGCGCACCAAACGACTGCTCGCTTCACGAACAATGGAACGATTGGCCGGTAACCTCACAAGTTCCTGTATTGCAGACAAAGGAAGGACGGCTCGAAGAAGCTTGGTCTGTTTTCCGTCTCTTTCCCCTAGGACAGCTCGATCGATCCGTCCCGCAAGCCCAGCTTGCAGGTTACCAAGACGATCTTCCGTGATCGGTCGCCCTCCGCGGTCGGGTTCAGTCAACAGATCTATGTACACCGCTGATGTTTTATCTTCAAGCGTTACATGCTGGAGTCTCAGAGTATCGCCTCGAAGCACGCACGAAAGTGTGCTCGCGTGAACAAAACCGGAATCAACAGTCGCACTCATCCACCTGAACACTTGACAGCCCGCGACCTGCTGTGTCATGGGGAGCAGCAGAAGCTCCGGCGAAAAACCCTCATCAAACCCTACCCGGACGCCACCTCGGCTGCGAGGGAGGCGTATAGGTTGACTGCCGCCTTCTCGAGTGTTTCACCGGATGCGGTAACTGCGAGAGATTCCGCGGTACGGTAGTTGTACCACTGCCCCAATTCCTATGCTGTCAGCACCGGTCCTTGAAGCGACGCTTGAACATCCGATGCTGACCAAGCATCGCATGAAGACAGCCCGAGGGCGGTCATCAGAAGGAGGACGAAACAGCGACTACGATCCATCACCATCGATGACCCCCGGTGAATTTCGCAGCTCACGAACGAGCCATCTGGAGAAAAACTGATGCTTATGCGAGGTTGCTCGGCCTGAAGACGGGTCGGTGTGATGGAGCGTGCACGAGACCGCAGTCTCGTATCATGGGAGGCTCACGATGAAGCCTCCAGTACCTGATAACCGCCTTGCGTCTGGGAAGAGCGACTGATCGACTCCGCCCCCGACGACGATGCGGGCGCCGGTCGATGTCACGATGACATCATTCAGGCGATTGATCGAGCCGGAAGCTCCGGACAGCCTCGACGATGCATTCACACCGAGGGAGGATGAAAGCATCAGGAGCGCACCATCCTCTTGCCCCGTCGCAGTGAGCGTGGTCCCCGCGAATGTTAACGTCCCTTGGAACTGGGTCGCGACCGCCACGCCACCGCTGGTGACTGCGAGACCGCCGCGCGCCGGTCCTGGCTGGAAGCCGGAGGCGGTCATGGTCTCGGCAGCGAGAGGCGTACCCGCGCTTGAGTACCGAACGACGAGCCGCTGATAATTTGTGGCGCTACCCGTGCATCCCTTGGTCGTGACGGTAGTGCTCGAAGCGGTCGTTCCGAACGTCACCGTCCCACCGTAGCACGAGAGAAGCGCGTAGACATCGCCATTGGTGCTCGACGATGCCATATCGACAACGGAGGCATCTCCTCCGCCGGCAAAGCTGGCGGACCCGCGCCACCGCAAGGCACCTGTGCTGGTTGAGAAGGCGGAGATGAAGGGACACGACAATGGCGTATTGGCACAAGTCAGACTCGTCGATCCCCCTGCACCATCGACGATGGATCCGGAAGACTGATTCGGCCCACTTCCCATGACGTAGACCTGTTCGCGATCCGGATCAATTGCGGCGACGCGCAGACTTGCGTCCCGGCCACCATACCTCGCCCGCCATCCGATCCCACGAGTTGAGGTGATCTGTGCCAAGAACCCGGTCTGAAACCCGATTGACGACAACGTCAGCGACCCCCCTGCATCGGTGGACAGCACAGCGGAGCCTGTCGAGGCGCAGCACCCATTGAACGATCCGGATACGTACAGATTCCCTGCCGCGTCCGACACGACACCGTCGAAGGCATCGGTCGCGGACCCCCCCGTGATGCGAATCCATCCCTGACGCCCACCAGTCCCCGCCAAGATGAAGATCACCCCGTCCGTGCCCCCGGTGCTGGTGAACGATGTTGAGGCACCGGCAGCATCGGTGAGCGTCACGGCGCCCGAGTGATTTACAGCAATCTGCACCTGTTGATTCGGACTGACGGAAAGTGCCCCGATCGATCGCGTGACCTGAGCGGCCCACGTTGGCACCAAGTCAGAAGCGAAGCGCACGACGATGCCATCCTCGGTACCCGCTGGCGTCAGGGTGCGACCCGCAACCGAGGCGGGTGCAGTGAGTCGCCCGGCTGCGACGTACCCCCCGGTACGGTCGGAGACAACGAATTGGAATTCGACACCCGGAATCGCTGTGACGCTAGCTACCTGCGGACGCACGGTGACCGTCGCGACCCCGGAACGGCCACCGAAGCTGGCTCTCACCTGCGCCGTTCCCGCACCGAGGGCCCGCACCCGTCCCAGCACCGAGACCGAGACCACCCCCGCGTTCGAGGTGGTCCAGGAAAGTGGCGCCCCCTCGAAGGGGGTGCCATCCGTGCCGTACGCCACCGCTGAGACGGTAACTTCCTCCCCGATCCCCATCTCCAGCGTCCCGGGACTCAGGTTTACACCCCCGACCTCCGGCGCCTTGAACACCAGATCGGGCGAGCAGGCATGGGCCGCTGCCCAGAGCGCAGACACGAGCCCGAGCGAGCGCATGGCGCGACGGAACATGGGTCGGGGCCGACGGCCCGAATCGCTCCTAACTGCGGAACGATGGTGTGGGTGAGTCACGGTCATTGCTAGAAACTATCCTGAGGCCAGCGCATCGGCCATGGGAGGCTGTACGCTGGGCGATGACCTATAACGCCCTGAACGGACGATCGCCCATCGTGCGCGCTAGGCGGGGTCGCGTCGGCCCCGCGGGTGCGGTCACGGCGTGCGCGCGAGCTGAGGCCCCAACGGATATCGGGCGCCCGTGGATGGATGTATCAAGACCCGGTTGTACAGCACCAGCGACTTGCCTTCCGGATCGAGCTGCCGCACCGCCTCCACCATCGCATCGTCCCGAAGCTGGGAGAGTGCCCGAGCCTCCGTCGGCGTCATGGCGAGCGTGGTGTCGCGTCCGTCGATCACGACCCCATAGCGCTGTGCATCGGCATCGTACCGTCCGAGCGCCAGGCCGGTTGACGCATCGAAGGCCGGCCCCCTGAACGGATGGCGACTGGCGATGATCCGCTGGAGCAGGGCCGCTTGCCGAGCTTTGCGCTCCGCCTCGACCAGACCGAAGTAGGCCCGGCGCCCGGCGAGGATCCTGGATTGGAAGTCCGCTGACGTCTCGAACTCATCCCGAGGAGAAAGCTTCCGCGCCAGTGCCAGGTTGGTCTCGAGCAATGCGGAATCGAGTGGGACGACCATGCTCAGCCGAATCCCCCCCCCCGACATCGCCGCGGCCACCCACCGGCCGCTCGAATCCTGTGCGATCGAGGTCACGCCAGCCGGATACCGCCGGTCCCCACCAGCGACCTGCTGACCGGATCGCACATCCCAGACCCGCGTCGTGCTGTCGAGAGATCCCGTCATCACCGTCTGCCCGTCCACCGAGAAGGCGACGCTCATCACCGCCTCCCCGTGGCCTGCCAGGACCTGGATCGCGCGGCCGGTGGGAAGGTCCCAGATGACCGCGGTCTGATCGGCCGACGCGGAGGCGAGCAGGCGCCCATTCGGACTGAAGGTCACCTGGATCACGTAGTCCCCATGACGAGACAAGGTCCGGATCAGGCGTCCCGTTCCGACCTCCCAGAGGCGGACCGATCGATCCAGGGAACTGGTCGCGAGCACGCGACCATCCGGACTGAACACCACCCCCCGAACGAGGTCGGTGTGTCCGCTCAACACACGAATGGACCGACCGGTCGCCGCGTCCCAGAGGCGAGCGGTGTTATCGTACGACCCACTCGCGATCCATCGACCATCTGCACTCACGGCAACGCTGCACACGCCAGAGGTATGCCCCCGTAAGACTAATCCGGCCCTTCCGCTGAGAAGGTCCCACAGCCGGACGGTGCCGTCCATGGAACCACTAGCGAGCCATGTGCCACTTGGCGCCACCGCGACATCGGCTACCGGTTCCTGATGACCTCGGAGCACATGCGCCTCCCGCCCCGAGAGGGCGTCCCACACGCGCACGGTCTGATCCTCTGAGCCGCTCACCACCCAGCGGCCGTCCTGACTCACGGCCACACGCCACACCGGCCCGGTGTGCCCCGAGAGTTCCTTGGGTGAGAACGCCTCGGGTGCGATGGCGGGGAGTTGGGCTCCGACAGCGCTAGTCGCAATGAGCGCGCCAAGCGACACGCTGAGGTACGCCGGACCGAGCGGCGCGGGGATGGGCGACGGCATATGAGGACCTCGAGCAGCACGACGATGCAAAAGACTCATCGGGTAACGTAGTCAGCCGACCGTCCGCACACCATGTGCGGATGCGAGGTCTCACCGAAGACGCCGTCCCTCACTCCCCCAGACCTGAGGCGTCTGCTCCCGACCGTGGAGACGCCTCGCCTCGTACGGCAGTCCCGTGGCGGGATGGGTGAGCCACGCGCGCATCTCTCCGACGGTGACACTCCCATCGCGGTCCTGGTCGGCCTCGCCACGAAGGCCCTTGAGGAACAGGTAGGTCAGCAATCCATGACGTTGCTCCGGGAACCAATTCGCGAGCTGCTGACCCGAGGCCGCCGCGATGACGGTCGCCCCGCCTGCCGCGAACCGACGCGAGGGATCGTTCACCCGAATCCCGATCGGTGAGGCCGCCGTGATGAGCATCTCACCCCCCGCCGTGCCGCCCGAGAAGCAGGCATCGATGACCACGGTCACGTGCTTGGCCTGGAGGGCGGCGAGATTCTCATACAACAGGTCGAGGCTGTATCCCGTGATGCCGAGGCGATTCGCATTGGCGTCGACCGGCACCAGATAGGCGCGTTGCGTCTCCGGATCCGGGGCCCCATGGCCGGAAAAGAAGATGAAGACCTCACTGCGTCCGGGAATCACGAGATCCTTCAACTGCCCGTTGGGATTACCGGCGACACCGAAGACATCCTCCAAAGTCGACTTGGTCGCATCCGGTAGCTCGAAGATGTTACCGGGCAGCACCCCCAAGGTCCGCTCCGCGTACTGTCGCACCACGGCCGCATCGTTGGCCGCGTAGGTGACTGGCGGCGCAGTGCGGTAATTCCGGTTGCCGATGATCACGGCAAAGGCGTTGGGGTTGGGGGCGCGCGCCTCAGGGATCCCCTCCAGCAGGGCCGACCCGAGGACCGGACCGTTCGCCACTCCTCCACCCACCCCGGTGAGCGTCCGCTGGGTCACCGGGCGTTGCGTGGCGAGTAGCGGGAGCCCCAGCTCCTGAGGCGGGAGCCCGAATCGGCCCGTCGCCTCGGAGATCGAGACCCGAAGCGGGAAACGGGTCGCCCGCCGGTTCGCCACGACCTCGATGGACACATCGCGATACTCCCCCTCCCGCAACCGACCGATCTCACGCTCCACCGTCGACCGACCGGACTCGTTCGTGAAGAGCACCGTGGAGTCCCCGCGGTCGAAGACCACGCGGACATTGCTGGCCGGCCCGCCCCTGTTCTGTACCCGGACGGTCACTTCGACACTGGATCCGGGCGCAATGATGGCGCGACCCTGCGCATCCTCGACCCCCACGTCCGCGATGATGAGCTTCGGTGGCCGATAGGCCCGCGTCGGGAAGGTCAGGGCGAAGGGATCAGCGTCGAACCCATTTCCCTCCTGCGCTTCCACGCGAATCGAGGCGGTGCCATCCGCCACATCGCCCGCTCGGAGCTCCAGCCACGCCTCACGGATCTCACCGGCCCCCAAGGCCCCGAGCGTCGCCCGCGCGACGTGGATCCCATCGGCCCCTGCCGAAACGGCGGTCACACCGCGCGCCTCGCCCCGTCCCTCGTTGGCCACACGCACCGCGAGCTGCGCCTGTTCGCCGGCGGAGAGAATCGAATCGCCGTCGGTGTCGTGAAGGGTGAGCGACAGGATCCGGAGGACTGGGGGGAGCAACTGCGTCCGAGCCCCCGCAACCGGCGTCTCAGGGGCACCGATGAAAGAGATGATCGGGAGTTCACGATTGGTGCGACGAATTCGCTCGTTCTGCTCGATAACGGCCAACTGCCGCGCACGGTCCTCTCGGCGGAGGGTGGCGACCGCGTCCCGTAGCGCCTCGGCCCTTTGCGCGAGACGCTCGCGTCGCTCGAGCTCCGCCTCCTGCCAACGGGAGTCTGATCGTTGATGCGCCCGTTGCGCCCGCTCGAACTCCCATTGCTGCCGTCGCTGGACGAGCCACTTCGCCGCGAGCCCCAGCCCGACGGCCGAGACATAACTGACCGCCGGACAGCGTCGATCATCCCGCGCGAGACAGACCAGGGATCCGAGCCCCGTCGCGGCGATACCCCACCGTGATGAGGTCCGACTATCTGGGGGCCGAGGTGCTACGGGGCGCACCGGTGGGGGGAGTGGCGGGAACCGCCCCGACGCCTCGATCACACCCACCAATGCCTCCTCGGTGCGCAGGACGGGAACCGGCAGCGTGTCCCGCACGACCTTTATATCTAGACGGATGCGCCCGGTCGACGGCACATCGAAGATGACCAGGCGCGGTGATCGGCCCGAGCCCACTTCGATGCGCGCACTCCGCATCGGGGTGACCGAGAGCACGGCTGGGGTGCGACCGACCTCCTGCCCATTGAGGCGAATCATCTGGCCGACCAAATCGGTGATCACCTCCACCGTGGGCCCCGACCCTGCCGCCCACACCCCCGGCTGCGCCTCGACCACGACGCTCAGGCCAGCGAAGACCACGACGCACCAGATCAGACGACCCGCTCCCCACCCGACGCACCTCACCCAAGACGCCATCCGTTCACCTCGCAATGGGGCGGCCGGTGATTACGTAGGCGGCCGCCGCCTCGGTCCTGCTTCGGCGTGGCATCCGCAAGAGCTCGCGATTCAACTCGGTGAAGGAGTAGGTGCGCACGAACGCATCCTCCGACTGGAAGGGGGACTCCCCCTCGCCCTGATAGAACACCGCCAGGACGTACTCGGCTTGCGGAAAACCGTAGCGCGCGTCCGCCGTGACCACCAATTGATACGGACTGCCCCGCCGCGGTAATTCGAGTGTCGCTCCTCCCGGTAACTGATTCTCCTTGTCATAGCGGTGAGGGAAGAAGAGCGTGGCCGACCCATCCCGCGCCACGGCGAAGAGAAAGACCCGCGCCGCCAGGCGCGTGGTCACGAAGACCTTGACCTCCTCCCCCTCCCGATACGCGTCGCGGCTCAACCGCACCTCTCCCACGAATCCCGGCGCGGGCTGCTCCGACTCGACGGAGACGATCGCGCTGAGGTCCATTCTGATTGAGTCGATCCCGAGGTCCGTGAACCGCGCGCACTCCTGAACGATTCGTCCACCGACCTCCTGACGGAATTGTTCCAGGAAGAGGTCGGTGAGCTCTGCAGCCGCGCCGACCCCACGCTCCTCACGCTGCCGCACGGTCACCCCACGCACCGAGACGCCACCGACCTGCTCCACGACGGCGACCCGCCCCTGATCCATCAGCAGCCGACGAATGTCATCCCGCGTCCGGTCACTGGGGACCGATCGCGTGAGGGCGATCGATGCGGACGGCGCCGCGAGCGGGCACACCTCCTGCGCGCCCCCTGAGGAGGTGCCCCCCCCGAGGATCATTAACCCCACGCACCACCGCAGCCACCTCACGGCCATCCGACGCCTCAGTTGGACGATTGGACCTTCCCACGCACGAGCACGAAGCAGGAGCGACCGTCCCGCCACCGAGCCTCGACGTGGACCTCAGAGAGCACCGCCGTGGCGCGGAGATGCAACACGGCGGAGCCGAACGGCCCGAATCCTCGCTCCATCCCGCGCACCGTCGTGGCCCCGCTCGCCGCGAGCAGGAGCCGTGCATGACGCTCGGCGGCCTGCCACCCACTCTCCTCACGAAAGGTGACGGGAGACACGCCGACGGCGAAGACCTCACCAACGCCTCCCACGGGCAGGGTCCGGACCCAAGCCGGCTCGCGTCCGACGCGACGGAGCGATCCGGAGACGACCGCGGAATGGACCTCGCGAGAGTCGGCCAGCAACACCAATCGCATCCCTCCCGACTCGACGCTGTCTGGGAGGCGCACCGAATCGGCCGCTGCAGCGGTCCCCTCCTCTCGGACCCGCTCCCCCATCATCGAGAGCGGCACTCCCGACTCCGACAGATAACCGGCCTCCCAGGAGACGCGGTGTGGGCGCACGAGGCCCAAGGCCATGCGCCCATCTGCCACGGCCACGGATTCAGCGACCGCCACATCGCGCCAAGCTGGGGCGTACCCCACGGCCACTCCTCGTACGGGGGCACGCAGAAACCAGTCCGGATAGGAGACCGGACTGGGGGACGAGGTCAGCTCCATCCCCAACCCAACCGAACGACACCCCATCGCACACAAACCACCGACCAGGGCGACTCCCCAGACGACGAACCGGGAGTCCGCTCTCTGGCCCCACCCTGCGATCACGGCTTCGGCGGACGCTGCGACGCCTCGTACTTCTCGATTTCCTTATTCAGCTCCTCGAAGGCCTGGGTCGCACGGAAACGGGTGTACAGCTGCTCCTGCGCCTTGACCCTCTGCATCAGGGCCTGACTCGCTTGCCCGATAGGAAGCTCCATGAGCACGTACGCGCGATACCCGCCAGACGTCGTCGGTTCGAATTCCTGCTTGGCGGGCCGCGAACCATTGATTGTCGTGTTGACTATTCCCTTGTAAGCCTGCGTGAACTGATCGAGGAGCTCGGCATCACCGCCCAGACCCGTCTCCTCCTGGAAGCGCTTCGTCATCCCGGAGAACTTGACCTCCATCTGCTGCGCCAGATTGTTGCGCCCGTCAGCTACCGCCTTGTTGATGGCGAGTTGGAGGTCGCGCGACTCGGCGGTCGCCACCGCATAGATCGTGTTCGCGTCCGTCGGGACGGAGGTGAACCAATCAGGCACCTTCTTCACGTTCACCGGCGATAGGCCCACCTGCGCGGAACCCATTCCACCGCCCGTCCCGCCGCACGCCGCTGACGCGAGCACGGAGAAGGCAAGGACACTGGCGCGTAGCACACTCGTTCTCATGACGGACCCTCGCAAGACGAAGAAAAGGAAGGACGCGACCGTACCATGTATCAAGGGAACACTACCCCCCGAGCCTCCGTACGGGTAGGAGATGCCTCACAGGCTCTCAAGCGGTTCCATGTCGCATTAACGCAATAACGCCCCCGCAGTCGATCCGTTAACGCTCCACCTCGATCCGGGCATTGTCCGGGGTCTCATCCCCCCAGAGGTGGTCGGCCAAGCGACCGCGCTTCATTCCCCGCAGGCCAAGAGGTTGAGCAGGGCAATGACCTTCCCGCCGCGGAGCACCTCTTCCGTCGAGCGTCCGTCAAACTCCCGCAAGAGGAGCGTTTCGCCGATCGTCACTAGGCGAAAGGGGGCAGAGGTCGGACCTGCGGATGAAGCCGTCACGAAAGCGCAACCTCAATCGCCTCGCCATGCAATCGTCAAACCTTTGTAATACAATCACTTAGAATCTTAAATAACTCTGAGATTTGCGGCAGCTGGCCCCCCGTGTCGAGGACCCGATCCACCCGTCAAACGAGCCCGATGATCTGGTCCCGACGCGTCCCGACGCTCACATACTGTGCCGGGCACTCCACGAGCGCCTGGATCCGATCCAGGTACGCCCGGGCCGCCGTCGGGAGATCGGCGAGCGACCGCGCCT
>Ga0194116_10007527_pt1 | contig 11241 bp, 6 predicted proteins | sample TA2MahsurfametaG_4_FD_148617 | JGI IMG/M metagenome (GOLD analysis project Ga0194116, IMG submission 148617) | Freshwater microbial communities from Lake Tanganyika, Tanzania - TA2015008 Mahale S9 surface | ecosystem: Environmental > Aquatic > Freshwater > Lake | place: Tanzania: Lake Tanganyika... | reverse complement strand
ATTGGGCCCAATCCCCAATCCCCAATCCCCAATCCCCAATCCCCAATCCCCAATCCCCAGTATGAATAAAAATGATAATTAAGAAAATCTGAAATTTAGATGTTTTGAAATTATAAAAAATAAATTTTATTTCATTTTAATTTAATTAATAATTCAAAATATATAAATATGTTTAAAAAAGTCTCAATTCTTATAAAAGCTAAAGATGGTAAAAAATCTTAATCAAAATTTAAATCTAATCTAAATTTATTTCAAAACATTCACTAAACAATTATAAATATATTCATGTAAAAAGTAATAAATTTTTAAATAAAGAAATCTGGAAAAGCAAATATTTTTTCTTTCATTATTCAAGCATGTCCTTAAAAAGTTTTTCAAAAATTCCATACATCAAAGGTGATGATATATTAAATGTTACTCAAGAAAAAAAAGATAAAAATGATAATTTTAAGCAAGAAAAACTATATGATGAAATAAATGGAATAAAATTTTCAAATATATTTGATATTAAAAAAATTAAAAGTTTTACAGAAAATCAATTAGACTCTGTAAATATAAGCCCAGAAATTCTATCAAATAATCTAAATAATTTGGAAGAAAATATGAATTTAATCAAAAATAAAATAAACTTGAATTTATTGAAACATAAACCAATTGAAAATTTTAATGAAGATAAAAGTGATGAGGATGATGATTATAGTTCACTTTTTTTAAGTTTTGATTCTGTTGAGAAATTCAATTCTTATTATATTAAAAATAAAGTTCAACTTGAAAACAATTTCGAAATTTTGCTTTTATTTTTGGATTATTTTACTGATTTTTGTAAAAAAAATAAGCATAATATATTAATTAGAGAAAAAGAAGAAAATAAAACTAGTCGAGATGAATTTAATATATTCGTTGCACAAAGCAATACATTAATTGATAATATAGTAATAATACTTGAAGAAAAATTACTAACTTTGGATCCTTTTCTTTTAATCAGTTTAATTGAGTCACTTTATAAAATCAAATATTTTTCTAATAATAAAATTTGGGTCAAATTAGAATATATTCTTCTTAGAACAAATTTATTGAGAAATATTTCAATAGATTTTTATTATATTATTTTAAAAGCTTTTGAATGCTTTTTTAACAGAGAAGATTCAACAATTTTAGCAGACGAAATATTTGAAGTTGTAGAGTACAATACAATTTTAATTTCAAAAGATTCTGAAAATGAAAATCCTTTTAAAAAGTTACTTGAAAATTTTAAAGGCTTTGAAAACTATTTTTTTTCTGCTCTTGAAAGATTTAAAAAAGAAGGAGAAATATTTACTTTAATTCAAGCTAGTATAACTAAGCAAACAAATAGAATTAACAATAATTTAAATCAAAATATATTAATTATTAACAACAATAGTCCAAAATTTAAATCTTCTGAAGATTTTTGTGAAATCGAAAATTTTCACCTAAAATATTTTTTTAATATTTGTGAGATGTATTATTGCTTTGCCAAAAATTTAGAAGGAAGTCAAGATTTATATAGATTATTTATTGAAAAATTTTTCAATGAAGAAAATATACAGATTTTTAAGAATATATTTTTTTGTTTCGTTTTAGAAAATGATCATATCCATCAAAGAAGCGATAAAATACAATATGATTGTAAACTAGAAATTATTAATTCTAAATTATTTGAATGCTTAATCAATTTATATTTTTCTTCAATCCTAATATATGATAATGTTTGCAATAAGAATTTTATAATAGACTTTATAAAAAAAATTGAACACTTTATTTTAGAAATATTTATGAATTTAGAAAAACATTTAAATCGATTGTTGAATGATAATATTATGTTTACAAATAATTCAGATTCTGTAACTCTTTATTTGAACATTGATAATAAAATATTTCATTTTAACAATTGTATTGTAGATAAGCTTAAAAAGAAATATTTTTTTTTCAGCTATAATGAATTCATGATATCAAATATTATGAAAGATGAAACAAGAACTATATTACTTTGGAGTTTGAGTAAAAGAAATATCATAAAAGATAATGATTTCTTAATTAACATCTTAAGTAAATAATCAATAAAATATAAAAATGAAGATTAAATTTTAAAATAAAATCTTTTTTAATTAAATCCCGAATAATTATATTTTATGATTTATTTAATGTGTTTGGATTATATTATAGACATAATAAATACATAGTTTCACAAATAAAATGAATTAAGAGGCTTTAAAATAATTCAATGGTCCATTTTATATCTTGAAACTACCGTCATTTTAAATATTTTTTATATTAGAAAAAATTTATTTGAATCTAAATAAAATTATTATTTTAATTAATATTGTAAATTTTTGTGAAGATAAAGAAATTTCAATGGAAAATATTTTTATATTTTCAATAAAAATTTATTCTTTTAATGATTTAGAAAATTAAAAAAATTTCAATATTAAATAAATATTTTCTACTTGACTTCATTTTGATAACAATGAATGCACTATATTTAATTAAAATCAAATTATAGATTTTATTCTGTTTAAAATAAAAATGATAATTCCAATTTTTTATATTTTATCTGAATATTTATTTTATTTGTTTTTTTTGAATTATTTTCACTTAATTTTCTATCAAAATAAATATACAAATTTTTTAAATAATTTTCTTTATTTAAAATTTAATAATTATAACTTAAATGAAAGGTAAAAAAAAAGAAGAAAACGTTGATGTTACAAATTTACCAAAAATTAATACATTTAATGCATCTATGATTTTTAGCTCAGAAAATCCAGAAAAAAGATTAAAATTATTAGAAACAATTTTCAAATCTAATCACAAATTTATTCGTTTAATTCCAAGGGAAAATTTAATTGAATTTGCTAAAGAAAAAGGAATATTTGTTGAACCTGCAGAAAATAAAAAAGATCCCAATCCAGCAGATAAAAGAGAAATCAACTCAGAAGAACTTGCGAAAGCCGCAGCAGCAATTATTACTGATCGCTCTATACCAATGATGAGAGACAAGAAAACTTTAATGGAAAAGATTGAAGAGTTAAAAAAACAAAAAGAAGAAGCAATACAAGCAAGGGACCATCCTCAACCGGTGGACCCTAAAAAACCTCCAAAACCGGCAGACAAAGCTAAATCTCCTCCAGTCAATCCTGATGATATAATTATACCAATTATAGATGAATATGCAATAGATTTAGGAGTTGTTTTTTATAACTATCCACTAGACCACGAAGAAGCACTTGCATTAGAAAAAGAACATATTCCAATTAATCATCTTCTGCTTCTAAAAGATATAGATGAATACATTCCACCTGAAGAACCAAAAGAAGATCCGAATGCTGATCCGAAAGCTAAAAAAGCTCAGCCTCCACCTGCAAAAGATGCAAAAGCAGGTAACAATGATGAAGCGCTTATGAGAAAATACTTTTCACCTCCAACAAAAACTTCTGAAGAAATTTTCTATGAGTTGAAGAAATCAAAATATCTTTCTGAGGGGAATTCGCTTTTAAGGCTAATATATTTCGACATCTGGGAGTTTTCTTCCAAAACAAATGCTTCGAGTGCTCCAAGCTCTGCAACTCCTAACAATTCTGGAATACAGAAGAAAGATGCGTACACAAATTTTATAGATTTATATGCAGATAAAGTTAATTATTTAAATAAATTTTTAATTCACTACTTAAAATGGAGCTCAGAAACAACAACTATAAAACTCAATGAATTTATAGATGACCCTGCATTACAAAGACAAATCAATGAAAGCCTTGTGCAAAAGCTTATTTTGGAGACAGACATGAAAAAGAAAGATTTTGAGCATATGTCAGTAGGAGCATTGCTAATAAGTTTATATATTGATCTAGTAAAGCATATGCGTGAAATAAATCACATAGGAGAGCATAACATGATTATTTATGAAAAAAATGATATAGATAATCTTTTTGAAGATTTAGAGAAAGAAATAATTTATGAATATTCAGCAGATACAAAAGCTTCATCAAATCCCCCAATGGATAATGAGAACATGATGAATTCACATATTATTTCGGAGCATCAGCGGGAAATGGAAAGACATGAGCAGGATATAAATAAAATTGATGAGCTAAGTTCTTATTTCAAATTGATAATTGATGAAAAAGATTTAATTTTAAAAAATGCACTAGATAACGAAATTGAAAAGTTTATGTTAGGAGAAAGAGAAAAAGCTTTTAATTTATTTCGTAAATTCCCAGGTATTGGTAGAGACCTAATGCCTGATGTACCACCCAAAGAAGAAAATTTTCGCAAAGCGAAAAAATGTGAAATTTATCCATTTCTTGATTCAAGTATCGGAATTCCACTATATGAAAAATATGATATAGTAATGAAATTTGAAGATATTTTAAAAGAAAAAATTACTGAATATAATTTTGATTTTGGAGATAGAATTTATCAAGAAATTATGAATAGGGACTTGCTTACTCAAACATTAGGTAACGCAATGCTTTATGATACAGAGAGTCTATTTTTTTATAATGAACGGGATGATAATTTACTTTTTTCTACTTATTACAGATGCCCTAAAGGAAGAATATACCGTAGAACTAATAAATATAAATATTTGTCAAAGCCAATGTTTGAAAATTGGATAAACTGCTTTAAACCTGTTTTCAATGAGAAAATCAATAAACATGGTAGTAAAGAAGAAATTAATAATAATCAAGAACTAAATATGTCTTCTGGTAAAAGCAAGCCAGGTACACCCATAGGAAATAATCAAACTCAAGCACATATTATAAATGATATGTCTGCTATTCAGGGAGGACCAAATGATATGAGTAACCAAGATCTAATCTCAAATCATAATAATTTCCTAGGAATTGGAAATAATAAAAATGATAAAAAACCCGAAATTATATTTGGAAATGGATATAATCCTGAAACTCATTTGCTTTATGAAACAGATGATATATATCTTGGGGAAGTAACTGAAAGAATCAAGTATATGTTCCCAAGTGATAATGGAGTGTTTATTAAAAAGGTCATTGAAAATGGAATTTTTAAATCTTATAATTCTTATGTTTTAAAAGATAATTTAGTTTTTGGAATTAAAAAAATTAAAGAAAATATACCAGAATTTTGGATGAGATTTGATAATGATGTTGTTATGACAGTCAATTACATTGGGGATTATGATTCATTTAAGGAAAATTACGATTCGAAAAATGGAACTTATACCAATTTCACTTTTAAAAATGGCCTTAATATTCAAATTTTACCTAATGGAGATATTTGCCAAAAAATCGAAATTTTAGATGATAATTCTTTAGTAGATTGTGAAACTCATAGAATTATTACTTCAAAAGCTTCTATTATTAGTCATTTTAAAATGAGTAAAACAAATATATTATATGCGAATGGGAATGTTTGTACAATTCAAGGAGGAACATCTATAAACACCAATAATAAAGGATATAGAGTTGCTAAAAGATTACAAGATGGATTTGAATATGAAATGGATCCAGTCGCAATAACAATTCAATCTGATCCTGAAACCAATAGTAAACTCTTAATAAAAATTTCTAATCCATATCTAATCCTTTAAAAAATAGATTTTTTATAAAAATTCCTATCAAATTTATACACATAAAAATATAGCTAAAACACTTATAAGAGATGATAAAGTGATGAATATAAGATATCCTGATAATAGCATGTTGACTATTCATGAAGATAACACAAAAATATTCACTTTTCCAAATCATCTTAAATATTTGGTAGAACATGATAGTAAAATTAAAAATTATCTAAAAATAAATAAACTTCAATTTTTTAATACATATTCAAAATATTATATTCTAAAATAATCTCTTATCAATTCATATAATAATTAGATTTTGCATCATGCGAGATTCGCTATGATCCCGTAAAGAAAAGAACTAAAACAATTATTTCTGAAGGTTCATCAGATGCCTTATTGGGTAATGATGATTTAATGACAAGATCATATGATGGAAGACTCTCAAAAGTAGTCCTCCCGGATAAAACAATTATTTATACTTACAAAGAAAAAAAAGCGACTGAAGAATTTGATAAATTTACTTTTAATACAATCAATTTAATTTATCGCTTAGATGGTACTGTAATAAGAATTCAACAAGACGGCGATATTGTAATTGTTAGTTCAAAAGAACGCATAAAATTTAATCAATCAGGTCAAAATCTTCAAGATGGGAATGATACCGATTACTTATTTGAAATTAATGGAAAACCAGAAGATCGCAGAGGAGGTGTTTACTCTGTAGATATGAAAAAAGAAAAAATTTACACCAAGGACACTGAAAAAAATATTTTTGAATTACACTCTGATGGAGTAGCTAAATACAAGCTGTCTGTAACTTTAGATCTGGAGAACTCACATAAAACTATAGATGAGATAAGACCTGATTCTCCACGATACCTAAGTGAAGCATATATTGATCCTGAAGCAATTCACTTAGAAGCTCCGAAAAATTTTGTTCATCCAAGGCTTTTTGTTATTGAAAATGATAACTCTGGCTATGAGCTTTTAAATGAGGATCAAATTACTAATTTCAAATTAAATAAACAAAGTGATGAATTACATTCAAAATACACCAATCAAGAATTAGAGACTTATTTTAGATCGCATTATTGGATTACAAAATATTTAAGCGTATCAGAACTTATATCTGAAACTCATTTTATTAATAAAATCAAAATTCCAAAAAAATTAGAAAAAATAACACAGACGCCTTTAACTTTGCAATTCCCACCTAAAGAAATTTATTTATACAGGAATCTGATTGAATCTATTCCTTTTGATGATAATTTTAGAGAGAAAATCAATATTTCTATTTCAAGTAGAGATAATTGGTTCGGAAAAAGAAAACTTGATTTTGGATATGTTGATATTTCTAATATACCTGAATTAAAGGATAATTATTTAATTCAAAAACGTATCTTAGAAGAAAGACAAATAAGTGATTTAAAATTTGACAATGAACATATAAAGAACGAATATTTATTAAATTTCAACGGTAACATCTCGAAGAATGAATTAGACTTAAGAAAAAATAATTCCTTACTATTCGATATATTAAAATTTTTGGAAGAAAGGAATATAAAAAAAATCATCGAAGATATTTCTTTTCGTATAATGCCTTTAAATATTAGTAATCTTGATATAGAAGATATAGTAAATACTATAAACATGGAAGAAATGCGTAGTTCAAAAAAAACTAAAATGATGTCAGACTCCAAAACGAATCTGGAAATTCATTTTACTGATAATTATTACTTCACAGATGTTGGAAGATCAATTATGGAATTGCATCCAAGGACGAATTTTGTCAAAAAGAAAAAACCTGGAATGTTCGAAGAAGGTGGTATTAATAACTCTAGTCCGATTATTGCTTCTGGAATGGATTTAGATGAAAAATATTTTAATGATCACACAAGGAAATCCTTCGATAAAGACAATAATTTAAACTCAGATGGATTTAATATTTTGAATGAATTGAACAATAATCTACATAATTTTAAAAGTAAGCAAATGGATGAATTCGATGAGGATGATATTAACAACAAAAACCAAAATTTAATAAGTCCTATTGTATATTTAGACGAAGATAAAAATCAATTCAGCAAAGGAATGCTTTCTAAAGATAGAAGCAAGAACAAAATGAAAAAGACTTTGCCAAGTATTCATAAAAGAACATTAGAAATAATGAAACAAAAATTACAACAAGAGCAAAAACAAAGTGAAAAATGGCATGAAATTAAAAACTATAAATATTCTGTTGACGGAAAATCTCCTAGGAAGGATAATCCAAAAATTCCAAATTATTTAAAAACAACATTCCCTGAAGCAGAATTCAATGAAGATTATATTTATATAGAAAAAATGACTGATAAAAGAATTAAAACATCTTCAGTCGCAAACAGACTCTATTTTAATGCACCTTCAATTAACATGATAAGGAAAAGTGGACAGCATAATTTCTTATTGGAAGCTTTAGATAAGAAGAAAACATATGAAGAAATGATGGAGAGATTGAATTTAATGATAACAAGTGAACTTTGCGATCCTCTTAATAAAATGCTGAAAGTAGAACCTACTAGTTTAGACTTTGGTAATCTGAAAATCGGAAATAAATATGAAATGTCACTAAAAATAAGAAATGATGATAACATCACTAATAGAGTTCAAATTAGAAAATCTTCTGATTATAAAAATTTAGGGATTGAGTTATTTATAGGTGGAAAAGTATGAGATAATGAAAATTCATGATTTATTCATTCATTTTTTTAACATTTAATAATTCAATTAACTTTCCAATAAAAAAGATAATTATTAGAATAAATTTTTATTTTGATTTAAATAGATTCTAAATAATTTTTTAAATTTATAATTGTTTATAGTTAACTCCTGGGCAATCAAAAAGAATAAAAATAACCATGTTAGCAAACGAAAATAATTTAGGAAAATTTAGTGAAGAAATTCAAATACAAACTAAATCATTTATATATAAAATTCCCGTTCAAGGTTATGTCTTAACAAATCAAGAATATGAAAAATCGGAAGCCGAAAATTACCAAAGATTTGGAAAAAGATTACTTTCAAATGCAAAAATATACATTAAAGAGGTAAAATCAATTATATCTATAATTAACTAATTAGATTCCAAAAGAGCTTCTTTCGAATATTAATATGAATATGATGAACAACATTCCAAATAATATTGATCTCATGAATAATTTGCTAAATCTTAAATCTGATCCCAACGAAAGTAATAATTCAAATTACGACATCGATTCCAGCATTAAGCTTCCAAAAATTAATAGTTAAATAACAAGTTATTTTAATTTTAAATTTTAAGTCTTAATTTATTTAATAAAAAATTATAAGCCTTTTGAAAATGTTTATAACCTCAAGTATTTATAATATTTTACATAGATTTAATTGTTAAATTATTTTTTTTAAAATTAAAAAATTAAATTTTTGAATATTATTTGAATATAATGTATTTTTTCTACTCAAGCTAAAAGTGAAAACATTATAAAATTTGTTATAGTTAAAAGTTGTAAAATCTTCAATAATTATTAAAAGGTATTTTATTTATTATTTTATTATGTTTCTTTTTTTAAAATATTAACAATAATAAAATTATTAAAGATTTTCCAAATTAATTTTTAGATTGATTTTAGTTTAATAAATTAAAATATAAATTAAAAAAATTAATAAAATTTTAAACATGTTCTCAATGAGAATATTTCATAAATTTCGAGTTATTCTCCCAGTCATTTTAATTCTCTCCATGATAACAATGATTTATTTAACTTATTTAGTAACATACATTGCGATCCTTATCAACGCAGATGCATCAGATAATTTTTTATTAAAAGGAACAACTTCATTTAAAACTGCAGCAACTAAAGGTTACATCTTTTTACTCCTTACTTTAACTTTTCTTGTTTTTTTAATTTGGTCTATAATCAAGACAGTTATGACTGATCCAGGATATTTCCCAGAGCCAATGAATTTGGAATACAGATTAATTTCGAATTCAATAGAAAATCTTTTAGAAAAACATCCCAATCATCAATGTTTAAGTTTGAAAGATGAAAACAAAAATCGAGATGATAATAATAAACATCGATTTCATAATAACATAGAAATAAAAAATGGAAAAACAAATAAAGAAAATTATAAGAAAAATTTTAACTATCTAAGATTAGAAGATGAATTTGAACATGGATATGAAAATAATCCAATTGAAAAAAACAGCATTTTAAAAAATATAAAAAGAAATACTCAAGAATCTAAGAACTCTTGGCAGAAAAATAATTTAAACGACCATTTTGAAGAGGGATTTGATAAATCTAACAAAAATAATAGATCAAGTGAAAATCATTCTTTGATAGTAAATTTTACTTCTTCCGTCACAGAAGGTCCTTTAAATGAGATTGAATATAAAGAATTTATTAAAAATATTGATTTATTTTATAATAATTTTAATAAAAATGAAAGAGAAGAAACTGAAAATGATATTTATCATCTACAGCATAAAAGCAATGAAGAAATTATTGAAACCAATAAATTTAAGTTGATGGAAAAAAGGAAGAGATTAAATTCTTCTGTTTTAACGATTGATATAATTGATTTGTACAAAGGTGTAGATATTTCAAAACTAAATCAATGCGGAACTTGTCAAAGAATAAAAATTGAACGCTCTCATCATTGTAAGATGTGTCAGAAATGTGTGTTGAAAATGGATCATCATTGTCCTTGGCTTGCTAACTGTATCGGATTTTATAATTACAAGTACTTTTGCTTGGTTCATTTTTATGGAACAATATCAACATCCTTAATTTTCATTAGTTACTGGGAAACTATTGCGAATTTTCATTTGAGTTATCATACTAATATTATAGAATGCGTTTTTGTTGATTTTGTATATATGACAAATTTTGCTCTGATGTCTTTTCTCATGTGGCTTTTATGGGTTAATGTCAAATTAGTTTTCAATGGAGAAACAATTATTGAGCAAAGTGATAGAGAAAGGTTCCCTTCGAGCAAAAGCTTTAACATATATGATATGGGATGGAAGAGAAATTTTACTAATGTTTTTGGAGAAAAATGGTATTTATGGTTTTTACCTACTTATGCAAATTTAAAAGGAAAAGGATTGTTTTTTGAGAGTAAAAAGAATTTCTTTATTGATAATTAAGAAAAGTTAAGAACTTAATAATAAAATTAATTAAATAACACACTGTACAATTTCTTGATTATCGAATCTTTTTTATAAAAATTCTAAATAGGAATAAAAGAAAAAAATATATTGTTTGAGGAGAGAAAAAAATTGATTGATTTGTATAATGAAAATTTTCATAATTAGGCTCTATTATCTCTATAGAATATCAGGTTATGATATAATCGCTCTTATTACTATTTAATATTTTTAATACATAATAAAAAAATATAATCTTTATATGATTCAAAGAAAAATTGTCCTTGAAGTTTTTAAAAATTTTACTTATAAAAATAAAATTTTATTTAATTTAAATTTAATTCCATTGATTAAAATTTTTATTTATTTATATTATCTTATATTTAATAAGCTACGCGTGATGTATAATTATAGTCGATTTCTTCTAAGTTTTAAGGCTAATTATTGTTTTTTATATTTTTAAAAGGGATAGGAAGTAAAAAGTTAATTTTAAAATAACGAGATTAAT
>Ga0194116_10007524_pt1 | contig 11246 bp, 10 predicted proteins | sample TA2MahsurfametaG_4_FD_148617 | JGI IMG/M metagenome (GOLD analysis project Ga0194116, IMG submission 148617) | Freshwater microbial communities from Lake Tanganyika, Tanzania - TA2015008 Mahale S9 surface | ecosystem: Environmental > Aquatic > Freshwater > Lake | place: Tanzania: Lake... | reverse complement strand
GATGATTGCTCAGAAAAATCCTGAAATTAAAATTGATGCCATTGAAATTCATGAAGATGGTTCACAAGAATGCCGAGAAAACTTTGCGTTAAGTCCTTGGTCTGAACGTTTGACAGTTTTTAAAGGTGATTATTTTGATTTCCAATTTAAAGGAACTTACGATTTGATTTTTTCTAATCCCCCCTATCATTTAGATACCTTAAAATCACTTGATGAAGATGTAAGTCGCGCCAAACATGCGGATCCATTTCTGATTTCTGAATTTTTTAAACGAGTTGATTCTTTATTAACCCGTGAAGGGAAATTTTGGATCATTTTTCCTTTTTCAGGTTTAAATTATCTTATTAAAACTGGTGAGGAGTATAATTTATTTCCGACAAAAATCTTTTTTGTTCACGCTAAATCTTCAAAGCCAAATAAGCGTGTTATCATTTGTTATCAGAGAAATCAAATTAATCCTGTTGTAAAAAGGGATATAATTATTCGAAACGAGAATAATCAATATACATCTGAATATAAAGAAATTACCAATACATTTCATTGGGAATTTATGATGTAATACAAGTGATATCCGTAAAATTATAATAATACGTATTTTACGCGTAAATAAAATTTCCGAAATGTATTAAAAAATTAAAATACTCGATCCGAGTATAACGACTAAAGTACCGATTGAGAGAACTACATGTTGTAATGGTGTCAAAACAATTTTTTCTGCATTTGAGTCTTTAGCAAAAGCTAAAACAATAAAACGCAAATACAAGGATGCACCTATTACGGAACTTATCAATCCTAGAATAACCAAAGCCAAGTGATTTTGATAAGCATTACTTAAAATCAAGAATTTTCCAAAAAATCCAGTTAAAGGAGGAATTCCAGCAAGTGACAAGAATGAAATCAAAATTACCACTCCGATGAATGGGTTTTTATAACCGATTCCTTTCCAGTTAACGATATCTTCTGAATCAATTTTATCGATCGCCTGACTCAAGGTCATTAAAGTAACTGTGGCAGCAGTATAACCAATTAAAAAGACCCACAATGAGCCGAAATCTCCTGTTAATATTGTTAACATAGCAAGCCCAGTGTTACTAATTCCCGAATAGGCTAACATGCGTTTGAAATTGGATTGTTTAAGGGCCGATAAATATCCAAAAAAGAGAGAACCAACAATTACGATTAGGAGAACTGAAGTGTAGATTTTCTCATCTTGATTAAATGTATATGTGAATAATTTGACAAATGCGCAAAGAGCTGCCAATTTTACTACAGTAGCCATATACGCCATAACAGAATCCGAACTTCCTTGGTAAACATCTGGACTCCAAAAATGGAAAGGTACTGCTCCAACTTTGAATAAAAACGCAGCGAGCATAAAAAGAACGCCAATATGAAACATCGGTGACGGTTCAGCGATTGCTCGAATAGAATTGATTGTAGCCAAATCAAAAGTTCCAGTCGCTCCATAAATCAAAGCAATTCCGAAAAGTAAAATTCCAGTGGCAAAAGATCCAGTGAAGAAATATTTAATTGATGCTTCGGAAGACAGAACATTTGACTTTTTAATTCCAACTAACACGTAAACTGGTATGGACATAATTTCCAATCCTAAGAAAAACATGAAGAAATTATTGAAGGAAATGAGTATCAATGCGCCACATAACGAAAACAACATTAAACCATAATAATCAGCTGTATGTTCTTTATCTTTTTTGAAATAACTAAATCCTCCTAGAACGATTAACAGCGTAAGCCCAATTGCAAGCAAGCTGAATGCATCAGTTAAGGGTGAAGTTGAAAGTCCGTTGTATTTGCTGAAAATCGAAACGTAAGAACGTGAAAATAAAGTCAAAATGAAAGCGGTTACCAATCCCAATGCAGAAATGGAAAGCGTCAAAACCGGCTTTTTCATCATTCCGACAAACAAACCAACAAGTCCGGTGATAAAAATTACAATTAGTGCGTCCATTCTATTTAATAAAGTTAAAGCCGCCCACCATCAATTCGTTGATGTGTTCGAAACTTGGTTTAACAAAGTCCATAATGCATTTCGGTGAAATACCGATTAGAATTGCCGCAACTGTTAAAAGAGCAAAAACCAGTATTTCATTCCATTTCAAATCTTCAAACGACGTCATTTTAGGTGCGCCAAACATACTAACTTGATAGGCACGAAGCATATAAACTGCTCCAAATACAAGTGTTGTAGACGCAATCAGACCTGTAATCCAATGAGCGACAAACAATTCTTTGATTAGTAAAAATTCACCAATAAATCCCGCCGTAAATGGAACCGAAACAGAGACAAATGTCATTGCAGCGAACCAAAAACCAAATCGAGGTGCCAGTTTCGCGATACCACCAAGTTCATAAATGTTTCTTGTACCGGTTCTACTTTCAATGATATCAGCAGCGAAAAATAATCCAACCGCAACGATACTGTGATTGATGATTTGAACTATCGCACTTACCAAACTTGTTTGTGTGAACAGAATTATTCCAGCTGCGATTAATCCCACGTGACTAATTGAAGCATAAGCAAATAAGGTTTTAATATCTTTTTGTTTGATTGCAATAATGGCGCCGTAAACAATTCCAATGCTCCCAAGTGTAATCACAATCCATTTAATTTCGTCTATACCGCTTGATGTTAAAGGAATCATCCATTTAATCATCCCATACAATGCCATTTTCAACATCAAAGCAGAAAGAAGCATCGTTCCAGCCATCGGGGCAGATGTGTAGGTTGCAGGTTGCCATGTATGAAAAGGAAACAAAGGAATTTTAATTGCAAATGCTAAAAGGAATCCACAAGCAATCCAACAAGCTACTTTTGCTCCAAGGAAACTTCCTGCAACGGCTAAATTATCGTAAGCAAACGATTGATAGGTTGAACCCAGATAGATAAACGACAACAACATTCCCAACGATCCAAGGAGTGTATAAATGAAGAATTTCAATAAAACTGGATTGTTGTTTTGTTGTCCGAACCAATAAAGAATTAAGAAGATCGGTATCAGCGTCACTTCCCAGAAAATATAAAATAGAATTCCGTCTTGTGCTAAGAATACACCCAATAAACCCATTTGCATAAAGAATACCAACGCAGTAAAAGTTTTGTTTTGTGCTAATTCTTTTCCATAGTTGGCAAGTAAAATGATAGCTACAATTGCATTTACAAGTAAGACCATGGTTAAACTCAAACCATCATATCCCATTTTAAATGATAATCCTAAGGGAAAATCACGATTTGGGGCAAATAATGAAACATAGTTCTCGGGATTGAAATAGGATAGATGTCCAAGGGCAACTGCCAATGAACCTAAAGCACCAGCTAATCCGAAGTATCGAACGAATTTTTCCGGAATAATAAATGAAATTAGCGCTAAAACGAGGGGTAATACAAGTAGTGTCAAAACTATTTATTTATAAAGTATGAACCAATAATAACAACCAATCCGAGCACCATCCAAAGTAAGTAACTCGATAGAAATCCATTTTGCCACTTTCGTGTGACGTTTCCTGTTTTCTCAACAAGACCTGCAAAACCGAAGATTCCATTTTTCAAAACCAATACATCGAAGTAGTGATGCACAGAACTTGAAAGCCATTCAGTTGGTTTTACGAAAAGGAAATTGTATAATTCGTCGAAATAGAGTTTAGCATTGGATAATTTCTCCCAACCAGTTAGTTCTTCATCTGATTTGGCCATATTTCCACGTTTTGCATAATTGACATACGCCCAGGTCATAACTGAAAGTGCAATGATACTTGCAACGACCATCAACATGAGGGCTGCATTTTTATCCAAATGATGAGGTTCGATTAAATTTAAACCAATTGTATTCGCATTTAAATAATCATTGAACCAATGTGCTCCTTTATGAAGAAAAATTCCTGGAAGATTTAGTATACCACCAAATACTGATAAAACAGCTAAAACAATTAATGGAATCGTCATTGATGGACCGCTTTCATGAATGTGGGATTCTGTGTGATGGTCGCCACGGAATGAACCATGAAATACCAAGAAATAAAGTCGGAACATGTAAATAGCTGTCAATGTTACAGCAACCATTAATGTTCCAAATACAATCGGATTGTGCATCAAGGCGTGCGCGATTATCTCATCTTTCGAGTAAAATCCAGAAAGAAGAGGAAAACCAGAAATGGCAAGCGTTCCGATTAAAAACGTAAAATGTGTAATTGGAATTTTCTTAGCAAGGCCACCCATTTTACGTATATCTTGTTCGTCAGACATCGCGTGAATCACACTTCCTGAACCTAAGAATAGAAGTGCTTTGAAGAAAGCGTGAGTTGTCACGTGGAAAAGTGCAACGGTGTATGCTCCCATTCCCAAGGCAACGAACATCAATCCCAATTGGGAAACAGTTGAATAGGCAAGCACTTTTTTGATATCACTTTGACGCATCGCAATAAATGCTGCAACTAATGAAGTCGCCAAACCTATGTAAAGAATAATTTCTTTCGTAAAAGGAGCTAACTCGAATAGAAAGTTTGAACGAACGACCAAGTAAATACCGGCTGTAACCATCGTCGCCGCGTGAATCAATGCTGAAACAGGTGTTGGACCCGCCATTGCATCGGGTAACCAAGTAAATAACGGAATTTGAGCACTTTTTCCAGTAGCAGCAAGAAAAAGGCATAATGTGATTGCACCAACTGCTGCATAAGGAAGTAACGAAGCCAATTTCAATTCAGCAACCTTAGCTGCGATTTCATTGTATTCAACTGTTTTGAATGTTGCCAATAACATGAATAAAGCAAATAACAAACCAACGTCACCAATTCGATTCATGATAAACGCTTTTCTTGCTGCAACGCTGTTTTCTGTTCCTTTCGCAATATCACTGAAATGAAATCCGATTAATAAGTAAGAGCACATTCCAACTCCTTCCCATCCGAAGAACAAAACGAAATAATTACTTCCTAAAACAAGAAGAAGCATTGAGAAAATGAACAAATTTAGGTATGCAAAGAATTTATAAAAACCTTCATCGTGACTCATGTAACCAATTGAAAACAAATGAATCAATGATCCGATTCCTGTGATAATCAAGGTCATCCAAATGGAAAGTGAATCAATTTGAAAACTTGCATTGAGTTTAAAGTCTTCCCAATTTACAACCGAAAAAAGATGAACGATTTGATTTTGTGGTAAATTCGAAAAAATCAGTAAGGCGCAAATAAATGATCCGGCAACCATACTTGTTGCCAATGTTCCAACAACTGATTTAGGTAGATTTTTCCCTAAAAGACCAATAATCGCCGATCCCAAAAGTGGGAGTGAGATTAAAGTAAGTAATAAAATATCTGCAGCCATTTTAGTCTTTTAATTTGTTAAATAATTCAATATCAATTGACTTGTTGCTTCGGTAAGCCATTATTAGAATTGATAATCCAACCGTTGCTTCCGCTGCGGCAACTACAACAATAAAGAATACAAAAATTTGTGGATCACTTGCTCCATAGTATTTAGAGAAAGTAACGAGTAATAAATTGACCGAATTAAGCATAAGCTCAATACACATCAAAAGTACAATCATATTTTTACGAGTCAACACGCCGTAACAACCGATCGAAAAAAGAGCGATTGCGACGACTACAAAAAAGTCGAGTGAAGAACCGATAGTGCTTACCGCTGGAATCATGTTAGTCAATTATTTGTTTTTCTCTTTTCGCCAATAAAACGGCACCAACCATAGCGGCTATGAAAAGTATGGATGAAACTTCGAATGGAACGACATATTTTGAAAACAATAAGTTTCCTAAATTTTCGACTAATCCAACATTGGGATTACTTGGAACATAATTTTTTCCTAAAACCAAACTATCCTTTAACGCCGCAATCAAAACGGAAAACAAAGCTCCAGCAGCAAGAACACCTGTAAGTTTTGAGAATAAAGAAGTTGTAGGTTCTGCTTGCTTATTTAGATTCAGTAACATCAATACAAATAGGAATAAAACCATAATTGCTCCTGCATAAACGATTATATTTACGATTGCCAAAAATTCTGCGTTCATCAGGATGTAAAGCGATGAAATGAAAAAGAAAGTAATTACTAAATAGATTACACTTCGGATGGGATGTTTACTTAAAACTACCATCAGCGCTGAACCAATGGTCAATGAACCCAAAATGATTGCTAAAAGTTGTAAGGTCATATTTTTGTTCTTTTGCCTGTATGTTGGCGTTTTGTAATGTCAATACGCTGATCGAGTGGTTCCACGAGTTTATCTTTTCCGTAAATGAAATCATTACGTTCAAATTCGGTTGGAACGATTCGATCTGTCAAGAAAACTGCCTCTTTTGGACAAGCTTCTTCACACAATCCACAGAAAATACAACGAAGCATATTGATTTCATAAGTCTCCGCATATTTTTCTTCACGATACAAATGTTCTTCCCCTTTATTACGCTCGTTTGCAACCATCGTAATTGCCTCAGCCGGACAAGCAACAGCACAAAGTCCACACGCCGTGCAATTTTCACGTCCTTCTTCATCGCGCTTTAGAACATGCATACCTCTGTAAACAGGAGCAAACACACGAATTTCTTCTGGGTATTTAATCGTTTTTCTCTTTCGAAGCATGTGCTTGAACGTAGTCATCATTCCTTTGGCAATCGCCCACAGGTATAATTTTTCCGTAAACGTCATCGGTTTGTCAGAAACAACTTTCTTTCTATTGGTTAAACTTTTCATTTTCTTATTAATTAAACCAACCTTCTTTAAATGCAATCACAATAGCTGTTACAAGCATATTTATTAAAGCAATTGGAATCAACGCTTTCCAACCCAAATGCATTAATTGATCGAAACGGAAACGTGGGATTGTCCAACGAATCCACATGAATACGAAAATCATAATGAATGTCTTCGTGAAAAATGCTAATACACTCAAAATTGCCAATGTATTTCCACTAAATGCATCCATCCCTGGGAAATTATATCCTCCAAAGAATAATATTGCCATCACAGCAGATGAAATAAACATCGCAATGTATTCAGCGAATAGATACAATCCCAATTTCATGGAACTATATTCTGTGTGATATCCACCGATTAATTCGTTTTCACACTCTGGTAGGTCGAATGGCGCACGATTTGTTTCAGCTAGGGAACAAATGAAAAATACAAGGAAACAAACGGGTTGGTAGAAAATATTCCAATTCATTCCGTGTTGCTTTTCAACTATTTCGGATAAACTCAAACTTCCTGACATTAAAATAATGGTGATCGCAGAGATTCCCATAGCTAATTCGTAGGAAATCATTTGCGATGAAGCACGAATGGCTCCGTAAAGTGAATATTTGTTATTCGATGCCCAGCCACCAATCATGATTCCGTAAACGCTGATAGAAAGCACTGCAAATAAATAAAGTATTCCGATGTTGAAGTCTGTTACTTGCAAAGGAATTTTTCTTCCAAATAACTCTAAATCTGTTCCCCACGGAATGATGGCACTTGTAATAAGAGCAGTAAACATCGCAATTCCAGGACCAATAATGAACAACCACTTGTCTGCATTCTTTGGAATGAAATCTTCTTTTAGAAACATTTTCGTTCCATCAGCAATCGGTTGAAGTATCCCAAACGGTCCTGCTCTGTCTGGTCCGACACGATCTTGAATCCAAGCTGCTAATTTTCTTTCAAAATAGGTTGAGTAAGCTGCGATTCCCAATGAGATTAGGAAAAGAAGAACAACTAAAATTGACTTTTCAATTAATAATCCGGTATCCATCAGCTAATCTTTTTTTGTTCTTTGTCCATGAAAGTCTTGTATTTCCCTTGAGAAATAACGGAATGACGATTGATTGATCTCGGACCAATGATATTCCATTTGCTCACATCTTTTTTGTCGTAACGACAATCGTTGCAAATCCAACCAGCTTTGTCATCGATGTTTTCAACTTCACCATATTTGTCTTTGCGAGCCGTAACACGGAAAATTTCGTTTCCAAACATCCAAACAACCGCTTTTCCAGAACATTTCGTGCAAGAACACTCAGCTTCCATTGGTTTCAAAAACCAAACACGACTTTTAAATCGGAACGTTTTATCAGTTAATGCACCAACAGGACATACATCAATCATGTTTCCTGAGAAATCATTTTCGATTGCATTTTCAATGTAGGTGCTGATTTCAGCATGTTCGCCACGATGAAGAACACCGTGAACACGATTATCTGTCAATTGATTGGCTACATGAACACATCGATAACATAGAATGCATCGATTCATGTGAAGTTTTATTTTATTTCCAATATCGATTGGATCGTAAGTTCTTCTTTTTTCTTCGTAGCGTGTTTTGGCAGAACCATGCTCGTAACCTAAATCTTGCAAGTGACATTCACCGGCTTGGTCGCAAACAGGACAATCTAGAGGGTGATTAATCAATAGAAATTCAACAACTCCACCGCGATTGTTATGAACTCGTTCACTTGTTTTGTTTTTGACAATCATCCCATCCATGACTGGTGTTGAACAAGACGCAACCAATTTGGGCATTGGTCTTGCATCTGCTGTTGACCCTGCTGCAACTTCAACAAGGCATGTTCGACATTTTCCACCAGTTCCTGGTAATTTCGAGTAGTAGCACATTGCGGGAGGAACAATTTCTCCACCGACTTGTCGTGCAGCGTTCAAAATTGATGTGCCCGGTTCAACTTCAATTTCTACGTCATCAATCGTTACTTTAATCATAACTTGTATCTATACCGCAACGCTAGGCTGGGTGATTAAACCATAATTTTTTGTTTGAGCTTGCTGCGGCTCATTTACATGCCATTCAAATTCATCGCGGAAATGACGAATTGCTGCAGCGACTGGCCATGCTGCTGCATCTCCAAGTGGACAAATCGTATTTCCTTCAATTTTCTTATTAATTTCTTCCAAAAGTTCGATATCACGCATGTTACCATGTCCTGTTTCCAATCGATGCAACACTTTTTCCATCCATCCGGTTCCTTCTCGACAAGGAGAACATTGTCCACATGACTCGTGGGAATAAAAACGTGCAAAATTCCATGTGTTTCGGACGATACATTGGTCTTCATCAAAAACGATAAATCCACCAGAACCAAGCATTGAACCAGTTGCAAAACCACCATCAGCCAAACTTTCATACGACATCAGTCGGTCTTCACCTGTGGCTGTTTTTGTTACCAAGAAATGTGGTAAAATAGGAACGGAAGAACCACCAGGAACGCAAGCCTTTAACTTTTTTCCATTGGCAACTCCACGGCAGTAGTCATCTCCATAGATAAACTCTTCAACCGTCATTCCCATATCGATTTCGTAAACTCCAGGTCGAACTATGTTTCCACTAGCTGAAATTAATTTTGTTCCTGTGCTTCGTCCAATTCCGATTTGAGCATATGCATCTCCACCTTCGTTTACAATTGGAACAACAGCAGCAATACTTTCAACATTATTTACTACGGTTGGGCAACCCCAAAGTCCTTTAACTGCAGGGAAAGGTGGTTTCATCCGTGGATTACCTCTTTTTCCTTCCAAGGATTCAAGCAAAGCTGTTTCTTCACCGCAAATATATGCTCCACCACCTGGTGCAACTTGTAAGTCTAAATCGTATCCTGAACCTAAAATATTTTTCCCTAGAAATCCATTTGCATAAGCTTCAGCAATTGCTTTTTCAAGAATGTGAAGAATATACATGAATTCGCCACGGATGTATATGAACGAAAGATTAGCTCCAAGGGCATAGCTCGATGTAATCATTCCTTCTATCAATAAATGTGGATTTTTCTCCATCAAATAGCGATCCTTGAACGTTCCCGGTTCTGATTCGTCAGCATTGCAAACCAAGTGCCTTGGAACTCCTTCGGGTTTTGCCAAGAATGACCATTTCATTCCTGTAGGAAATCCTGCGCCTCCACGTCCACGTAAACCTGATTTTTTCACTTCTTCAACAACTTCATCAGGAGTCATTGATTTCAACGCTTTTTCCACTGAACGATACCCACCATTTTTGCGATAAACATCAAACGTGTCAAATCCTTCAATATGAATATTTTCAAGAAGTAGTTTCCTGTTTCCCATGTCCGTTAGTTTTGATCGTATTTACCTGAACGATATTCTTCGATTAATTCGTCAACTCGTTCTTTGGATAAATGTTCGTGAAACTTATATTTACATTGTAGAAGCGGACCGTAGCCACAGCCACCCAAGCATTCAGCAGTTTTCAAGGTAAACATTCCGTCGCTTGTAGTTTCACCAACTTGAATGTTCAATTTCTTACCTATGTGATCAATTAAATCGTCGCTTCCAACCAACATACAAGGTCCTGTGCGACAAACTTCGAAGACGTATTTTCCAACTGGTTCCAAATGGAACATCGTGTAGAAAGTCGCAACTTCATAAACCTCAATTGGTTGAATGTTTAAAATTTCAGCAACTTTATCCATCGAAGGAACGCTGACCCAACCTTTTTCTGATTGTACCAGATGTAAAATTCGAATTAACGCACTTTTATGTTTTCCTTCCGGATAAGAAGAGATGAGTTCTTTGATTTTAGTCATCGTTGCCTCGCTGAACTCAACTGGTTCATTACTGGCTTGAGAAACTGGTTGATGTGCTTTCATTTTATGCGTCTAATTCTCCTGCAATCACATTCATACTACTTAACGTCAATACGGCATCGCTCAACGTCATTCCAGTAATCATTTCAGGATATGCTTGATAATAAATAAAACAAGGTCTTCTGAACTGCAAACGATAAGGTGAACGACCACCATCGCTTATTAAATAATAACCTAACTCACCATTTCCACCTTCAACAGAATGATAAACTTCACCTACAGGAACTTCGGTTTCTCCCATCACGATTTTGAAATGGTAAATTAACGCTTCCATGTTGTTGTAAACTTCTTCTTTTGGTGGAAGGTAAAATTCCGGAATATCCGCTTTGTATGAACCTTCAGGCAAATTGTTATATGCTTGTTCAATAATGCGAAGACTTTGACGAACCTCTTCTTGACGAACCATGAATCTGTCGTATGTATCTCCGTTTACTCCAACCGGAATGATGAAATCGAAATCCTCATAAGAGGAGTAAGGTTGCATCACGCGAACATCATAATCCACACCAGCAGCGCGTAAGTTTGGACCTACAAAAGAATAGTTCAATGCTCTTTCAGCTGAAATCGGTCCCGCTCCTTTGGTACGATCCATGAAAATTCGGTTTCTCTCCAACATGGAATTAAA
>Ga0194116_10007523_pt1 | contig 11246 bp, 8 predicted proteins | sample TA2MahsurfametaG_4_FD_148617 | JGI IMG/M metagenome (GOLD analysis project Ga0194116, IMG submission 148617) | Freshwater microbial communities from Lake Tanganyika, Tanzania - TA2015008 Mahale S9 surface | ecosystem: Environmental > Aquatic > Freshwater > Lake | place: Tanzania: Lake Tanganyika... | reverse complement strand
CAATCCCAAATCTCCAATCCCCAAATTATTTTAAAAATATAAATTTAAAATTATTGTGTCTAATTACTTTTAAATATAAATAAATTATAATTTAGAAATTCAAAATCAAATAATTAATTATTACAAAAAATTCAAAAAATATTATTTAAAAAAATGTTTATGAAGGAAAAGCTTTTCTCATATATGAATTAAATAATAAAAAGATAATTATGGGTTGGAAATAGAGATTATTTATATTTTTAATTTTAAAATAGATTATATCAATGAAAATAAACTTATCATATATAGGAATTTGATGTTATGATTAAATTAATTAATTTTATAAAAAATGAACATCGAAAAAATTAAAATCAAAAAATCACAAAATTTAATTTATAATTTGTTCGAGTCTTTTTTATTAAGCCTAACTCTTTTATAATTCATTTCATCTAATGGATCCCAAAAATCTTCATTCTCAATTTTATCTTTGTATTTCTGATAGAATTCACTATCTTTATCTAGATATTTCCCATTTATCTCCTTTATATCAATTTTTTTTTTCTCTTTAGAAACTGTGTGCTCATAAATATTCATTTGTTCCTCTGATTCTTTTTGAATTAATTCTTTATATTTCTTTTTAATTTCCTCAACTTCTTCTTTTGAAAATTTAACTTTCGGTCCATAAATTATACCAAGTATGAATCTTTCCGATTCTTTTTCTCCTAACCTTCTACGATTCTCAAAAATATCATCTGATTGGGAATAATCATCATTATTAAATGAATCATTTTTTTCTTCGACAAATGTAGATAAAAGATCTTTTGCTTCATTTATTTTAGATGCGAGGTAAGTTGATCCACCTTTATATATCAATAGTATAAGCTTGCATTTTTTATTTAAAAAATAATTTTATTTTTTTAAAAATATTAAAAAAAAAATGAAATTAATAAATAATTAAATCAACATAATATCAGCATTTTTTGTATTTTCATAATTTAGTATTTTTCTATACCTGAATCAGGGTGATTAAGAAGCATTAATTTTATATGTGCTTGTCTAATCGCTTTTGAATTCGCATTGTCAGTTAAATTTAAAATAAGCCTTGCTTCTCTTTGTGTCATTTGTGACATAAAGCCTCCTGGATGCTTTTTCACAGAGGCCTTAAAAAATTTTATATTATTCATCAATATGATATTTTCTATTCTTCTTACTATATCATTAAAATATTAAAATTAATGTTCAATTTTTATTTGAAAATCATTATTTATCAAATTATTGAATTTTACAACAATAAGCTGAAAGTATTCCGATGGATATGTAATTTAGAATTCCTCTATGACTATTTAAAGTTAATTTTGGCCAAATTATTTTAAATTCTTTTTTAGAATTTTCGTTAGATTGATTTAAAACATTTATTGAATTTATATCTATAGTTTTTTCATTACAAACCGACCCTGATGACATTTAAATATTTTGAAGATAAATTATTATTAAAGATTTAAATTAATAAAGTTTAATTTTGAAAAAAAATGAACAAATAGATAATACATCTCAAAAAATTCTAAATGAAGAATTGTTTCAAAGATTTTCAACATGAAATAAATGTAAAAGACCCTATATGAAGCAACAAATCTTGCATAATGCTAGAGGTTTTGAAATAAGCGATGTTCTTATATATTTAACGAAATAAATTTATTAAAAAATTTTATACATTTTAATTGTTAAATAAAAATCAGCTATAAAGAAAAGGGAAAATTATTTATAATGAAAATGAAAATAATCCTGCATATTCTACTAATCCCATATGTGTTCTTCGTAAACTTTCTTTATAATAATTTAAATATATTTTAAATTTAACAAAAATAAAATATTTGGTTATAAATTTGTTAATAATAAAAACCAACAAAGCTAAAAATAATTTTTTTATTATTTTAATTTTTTATTCTTCAAATTAATTTAATTCCTGAAAAATTTTTTTTCGTAAATTAATTAATAAAACTAATTAAAAAATGTATGAAGAGTAATTTTTATTTATTAATTAGAAGAAAATATTTAATAATAAAAGAAAACTGATTATACTATTCTTATCAAAACTAATTCTAACTGTTTATAATATCATCATAATGAATGTTAGAATAACTAAAACATATAATAATAACAAAAATAATAGTTTTGAAAATCTCAATAAAAATTAACAACAACAATTTTATTGATAATATACTCTTAAACAAAGGAAGTTATTCTTACAAATTTTAAAACGGAGGATAAAAAATAGTATAAAATGCAATTTTCTTGTTTTTAAAATAAAAATAAAAACAACAAATCTTAAAAACAAAATGAAAAGTATTGGAGCTTGTGTTTTAATGGCCACTGTAGCTATGGGAAGCAACATTGCAGATAAGGAAAAATCAACTCTGGAAATTAACTGGAAAAACAGCAAAGGTGAAACCAAAACTTTTAAAGTTAATGACATTGAAAAAGAATTTGACCCAGAACAAATAAAAACTAAAACATTTATTCAAGGAAATTTATTACCAATCGGCTTTTCTGAAGTAAGCGAAAAAGGAAGCCGCTGCAGAGGTAGAAAAGCATCATGTTCTGTAGGATCTTCATGCAGAAAAGCATCTTATTCATCCCGCAAAGCTTCTTGCTCTTACAGTAAGACCAAATCTTTCAGATCTCATAGCAAAGGTGCTTCTTGTTCTTTTAGCAAAGGAAAATCCCATGGAGTATGCAAAGGATCAGGATATGGTTCTCATTCCAAAGGAGGATATGTAGCAGGAGGATGTGATTCAGGATTCTGTGGTTCTGGAGCTTATGAAAGAGGATTCTCTAAAGGATCTGTTTGCTCTTATGGAAAGGGTAGTGTTTGCTCTGTCTCAAGATCAAAATCAAAGTCTGTTTGTGGAGGAAAGAAATATGTTATTCATCACAAACCTAAATACATAATTAAGAAAAAATTCTTCCCCAGAAAGAAACAAAACAAAATTCATAAATATAACAAATATAACAGAAGCACTTCTAGATGCAACGATGATGTTATCAAAGCTCGCAAAGACTACGACAAAACCAAGAAAAAAGTAAATGTTTCAGATCTCGAAAAACTTCTTAAATTACAAACAGACAACAAAAACCAAGTTTGCGTAGATAGAAGATCAGCTTCTAAATTAAGAAAAAATAACGAGGTATCCAAATACTTAAAAGATCAAGACTCCAAATATCTTAAAGATAACAGAGAAAGAGAATGCAGCTCAGAACTTAGAAAATCCTGCAAAAACGCTGCCAAGAAAAACAAAAATCATAAAAAAGAACACGAAAAGGAAAGACAAAGTTCCGTTGAAGCTCAAAAAAGCCACAATTTAGTGAACTTAAATCACAAAGCCAATGAAGCTTTGTTGATGAAAGAACAAGACAAAGACAACTTACACTCCAATGACAGAGTTATTGAAGAATTCGATAAATTGGAACACTTTAAAAAAGTTGAAGAAAGATGCAGAAGTGCTTCTAAAGCCAGACATGCAAATGTTAAGAAACATCAAGACATGGATAAATGTCAAGCACAAAAATCTGGACAAAAAATGCAAGAAAAAAGAGGCAGAAAGAAACTCAGAGCTAATCTTGATAAGAGATCTGATGAATTCTGCAATGTTGATAAAAATTGTCTCAATAAAGACTCTCAATATTTGAAAGATGAAAAAGAATGCTCAGCTGATAGATTAAGAGAAAGATCTCTTAGTACTAAATCTTCTAAATCTACTTACTCAGCAAACGAAGATAAACTCAGAAAAAATAAAATTGCAAATTGTGATTTAGTTAATAACAAAAACGCTAAATGCAAAAACTTAAAGGATGTCTGTGTTAATGATGATGAAGACTGCTACAAAAGAAGAAAATCAGTTTGTAGCGATAACGAAAGAAGATGCTCTGAAAAAGATGCCTTCTTCAACGACAAAGATTGCAACATCTGCTAAATAATCTGAAGCTTGAATTTAAAAATTTAAAAGGATTGAAAAAACAATTTAATAGGATTTTATGATTAAAAAATCAAAGCGATTATTGATGAGAAATTATTTATTTTAACTATGAATAATTTATTTATTATTTATGAAAGATATTTATTATATTAAATTAAAAATGATGAGCAAGAAGAATAATTTATTGATTAATAAATTTAAAAAAATTAAACATATCTCAATAGATTAAAATAAACATAGTAATTTTTCTTTCATAATTTCCATTTTATTATTTTTTTTAGTTTACAATAAATTTTGTTTTAACAAATTTTTGAAAAGAATTAAAATTGATTTATTTTTGAAGGAAATGGATAATTTGTTTTTAATATTTTAATAAATTTTTAAGAATAAAAATGTGAAATAAAAAATTGGGGTGTATAAAATCAATTTGTAAAAAAAACTCTTTAAAGAAGATTGAAAATTTAGAAAACATTAAAGATTCAAAAAAGAAACACACCACGTGGGATAAAGATAAAAATCAAGAGAAGGAAGAAAAATCTTCTGATAGAAATGAACAATCAAACTTAAATGATTTAACAGATATCGAAAAATCTTCGAGAGAATTAATTGACCAAAATAAAAAATATATGAATCAGAAAATGAATAACAAAAATAATAATAGAAAAAGTTTTGCAAAGCAAAAAGGAAAAGAAAAAAGTAAAATCATTTTTGATGATGATCCCTTTGTTAACGATAATAATGAAAAAATGAGCAAGCCAGAGCCAGAATATGATTTTAATCAAATTAATACTATTGATAATAAAGGTATTTTAAATAAAAATATTGGAATAAGTAAGCTAAATGAAAATGATGAAGATATTTTCAAAGGAGAAATTGAAAAAATAGAAAATAAAAATTTGACTGAAAACGAAAAGAATAAAGGAAATCTATCATCTAAAGATAAAGACATTAATAATAGTAAAATTAAAATTGATTCAACCGAAAATGCAGCCTTATATTTAGAAATCAATGAAATCAACATAAAAAAAGATAATCATTTCAATAAACCATCCGAAAAAAATTTATCAAATATGGATAGAACACAATCAGCAATACAAACTACCAATACTATAATAACTGAATCAAATATTAGCTCAAATAATAGAACCATCTCTAAAGCGAATTCATATCTTAGCAGTATAAAAACAGAATCTGTTATGGAAAGCCATGTTCAGTCATCTAATAGATATGAAAGTACAACAAACAACTATCTCACTTCTACAAGTAGTTGCAATGATAATATATCCCAAGAAGATGTATCCAAAAATAAAAACTCCAAATTATCTGAAATTGAAGAGGAAGATTCAGATGAAGAATATGATGTAAATATTGAAAAATATGAAGAACAAGATGAAAGTGATGAAAATGAAGACGGAGTTAGTCATAAAAATGAAAATAAAGAATCCCAACAAAGTGAAAATTCAAAAAAATACAAAAAAGTTGAAAAACGATATGTTAAAAATATTCATGATATGGTTAATAATTTATCTGAAGGATCTCGTACTTCTAATCTATCTGCAAATAAAATTGTGAATAAAATTGTTAAAAGAGATATAATTCAATACACAAATTCAGATAGATCCTCTCATTCTGAAGCAGACGATATAGATTTTTCCGAAGAAGAAAATTAAATAAAATTTGGTATTAAATATAATTAATTATAAAATTTATAGATAATTGGTTATTTTTATAAATTATCTCATAATTAAAATAATTAGAAATCTTTTCCCCTATACAAATAAATATAAATCTATCTTAAAAATTATAATGATTAGTCTATATTATATTAATTTTATTATAATCTATTATTATTATAAGTGAATAATTATTTAATTAAACATTACTTAAAATTTTAATATCTGCAAGATAATTTCCTGCAGAAGACCAAGGGAAAGAAAGTATACAATATTGATTCTCATAAGTAGGTTCTTTAGGAATATTATGAGGATTTACTTCATTTTTAATAAATTGTTGGACAGTATTTTTCATAATATTTAATTTTTCAAGAATCTTCTGTTTTTCTAATTTCCTTTTATTTTGAATTTTATTTTCAAAATCCATTCTGTGAGTAAAATTATCATTGAAAGTGTTTTCAAAGTAGTTGATTTGGTCATTCATTTCATAATATTCATTTTCTTCAACAAAATCATTCATTTCTTCGAATAAATTATCACAATAAATATCAAAACAATTATCCAAATATTCAAATTCATTTTTAATATTTTCATAGATATTTTTGAAATTATATGAAATAAAATAATAAGCTGAGGCTCTTAAACTTATATTATTTTTAACAAAATATTTGATTTTAGAATCTAAACTGCAATAATTATTATTAAAAGATTCTTCTGAAGAGTTTTCGATTTTATTTTCATGTTTGATTAAATTTTCTCCGTTAATATTTATTAGCTTTTTATTATTATTGTTTTCATTGCTTGTAGAAGTTATTTTTTTTTTCTTATTTTTTAAACTTGCAAAATTAAAGTTTGTTTGCTCCAGAATTGTCTTTTCGAATTCTTCAAATTTATTTTTGAAGTGACTGAAATTTTCTTTTAATTGAATTGCCAATTTTTCAAGCAGATCGTAATTGTGTTTCTTTTTATCGAAACTAGAATAACCATCTGGGTTATTACCACTAAGCAGGAAGCTTTCAGCTGGTATTTCATATATTTTAAGGAGAGAAACAAACCTTTGCATATAATCCATATAATTAAATAAAGCTTCAAAATAAAAGATTTCGCAATTATCCAAATAAAGATCATTATCATAAAATTCTATTTTATTATTTCTATCTTTATCCATTTTATCGATATATTCAAGAATTTGATCGTGTAATTTACCAAGCACATTACGAGATGTATATTTCTTTGCTTTTTCACTCATAAAATGAGGAAATTCTTCTGGATTTTCTCCATTTTCTTCATCCAAAGTAACTTTCGCACCTGTTTTTGGTGCATCGACTGAAAGTGCAAATTTTTTTGCAAGCTGAATACATATTGGATCATTAGCTCCTCTTCTATCAGAGTGTGCCATATGCGCATCTGCTATTAAACCCAAATTAGAATTAATAGAATAATTAGCGAAAAATTCAATTACATCTTTCCTTGTGATATTGCTTTTTTCAATTGATTTTGTATTATCACTATAATCCATTGGTTCAACTGGCTTAATTCTACATAAATCACTATCATAAAATACAAAATATTCATCACCATCTAAATCACTTCCAGATATTTCGTTGGGATGTGGACGCTTACCTTTAGATGGGAAGATTAGTACATTTTCATATTCTTCAAAAATTTGGTATATTTTTGTCTGAGGTTTATTTGGATCATATTTTTTAAAATTTAGAAGTCTTATGTCACCCGGATGTAAACAAGGACATTTTGTCACTGCACATTTTTTATTTAGTATTAAATCAACCTTTTCATTTTTTACTCGTAAAAAGGCTTCCCCATATTCAAGGATTCCAAATTCGTCTATTATTCCTATTACATAAGCACCTTCTTCAATAAATATTCTGGTTCTCTTTTTAAGTTCTCTGTATAAAATTTCTTTATTGGAACTTATCACAAAACGCATCAAACGGTCATTAGACATATTTATCCCAGATTTAATCATTTGAGAAAACATTGCATTCCAATCTTCAAATTGAATTAAAGATAATACGAATTCTTCTTTAGCCAGGCTTTCATTGTAAATTTTCAATTTTCTTATAAAGACGCTTTCATCAATACCTATTGAATTCATTAATAAAATTATCTGTCTATTAAGATAGCATTTTATAAATTTAGAATAATTGCAAACTTCAAAAAATTTCTTTTCTTCGAATTGAACTTTGTTCAATTCGAATTTTTTCTGAGTATCTCTGATGAGTATTTGATTTTGAAATTTTATTCCATGTGAAATTAAATTGTCTCGAATATTGTCAAAATTGTTCTTTTGAATTTTATCTAAAACAGTATCATATATAACTGTCCATACTCCTTTGCATCCAAGATACCTGGCTTGGAAGGCTGCAGGAATCTGTTTTAAATTGAGAGCTGCAGCAATTCGTTCTGCTAAATCAAATGAAATAGTTCCAACACCATCTGAAAAGTCATAAACTTTTGATGGTTTTAAATACTTTTTGGTTTTTGAATCATAATAAGTTTCATTACTAATGTCTCTAGTATAAGTATTAAATTCATTTGGAATTTCTATAGTTTTCAATGTTGAGGTAAGCGTCTGTCCAATTCTTGCTCCGTATTTGGCTACTATTTTTATATTTTTAAAATCTCCACATTTATTCAGAACCTTCTCTGGGTTAATTACCATCCAGCATCCAAGAGTTCTAAATTGTGATTGAGAATAATTATAAAATTCAAAGTGTTTGTTGTAAAGTTTTATGCCTTGGGAAAGAATAATTTTTATGTGTTCAATTAAAAGTATATTGTTAAAACGAGCGTCTTCAAAATCATCCATTTTAAAAACAAGACGTAAACCATCCATTGGATTGTCTAAATATTCTCTAAGAATTCGATTTCCTTGGTCTTCAGTATAAGGAGCGAAAACTGTATAAGTAGGCGTTACAATTACACGTTGAGAGCGAATTAAAAATTTTGAAAGTGGGCTTTTTTCCTTTAAATTATTAGTTTCATTATCACAATAAAATTTCAAAAATAAAACTTTATAATTTTGTCTAAAAAGATCTTCAAAGCTTTCTAAATCCAAATCACAAAAAGAATTTAATTTGATATTTATAATTTTCACTAAACATTCAATGAATAATTCTGTATTAATTATTTGTTCTTCGTCTTCAATAAAATAATAAATATCTTCTTCTGAATTGAGATTTGTGTTATAAAAATCCATTTTATTTTGTTTGTTTTGTGGAAAAAATAAATTGAAAAAATAGTCTTGATTTTCAAGATTTTTTATAAAATCCAATGCATTAAAATAAGAAAGAATGCAATTAGAGACTAAAACTAAAGTACAATAAAGAAGAGCAGTTATTTGCTCATCTGAAAATCCATAATTTTTAATAATTTTTATGAATTTATTATCTTGAAAATATTCATCAATTTCTAATTCAATATTATTAATTTTTCTGTATTCAGACTCTGAAATAATATTTAAATTAGGAGAGTCATCGACTTCAAATTGTAATGAATGATTTTCGAATATGTCTAATAAAGTGGTTTCTGTTTGGTTATAATTTAATGTGCTAGAATTAATATCTTCCTTTGGCTTTTTATCTTCCAGATACATTAGGAAATTTCTAAGTTTCAAATTTGATATTTCTTTATCAAAATTCTTAAATGGGCAAATTGTATATTCAAATAAAGGTGTTTTATTTTTATTTTCACCTTTATTCAATCCAGTTTCTTCTCTTCGTTTTATTAGAAAATTCGTTTTATAAATAGGTGGTGATTGTAATTGTAAAATAACTTTATTCGATTCTTCAGAAAACATCTTTTGTATAATATTGCAATTGAAATTAAAATCTAATTCAAAAGATTTTTCATCTGATTTATTTTTTTGATCTTTTGGATCTGAAGATTTTTCTTGTTTCCTTTGTTGAATATTTTTTAAATTTGCTCTTAAAGCCTTAATTTCTTCCTTTGTAGATTCGAAAGCAGATTTTGTGGCAAAATCTTCTTCTAGTATTTCGAAAATTTTATCAGCAATTATAAAATTTTTAATTGTTAAAAAAGTTTTGATATTATCTTTATTCTTTGAATCCAATTTAACAATTATTTTTGCAAATTTATTTCCGTCATTGACAGAGATTTTATTTAAATCAAAAATTTCTATAAATTGATAACATATTTCTGAAGTTATTTTATTCCTATATTTCTTCATAGTTAAAATTTTCACATTTTCTAATTCAGCTGAGACATCATCTTTAACAGTTTCTAAATCTAGTTGCTGTTCTTGGAAAATTTGGCACTTCAAGTCTTCTTCAGTTAAATTTTCTAATCTCTTCATTGCTTTTTCAAAATCATAAGGGCGATAAACCCTATATGATTCAGTCTCAAAAAAATTTGGTAATTTGTCTATATCATAAACTTTAATTTCTTTATTATTTTTTTTTTCGTCATTTATAAATTTATTGTCTTTGTTTTTTAATGTTCCTTGAGAACCTAACATTTTGAATTAACTTTATTTTTCAAATATATATTATAATATTTTTATTATTATAATAATCTTTTTAATTGAAAATTTAAAAGTTAAACTTAAGTAAATATTTAGTTTTTAGAACTGAAATATATTTTTTTATGTGAATGGCTTTATATTATTTATGATTTTTATTAAAAAATTTTTGAATTTATAATATGATTTATTTAAATCTAAATTCTAAAGAAGAATTATTTTAATACATTGTAAAACAAAATTTTTTAATTTTAAAAACATCATTATTTGTAAGAGAAAAAAATAATTAAAATTATTTAGTGAATTATAATTTTATAATAAACAATTATATTTTCTTTTTCTCTCTATTCTTTTAGCTCACTCACTATTCTTTTAGACGACTTTATTAAGATTGAAATAATTTTAAATTATTCAGAATTTTCTTTAATTTTTAGTCAATCTCTATATTAATTTTAAGTGATTTTCAATTATTTTCTCGTAAAATAGTTTATTTTTTATAGATTATATATTTCCATATCTTATTTATTTGCAGTTTAAGTTTAAATAGTTCATATAATAAGCACATTCGTCAGCATGATTATTTCTTATGCATTTATTAAAATTATTAACTTGCTTTTTGCATTCAGCCTTATTAAGGAAATTAGATTCATCAGCAACTCTAATAGATTTAGCAGTTGCATGTCCTTCTAATTTGTTTTGTTTGGGATCATAATTGGGATTAGAAGGAACAAATGCAAAGGGAACTGGTACTTTGTATTTCAAAACATCTGGAGTAGATAACATTCCTACATATGGAGTTGCTGATCCTCTATATTTAAAAGGAGATCCTGGTCTCATGGTGGGATGAGAAAAATCTATTATTATATTTTATATATTACAAGTGGACCATCTATACATTCTATGTACGATATGTCCAGTTACTAAATGAGATTCAACCATAGCTGTCCATGGCATAACTTTTCTTACTTGCTTTCCCATACTAAAGATTTTGTGATTATTTTATTTTATTATTTTAAAATTTAAATTATTAATTTTATTATATGTTTATCATGAGATTTCAATTAAAAGGTTGAATTTATTTTCATATCAAATCTCTATTTTATAGGGGATTGGGGATTG
>Ga0194116_10007522_pt1 | contig 11248 bp, 11 predicted proteins | sample TA2MahsurfametaG_4_FD_148617 | JGI IMG/M metagenome (GOLD analysis project Ga0194116, IMG submission 148617) | Freshwater microbial communities from Lake Tanganyika, Tanzania - TA2015008 Mahale S9 surface | ecosystem: Environmental > Aquatic > Freshwater > Lake | place: Tanzania: Lake... | reverse complement strand
TGCGTATCATTGAGACCATGGAAGAGTTTTCAACAATTGAATTTCAAATCGAAGACATCGTACGTAGCGGATTAGTCCGTAGTTATCTCATTAGTAAAACAAATCTAGGACTATAAAATGCTTTTTCATCATGCTCCTTTGACTCCAATTGAATTGATTGCTGAAACTGTAGATGGTCGCAGGGTTTATCCTGTGCCATCGGGCGGTAAGTACCCATCGATTACCACTGTGCTCTCTTGCAATCCAGAGAAGAAAGCTGGTATAATGAAGTGGAGAAAAAGAGTAGGAGAAGAAAAAGCAAATCGTATTTCTAATCGTGCTGCTACTCGTGGCACGGCGTTTCACCTTATGTGTGAAGATTACCTAAATAATAGATACGATGAAAATAAATTCAAGGACAAGCACTTGCCCTTGATGATGTTTAAGAATGCTATACCAACCTTAAACAGAATCAATAATATCTACGCACAAGAAGCGGCATTATACTCAGACGAGTTGGAAATTGCAGGGCGCGTGGATTGTATTGCAGAGTTTGATGGAGAGTTATCTATCATCGACTTCAAGACATCTGCTGAAGAAAAAAAGCTAGAGTGGATTGAAGATTATCTTATTCAGGAAACAGCATATGCATGTATGCTGTATGAAAGATATAAATTAAAAGTTAATAAAATTGTTACTATCATCGCTTGTGAAAGCGGAGACACTCAGGTGTTTGTAGAAACACCAAAGAAGGAATACCTTCTAAAATTAATTGGTTACATAGACCTATACAAAAAAACCTATGACTAAAGGAGAAATATTAGAGGATAAGTTTATGACTAGTGCAAAATTCTCACAGGATGTGGAGAAGATTGCATCACATAATGATATGAATTATATTGATGCTATTCTACACTATTGTGATATCAATAATATTGAGGTGGAAACAGTATCAAAACTCATTACCAAACCTCTAAAGGAAAAACTAAAGTTTGATGCTCAAAAGTTAAACTTTATTAAGAAAACATCACGCGCAAAATTAATGTTGGTATGAACGACTTCTTTGATTCTGATATTGTTCGCAATGAAGCGAAAGAGATGGAGTTTCTGCAAATGAAAGCAATGGAACTCACACTTGCTGGTCCTATGCAGGGCAGTAAGGAAGACCAACTTGAATACATTCAGGTTGTTAGGTCTCTTGTGGAGAAGCAACAGATCTTCTACACCCGCCTGAAGCTCTCGGACGACCCTAGAGCGGTCGATATGTGTGAGCAGATAGAGCATGGTGCCAAGATGCTCTACGGGTGGTGGGAGACCGCTGACGTGCTCTCTCTGATGCGTGAGATGCTCAACAAGCTTGACCAGTTTCAAGCGGAAATAGAGGCGGACGAGGGTTGACGCCCCCTCCCCGCCGTGTTATTATGTGTATGTGGCAGGCGTCACACAGACCAAATCTAATTTAATCCGAGGTAATCCTATGTCTTTTGCTGACCTTAAGCGTAAGTCGCAAAACAATTTCGCATCTCTAACCAAAGAGTTGGAGAAAGCAAACTCTTCTTCCAGTGCTGATGAGCGTTTCTGGAAACCATCTGTTGATGCTGCTGGTAATGGGTTTGCTGTTATTCGTTTCCTGCCTGCACCTGACGGCGAAGACCTGCCGTTTGTGAAACTGTATAGTCATGCCTTCCAAGGACCAGGCGGTTGGTATATTGAAAACTCCCTGACCACGAATGGTGGTAAAGATCCTGTTGGCGAAGTCAATCGTCGCCTGTGGAATAGTGGGCGTGATTCTGATAAAGAAACTGCTCGTAAGCAGAAGCGTAAGCTCTCTTACTACTCCAACATCTATGTGGTGAGTGACAAAGCAAACCCTGAGAATGAGGGTAAAGTGTTTCTCTACAAGTATGGTAAGAAAATCTATGACAAAATCATGGCTGCCATGCAACCTGAGTTTGACGATGAGACTCCCATCAATCCTTTCGATATGTGGGAAGGTGCTAACTTCAAACTGAAGATTACTAACGTCGCTGGTTACTGGAATTACGACAAGTCCGAGTTTGCTGCTCCTGCTGCACTCGCACCTGATGATGACACGCTTGAGAAAGTTTGGCGTCAAGCACACTCTCTCCAAGAGTTTGTTGCACCTTCTAACTTCAAGACCTACGAAGAGTTGGAAGAGCGTCTGAATCTGGTGCTTGGCATCACTCAAACTCCTTCTGTTGCTCGCGCACAAGTTGCTCGTCCTACTCTCGACGAAGAAATCGCAGATGAGGAAGAGTATTCTCCCCCTGCTCGCCGTGAGCCTGCTCTGCCTAAGGTTGCCGTCGCTGCTGGTGTTGATGAGGATGAAGATGATGCTCTCAGTTACTTCGCTCGTCTTGCTGAAGAGGACTGAATCCAAAATCTATAGTTAAAAACCACGTGGGCGGAAAAAAATTCCGCCCATTTTTTTATGTCTAAAAGTTTAACCTGTTTTTTTCAATTGACTGTCGATATAATTAGATGACCTAAAGTATAGATTTTGTTTTCTGAAAGCAGATACAAACGACTCCACAAATTCTGGCTTCAATAGATAGATATCTCTTTTGATATCATTTTCTTTAATCGCTTGGTCTAAGTTTGTAAATCTCATTGTAGCATCGACTCCAGGTATTGATGTATATAATACTGAAGGAGTTGTTTTGTCTAGATAAACGAAAGGTCGGTTGACAAAAGATTCATCCACTATCAATCCACCTTGTAACACTATCACCCCCTGTGAGTTTTTAATTTCTAGAGTTTCGTAGTGGTGTGTTTCATCTGGATTGTCAATAGAATTTCTAATTTGCCATTCTTTAATTGGCCAATCAAACAATGGATTGATTAAGTTATTTGTTAAAGCAATAACCCAATCATAGAATGGAGATCCATATGCTTTTTCTGCTAATAAATCTAACCTATCGTAATCAGTGATAGAATATTTTTTAAAGTATACAGAATAACTAAAGACATCTTCATCTATTTTGAAACGTCTGAAGAAATTTTTTGCTGTGATATATTCTGACTCCGAGAAGGGAAACTTGATAGGTTTTTCGTCGTATTTAATATCAGGTATTAGTGAGAAATACATTATCAATATCCTCCTTGGTCTATTTCTTCTGCATATACCATCTTCAACTCTTGGAATCCGAGAGATAATGATGTAGCTACTGGTGATCCATCAGTGTATGTTGCCCATGCTCCGTCTGGAGTGTAGTTTACATCAACAGATGTAATAGCACATGGTTTAAATTGTGACACATATGGATGGTTTGCACCACCTCTCTTGAATTTTACATCAACAATGTCTGGCACCCCAACAAATCCTCTTAGATTCACTCCTTGTGAATCCTTTCCCTTAATAGTTCCAAACAATAATTCAGAACCTTCATTGTATTTTGGAAGCATTGCTTTTTTAAAAGCACTGATAATTTTTTTTATTTCTTGTGCTTCAGGTGAGTTTTTTGGTTGTAGTTTAAAGTTTAAAGTGAATGTCCTCATTTGTGGACCTTGATATATTACTTCTGTATTTGGATTAAATATTCTTCCTGTGCCACCAGAAAAAATATCTTGAGTAGATAATGTATCGAAGTTTGCTTCTTTCAATGCATTTGAAACTAAGTTGGCGACTACTGTTCCTTGCGTCAAACCTTCTCCCACTGTGGCAATTGTCTCTCCCATAGCTTTGAATGCCACACCCAAATCATTACCAGATAATCCACCACCAGTGCCTAAGATTCCTCTTCCTATACTGCTTATATTTTTTCCTTCCCAGTTAGCACCATATTGTGCTTGTATATCTTCTGGCATGTAAAGTATGATACTTTCTTTTATGGTGCCAAGATCAGAAACAGATTGATTGTATCCAGACACACTAGCATTGTCACCAAATCCTTGACTGCTGAATGGTGCTTTATACTTGTAGATTTTGATGTCAACGTAATCAGTATCTTGATTTACTATGTCTCTGGGATATCTTAACATTTAAGTTACGTCCTCTATATCTGTTGGTTTGCCGTATCCTTTAACAATTCTTTTTGCTCGGAATTTAGTATAGAATTTTTCATTGGTTTCTTTCCACACCTCAGCGGATTTGTATGGAAACTTTTGACCATTCTTATCTCTAACAAAACTTTCAACAGGTAGGGCGATGGATGTTTCCCACTCAGCGGATGCTAAGTCTAATAGAAATCCATCAACGTGGTCTGTTATATATTTATGGATGATACATGCAGGCACGTTAACTTTATCATCCATCAAATCTTGTATGATTTTTAATCTTTTATTTGGGTGTACGTAATGTAAGTTAGCAGCAATAAAGTGGTCTTTGTTTGCTCTGATTACATATGCTAAAGGAAACTGGTCATAGTATGGAAGATACTTCATCTTTGCTTTGTATTCAAACAAGAATAGTCTTCCTTGTCTTGCGTATCTTCTTAGCTCATTTTTATCTTGTTTGTCTTCGTCTTGTATTCTGTCTTTTCTTTCTTCCTTGACAGTTTTTTCTGGGTGCGCTTTATATTCCAGTGCCATTTTCTTTACAGTCTGGCGATACCATGACCATGTTTTATCTTCACCATCAGTAAGTTTCTGGACACGCTCAAAGATTGTCTCGTAGTTTTTACCACCAGACTTACCCTCTTTGCCGAATCCTTTTGCCATGTTAGACTCCTAAGTGATCTTCTGTTAGTATTAGAAACTCCATGCGTCTATCCTCACACCATTCTTTAGCTGCTTCCCACTTCGCCATGTTTTTATAGTAGGATAATACTTTATCTTTATAAATTTTTGTTTGTTTTTTCTGTGGGTCTGGTGGTATCGTTTGTTTCTTGGGTTTAATTTCAATAAGATACTTCTTTATTTCACCAGTCTTTGTTTGTATTTTAATATAGAAATCAACGTAGTAACGATGCACTCTACCATCAATAGGTGAGCGATACGGTATCACACATTCTTCACTACCCCATTGCAGCACACTGGGATTTCTATCACAGAATACCATAAACTTTCTTTCCCAAAGAGACCGATAGATTATGTTAGTCGGATTCCCTTTGTACTTCTGTGGATTTTCAGGTCTATACTTCCCAGAGTATGCCATAAATAATATATAGTATCCCTCATAAGTATTTAGATGGCTCCTGGTAGAGAAGGAATAGAAGAATTCTTACAAGGTATTGCAAGCGGCGGTGGCATAGCTTTTTCCAATACTTACGAAGTAGACTTTAAGATATCATCAAATGAACCATTGGCAGCTGCTTTAAGAAGAGCTGGGTTTGGGATATTTAGCAGAAAAGGTGGCACTGCATACGATAACTTAACTATGATGTGCGAAGAAGCATCTCTTCCTGGCATAATGGCTAATACTGGAAACACCATAGGAAAATTCCAAGGAGAAGGACAGGTTAATTACGCTGTGAATAAAATGTATCAGGATATAACTTTATCTTGGATATCTGATGCTAATTTATCTCCATTAAAATTTTTAAATGCTTGGATGGGTTTAATTTTTGTAGACCCAACACCAGAAAGATTTAATTCTAGGACTAGATTAAACTATCCAGACACATATCAATGTGACTTCACTATCAAAAAAGGTGAGAGAAATGGTAACTATGTTTTGGGTAGAGAATATGGCATATATACAATGTATGATGCGTGGCCATATTCAGTGCAAAGCACACCTATGGCTTATGGGTCTTCCCAATCTTTAAGAATATCCGCAAGTTTTTATTACCGAAATTGGAAATTTGAAGGAAAAATCTAGTTAATACTTTGGAGTAATCATGTCTTTACCAAAACCCCCAGTCCCAACATATGAATTGGACGTTCCATCAACAGGAAAAACAATTAAGTATCGTCCATTTCTAGTCAAAGAAGAAAAACTTCTGTTGATGGCAACGGAAAGTGAAAATGATAAAGAAATTCGCAATGCAGTTGTAGAAACATTGAAGTCTTGTATCTTGACACCACGAATTAAAGTTGAAGAGATGTCAATGTTTGATTTGGAATATATCTTTTTGAGAATTCGCGCCAAGTCGGTAGGTGAAATTGTAGAAATGATATTCACTGCTAAAGATGATGGACAAACTAACATTCCATACAAATTAAATTTGGAAGAAGTTGAAGTGATTAGGCCAGAAGGACATGACAAAAAAGTTATGCTTACTGATACTGCTGGTTTGATTATGAAGTATCCTAGTATGGATCAGTTTATTATCTCCCAAATTCTGCAGAAAGATCAAACCACAGAAGAAGTTTTTGATGTAGTTGTTGATTCAGTTGAGCAAATTTTTGATGGTGATGAAGTCTGGGAAGCAAAGACAACCCCAAGAAAAGATATCAAAGAATATCTAGAAGGTTTGACAAGCAAACAGTTTGAATCAATTCAAAAATTCTTCGCTACTATGCCAAAAGTTTCTCACAAATTTGAATTGAAAAATCCCAAGACTGAAGTTGTATCTGAATATCTGATTGAGGGTCTAACAAATTTTTTCGGGTGAGTCTCCTTCATGAGACGCTGGGAAATTTTTATCAGACGAATTTCAACTTGATGTATCTTCATCATTTTTCGTTAAGTGAATTGGAAAATATGATACCGTGGGAAAGAGAAGTGTATGTTACTATGCTTAGTAATTATCTGGAAGAGCAAAAGAATAAACAGCAAAGTAAATGAATCCCGCACAACCGCCAGAAGGAATACTAGATCCCCAACAACCTTATTGGCCTGCTGATAAGGTTGGGGAGATAACTTGGTTGCGTCTCAAAGGTAATCTAACTGGTAGACGAGTAGAGGGGTTGAGCGAAAACTTCACATCCTATGTAAAACTTGGTGATGCTGATGCTGATAGGTTAATTGAAAACCTTAAAAAATGGGGTAAGTATCCTCAACTAAATCAGAAGGATAAGTCTGGTGGTGCATATAATGCTGAACCATACCAAAAGTGGTTGGTAGAAGAGTTTCTTGAGAAACCTTTCCGCGAAGAAGTAGATAAGAAAATTGAAGAAGCTGCTATACAGTCTAGACTAAAAGAATTAGACGAAACAAGAAAAGAAGTTAAGGAAGCAGAAACAAAAGAAGAAGTTGCTGCTGTCATTGAAGATAAGGTAGAAGTATTAGAAGCAATTAAGGAGGATATGAATCCTCGTCCTACAGAAAATAAGATTCCTGATCCCTGGGAAGGAAGTTATAATACTCCAAAATCAAAAAAGAAACCAAAGAGAAGAAAATTAAAAAGACCTACTGGAGTAATTAAAAAAACCAAGAAAAAATCAACACAAAATAAACAAGCACCAAAGACAAATAGAAAAACAAAACCATCATTCGGTAAAACGGTTGGTGGTGGACTCAAATCTATTGCATCTTCTATAGGTGGTGCTGGTGGCACAGCTTCTGGTGGTTCTGGTGGTTCTACAGGGGGCACATACACTCCGACAGCAGCTGGAGAAGGACCATCAATGCTCTCATTTGCTAGATGGATTTCTGGGAAGATAAAAAAATCTTTTGAAGACGCTAAAGAAGAGAAGAAAAGGTCGGATGAAGCAGCCGCAAATGGTGCTGACATACCAGCAGAGCAAAGAGAAAAAGGTTACTTTTTAAAGAAAGCAATTGGTTATCATTTTGGTGGTGAAGCATACGATAAAACTTTCGGTGCATTTTTAGAAAGTAAACCATTTAAAAAAACTAGTCAGTTATCTACATTTTCATCGCAATTTGATTACGGTGAAGATGATCCGAAGGCAAAGCAAAAGAGTAAGGATAGTATAAAAGATATTGGGTCTGGATTTAGACAAGTAGGAAGGTCTTTAGAGAAAATTAATCAATCTTTAAATACTCAAATTACTTTAACGCAAAAATTAGTTTCAGAAACAACTAGGTATGCAGATATATCTGAGCAAATAAGTCAGCAGTTATTAGGTCTTACTGACATAGAAGTTAATAACATAGCAGATGAAGCAGTAAAATCTAAGTCTCCTGATATAAATGTAGACGCAGATATTTCTATCGGTAATGAAAAATCTGGTGGTGGACTTCTTGATACCATTTTTGATGTTATAGATGGAATAGATGACATTGCTGATTTAGCAGACAGAAGAAAAGGAAGAAATATAAATGCCACACAAAAGAATCAAAGAGGTGGAAGAAGAACTAATATTACTGGTGATGCGCCAAAAAGAAAAAGTAGATTTAACATACCAAAAATATTTGGTAGGAGAAAATCATTTGCTTCTGGTGGAATAATACCAAACACTAGTGTTCCAGCTTTAGTTGGTGAAGCAGGACCAGAAATTATTTTGAGAAATAAAACTCCCAAGAAAATGGCTGCTGGTGGTGTTGTTGGTGGTGGTGATGTGAGTAATATTTCTTCTGCTGTTGGGTATGGTGGTATAAAGGGTGGAGAAGTTATGGGTCTTGCTCAACCATTTACTGAGGTAATGGAGCTACCAATTAGAACTTCTGGCGCAATCATGTTAGCAAACATGGGGACTTTTCTGAGAGGAATGGGACCACTTGGCGGTGTATTTGCTCCCATATTTAAACCAATGGTTTCTCCTTTCTCTAAATCATTTGGCATTGATAAGAATGTTATTAACTCTGCTCTCTTTGGTGCTTTGCCAGATAGAAGAAGTGCAATATCAATGCTGGGTGGTATATTTGATGGTCTTGGTATATTTGGGAAGGGTAAAAAAGGTAAGAAAGCGAAGCAGAAACCTCCTGGTCCTCCAGGAAGCGGCAATGATTTCTGGACATTGGCAGCAGTTGCTGCACTTGAAGATAGTACTGCTCAAGGACAAGCTGATGTTGCACAATCTGTCTATAATAGATTAGCGAATGGTGGGTGGGGGTCTACTATCCACGAAATTTTAACTGGAGATGGACAGTATCAAGTAGCATTTACTAATCCAACTGCAACAGGTGGCGGAGGATCTAAAGTCGCTGATGTCTGGAAAAGTATCACTGATGCTGATAGTGCTGCAGCTGCCATACAATATTACTATGAAGGGAGAGGGCAGACAGTTACTTTAGAGCAAGCAAAGAAAAAGGCAGAGGATGCTGCCCGAGCAATATCTGACCCATCTTTACAACAAAATGCTGCTCAGTTTGTTGGACCTCGCACAGACTTCAGAGCAGATCAACCAGCTGGTGTTACTGATGGAGTTGAAAGACCTACAGGCGGAAACTATTTCTTCAATGAGTTGCCAAGAAACTTACAGACAGCAGCACCAGTGCCATCATTTGCTGCTGGTGGTAATATAGGACAAGGAAAATTTGGAAAACTTTTAGGTTCTTTTATTGTTGAGGGGCCAATGAAAGGATATCCACTTCCATTACCTAGCAATAAAAATATTGAAGTGCATGGCACAGAAAGAGTGAAAATATATGAGAAGGGAATTGCTATTAGACCAATAGAAACACCTGAGTATAGTCAGTCTAAAAATCCTCAGCAAACTTCTAGAAGAAACCAACAGTTAGATAAAGAAATAGGATTGCAAGCTGCTGGTGGATTGAATGTCTTGAGTGGTTTGAAAAAATTTGCTACTAGTTTAGTCAAAAAATATAATCCATTCAAAGCAAAAGGATTGGGTAGAGGTACGAGAGCAACTGCTGGATTTACTGGAATGGGCAAAGCGGGTTTTGATGCCATAAATGCTGGAGCAAAATTTATAGAATCTAAAAAAGCAATGATACTTGGGCGTGGTGCTTATTCTGCACCACATATCAATACTGCTAAGAGATACGCTGGAACTTCAGGTTCATTCGGTGGTAAACAAGCAGCTGGTGGTATTATTAAAACTATTGTGCCTGCTAACGCATGGCGCTTAAATTTTCTTGAGCCACAATCTAAAGTAAGAGGAGAAGTGTTTGATAAGGGTAGAGTATTAGCAAATAAGATAATGTCGGGACAGTATTCCAATAGTCCTTTGGCAAATAAACTGAAGCAACAAATGACGAGAGGGTATGTTTCTCCAGACCTCTCTATTTCTGGGTCCAATTTAAAAATGTTAAAAGTTTTTGGTAAGGTAGTAAGAATTGCAGACTTGCCATTGATAGGTGATATGTTGTTCCCAGAATCTACTGCAACTTATGACCAAATAAGTGGTCCAAATGCATGGTATAATAACCCTGATATATCACCAGATGTGAAACAAAAGATGATGCAGCAATTTCAAACAATGAGAGCTCCAGCACCTTCTCAATCTACAGTGAATGTAGTAACTGTAATGCAGTCTAAACCTAGAGTAATTCCTTTGGCAGCACCAGCAGCTCCAGCGACTGTTATGCCAAGAAATTCTCAGGGAGATGCATCGAAAGCAATACAGTTAGAAAAGTTACGTCGTCACTCATAAATATTTTTCGTGCAGGAATAACAAATGGCAGCAGGAACTTACACTCCAACACAAGCAGGAGAAGGACCATCGATGCTTAGCATTGCTAAGTCGATAGGAACTAAGATTCGTGATGCCGCAGAGCAAGCAAAAGAAGAGAGAGAAAAGGCTGATAAAGAAGGTGTGCAGGTAGAGAAAGGATCTCTATTCAAATCATCTCTAAAAAATCAATTTAACCCAGTCAAATCTAAAAAAGCAAAAAGTAATTGGTCCAAACAATTCTCGTGGAATCAAAAGAAAACTGATTCTCCAATCGCATCCGCCGCAGCAGCAGAATCTCAAGCAAAATCAACGCCAGAAAAATTAAAGAATTTTATTGCAGGTGGGTTTTCTGCTATCATGCAAGACACCACTATGATGGTGCAGAAATTATCGTCATTGAATTCTTTAACTAGTGAAAATGTAGCCTCTGCTTCTAGAGCATCAGATACATTAACAGTAATTAAGGAGACATTATCGACACAGACAGAATTAAAAAGAAAATCTATTGAAGATGCGAAGTATGCTAGGACTGAAAAAAATATTGATAAGACGCAAGATGTTGCAGATGTAATTAAAAAGAAAAAATCTTCTTCTAGTAAATCAGATTCTTCTGGTGATGGTGGAGGTGAAGAAGGTGGCGGTGGAATGTTTGATTGGTTGTGGAAAAGTTTGGAAATTATTGATGTATTAGATGACATTAATGATTTGAGAAAAGGTAGAAATCCTTTCAGTAGATTTAGGATGCCTGGCACGATGCCTGGCACTGGTCCTAGGGTTACTACGAGTGGTGGAGCTCCTGCTCCAGCAGCAAAGCAACCATGGTGGAAAAAGATGTTACCTTTCGCAGATGATGCTGCAAAAGGTGGCACTAAAGCAGGAGCAA
>Ga0194116_10007513_pt1 | contig 11262 bp, 10 predicted proteins | sample TA2MahsurfametaG_4_FD_148617 | JGI IMG/M metagenome (GOLD analysis project Ga0194116, IMG submission 148617) | Freshwater microbial communities from Lake Tanganyika, Tanzania - TA2015008 Mahale S9 surface | ecosystem: Environmental > Aquatic > Freshwater > Lake | place: Tanzania: Lake... | reverse complement strand
CTTCCAGGCCGAGCATGCGGGGCTGCTGCCATGGGCCTGGGCGCTCAACGGCGCCTTCTCGGTGATCGCGACGCCGCTGGCCAACCTCCTCGGCCACGCCGCCGGCCTGCCGCTGCTGCTGCTTGCCGGGCTGTTCTGCTACCTGCTAACCCTGCCCGCGCTTCCACCGGGGACCGGATCTAGATGAGCCTGACGCGTCGACGCTTCCTTGCCGCCTCCACCAGCCTGCCGGTCGTCGCGACCTGCGCGCCCGCGCTCGCCGCGCCGCCGCCCGCGCCGGCCTGGAGCCATGCCGCGTATCTCGAGGCGATGCGCGCATCGGGCCGCGAGACGAGGCTCTCCGAGGCGTCGTTCCGCGCGATCCAGGCGCGACGCACCAAGGCGCTGGCCACGATCCAGTCCTACCTGCGCGAGCGCCTCGGATCGGCGGATGCCGAGGTGATGCGCGCCTTCGCGGAGGTGCCGCGCGAGTACTTCCACTACGACTACGCCGGCAAGCGCGCGACGCCGGGCGAGGCTTACGAGGAGAACGCGAAGCCCTGGGCGATCGGCTTCGGGTCCGCGCTCTCCGACTATCTCGGCCAGGCCTACATGACCCAGGTCTGTCAGCCGAAGCCCGACCATGTCGTGCTCGAGATCGGCACGGGCAGCGGCTTCCAGGCGGCCCTGCTGTCGCGCATCGTCAGGCGCCAGTATTCGATCGAGATCATCGAGCCGCTAGGCCGCGGCGTCGCGCCGATCTTCGCGCCGCTCGGCTTCGCCAACGTCGAGACGCGCGTGGGCGACGGCTTCTTCGGCTGGCCCGAGGTCGATGGCGGCTTCGACACGATCATCGTGACCTGCGCCGCGCAGTACGTGCCGCCGGCGCTTCTGCAGCAGATCAAGCCGGGCGGGCGCCTCGTGATCCCGATCGGGCAGCCCTTCCGCCGCGGGCAGTTCCTCTACATCTACACGAAGGACGCCGACGGCAAGGTACGCAGCCGCAAGGACGTCGGCGTGTACTTCATCCCGATGACCGGCGCGATGGAGAAGACCCCGGCGCCGAAGTGAGCGCGGCCGGCGCTCAGCCCGGCTCGCGCGCGCGCAGCGGCTCGCGCCTCGGCGCGTCCCGGGCGGGCGGGCCGCGACCATCGGTGGCTCCGAGCCCGGCGCCCGCGCGTGGATGAAGCCGTCGGTCGGATAGACGCGTCCATAGACCTTCGCGCCGGCGCGGTTCGCCACGCGCACGGCGGTCCAGTCGTTGCGCGGCGACACGTCGATGACGGACGCGCCGCGCACCGGGCCGACGCCGAGCCAGTTGTTGTGGTCGATCTCGATCTCGCGCTCGTCGACGACGCGGCTGACCAGCGCGACATGCCCGAGCGGCATGCCGCGCACGGAGCGGAAGGACAGCACGCTGCCGGCCTCCGGGACGCTCCCGCGCGCATGGATGCCGGCGGCGCGCGCCCACCACAGATGCGCGTTCGCCTGGATCCTGAAGGCGCTGTGCGCATGGACATAGGCGACGCATTGGCCGCGGCCGCTCGGCACGGCCGGCGAGGCGGGCGGCGCCGCGGCCCTGCGCGCGGGCGCGGCGGCGACCCGCGCGGGCGCCTGGCCGGCAGCCTGCGCCTGTTCCCGCCGGGGTGGGGATCGCTCCGCCTGCGCGAGAGACGGGGCGGCTGACGTCGCGAGCACGGCGATCGCCAGCGCCGCCAGTCGCAGCGGCACCCGGTGGGGCTTCATCGGTCGCGAAGAGGTCATCGTCCGGCTTCAAGCCTCTTGGAGGGGGGCGGAGGCTAGAGCCGGTTCCGATCAGGTCGCAACGTAGCCGGCGGCAGCGAAGTAGTTAGCGCATTCGTCTGGTTTGAAGGAGGGGAGCGCGACGCGGATCGCTGCTTCGAGCTGGTCGAGTGTCCGCGCCTCGGCCTTGCGCAAGGCTGCCTTGAGCTTGGCGAAGGCGTTCTCGATTGGGTTGAGGTCGGGCGAGTAGGGCGGCAGGTAGCGCAGTTCCGCACCGCGCGCCATGATCATTGCCCGCACCTCGGCGCGTTTGTGCGGCGCGAGGTTGTCCATGACCACGATGTCTCCTGGCTGCAGCGTCGGAGCGAGGACCTGCTCGACATAGGCTCCGAAGGCGTCGCTGTTCATCGGGCCGTCGAGCACCATCGGCGCTGTCATGCCGGTCGCGCGCAAGGCGCCGGTGAACGTCGTCGTCTTCCAATGGCCGTGCGGAACCGAAGCCAGGCAGCGCAGACCGCGTCGCGCGCGGCCGTAGAGACGCGCCATCTTCGTCGACGCGCCGGTCTCGTCGATGAAGACGAGCTTGCCGGGATCGAGATCAGCTTGCGTGCGGCGCCAAGCGTCGCGCCGCGCAGCGACGTCGGGCCTGTCCTGCTCGGCTGCGTGCGCCGTTTTTTTTGACGGTCATCGCGTGACGATCCAGGAGCCGCCAGATCGCACTGCGCGAGAACACCACACCGTGCCCGCGGCGGAGCATCTCCGCCAGTTCCTCGAGAGTCATATCGACCTTGGTCTTCAGGGCGTCGAGGATCGCGCTCGCATACGCCTCGATCTTCTTCGAGCGCCGGTCGCCGCCCTGCGCCTTGGCCTCCATACGACCCTCGCCCTGCCACGCTGCAAGCCAGCGTACCGCGCTCGCGGCAGATACCCCGAAGCGCGCCGCCGCCTCAGATAGTGTCCCTCAGCGTGGTGTAGCTGGTGTTGCTCACCGTCGCTTTGCGGCCAGGGTTGGCCGTGTCACGCGGTCACAGCGGACAGCGCGACGATGGGAGTGTCGCCGATCGGCGCGATGGTTTCCAGACTCATGTAGCGGGCGCGCTGGACGGCCCACTCGTCGTTCTGCTCGAGCAGGATGGCGCCGACGAGCCGGATGATGGCGGCTTCGTTCGGGAAGATGCCGACCACGTCGGTGCGGCGCTTGATCTCGCCGTTGAGCCGCTCGATGGGGTTCGTGCTGTGCAGCTTGGCACGATGCGCATGCGGGAAGGCCATGTAGGCGAGCACGTCGGGCTCGGCCTGGTCCATCATTTCGGCGAGTTTGCGCAGCTTGGGCCTGAGCTGATCGGCGACCTTGCGCCATTGCTGGCGCGCGGCCTCGGCGTCGTCCTGGGCGAAGGCGGTGGCCACGAAGGCCGAGACCACGCGCCGTCCCTGGCGGCCGGCATGGGCCAGCACGTTGCGCATGAAGTGCACGCGGCAACGCTGCCAGGCCGCACCCGTCAGAACCTTGGCGATGGCCGCCTTGAGACCCTCATGGGCGTCGGAGACGACCAGCTTGACCCCGCGCAAGCCGCGGCGTGCCAGCTTGCGCAAGAACCCGACCCAGAAGGTCTCGGCTTCCGAAGCGCCGATCTCCAGGCCCAGCACCTCGCGCCGGCCGTCGGCGTTCACGCCCACCGCGACGATCGCGGCGACCGAGACGATGCGCCCGTTCTGCCGGACCTTCAGATACGTCGCATCGACCCACAGATAGAGCCAGTCGCCCTCGATGGGCCGATCGAGGAAGGCTTTGACCTTGGCGTCGATCTCCTCGCACAGGCGCGAGACCTGGCTCTTCGAGATCCCGCCCATGCCCATGGCCTTGACCAGATCGTCGACCGAGCGCGTCGAGATGCCCTGGACGTAGGCCTCCTGGATCACGGCCGTGAGCGCCTTCTCGGCCATCCGGCGTGGCTCCAGGAAGCCGGGGAAGTAGCTGCCTTTGCGCAGCTTCGGGATGCGCAGATCGACCGTGCCCGCGCGCGTCTCCCAGGTCCGATCCCGGTAGCCGTTGCGCTGGGCCAAGCGTTCGGCGGCCTTCTCGCCGTAGCCCGCCCCGGTCAAGGCGCCGACCTCCAGCTCCATGATCCGCTGGGCGGCGAAGCCGATCATCTCGCGCAAGTAATCCGCGTCGGGGGTCTTCTCCAGAAGCGCACGAAGGTTCATGATCTCGTCGGTCATCGGTGGTCCTCGGGTGATAGGGGTTGCGTGTGCAAACCAACCCTAACCCCGCGAATCGCCGGTGACCGCCCGCGCCGCCGCCGGCCCGCTACGGCGCTCCCTAAGGGGCGCGCGGGCCGGCGGCCGCGCTCCCACCTACACCATCACCAGGGACACGACCAAGCTGAGCCGCGGGCGGCAGGCCGCGCCCGTGCTTCAGAACTTGCGGTACTTCAGGTAGGCCTGCTGCGGGTCCATTCCGCCGAGGATCGCGTCGCGCACGCGGTTCTCGGTCGTGGCCACCGCCTCGGTCCGCGCCACGACGTCCGCGGCCATCGCCGCGGGGATGACGACGATGCCGTCGCCGTCGGCGAGCAGGCAGTCGCCGGTCGAGACCGTGACCTCGCCGATCGTCACCGGCTCGCCGAGGCGGTCCGGCATCCAGCGCGCCACGATGTCCGTGGGCGTGGCGAAGCTGCACCACACCGGGAAGCCGATCCTGCGCGTGAGCTCGACGTCGCGCGTGCCGCCGTCGACGACGTAGCCGCGCACGCCCTTGAGCTTCAGCGCGTTGGCCGAGAGCTCGCCCATCATCGCGATCCAGTCGTTGTTCGGCTGGCAGACCACGACATGGCCGGAGGGCGCCTTCGAGAGCACGCCCGTCCAGGCCAGCAGCGTCTCGTCGGCGCTGCGCGTGCGGTCGACATGGCCGGCGAGCGTCCATGCACGCCCGCACAGCGTCGTGCCCGGCTCGATCGGCCGGATCGCGGGTGGCAGGACGCAACGCTCGTGGCCAAGGCCGCGCAGCACGTCGTGCACCGCCGAGGTGTAGAGCCGCCCCAGCCGCTCGATCGTGTCGTCGCTCATCTTCCGTCCCCTTCCTTTCGTGGCGCCGTAGCTAGCGCCGCGAACTCGGCGGCCACGCGTTCGTAGAGATCGCGCTTGAAGGGCACGATCATCGACGGCGTCCGGGCCAACTCCACCCAGCGCCAGTCGTCGAACTCGGGATGCGCGGTGGCGCGCAGGTCGATGTCGCGGTCGCTGCCCGTGAATGAGAGCGCGAACCATTTCTGGCTCTGGCCGCGATAGCGCCCGCGCCAGGCCTTGCCCAGGAGGTTCGGCGGCAGGTCGTAGGAGAGCCATCCGGCGCTCTCGGCGAGGAACTCGACCGCGCCGATCCCCGTCTCCTCGGCGAGCTCGCGCAGCGCCGCCGCGCGGGGCTTCTCGCCGCGGTCGATCCCGCCCTGCGGCATCTGCCAGGCGCCGCCCGGCGCGTCGATGCGCTTCGCTACGAAGACCAGGCCCTCGCGGTTGAACAGCGCGATCCCGACGCCGCGGCGATAGGGCAACGTTGCCGGGTCGACGCGCGCGCCCCGCGCCATCGCCCCCGTCCCGGCGCCGCTTCAGTTGCCGTTGCGCTGGTTGTAGAGCGCGAGCCCGCGCAGCAGGTCGAAGGCCCGCTGGAGCTGGTAGTCATCGGCGCCCTCGGCAGCGGCCGGCTGCTCGCCGCCCTGGCCGGGCTGCTGCTGGCCCTGGCCGGGCTGCTGGTCGTTGCGCAGCGCGCCGCGCAGGTCGGATTCGCGCCGCGCGCGCGGCTGGTCGACCTTCTCGAGCCGCGCCGGCTCGACCACGATGTCCGGGTCGATGCCCTGCGCCTGGATCGAGCGGCCCGAGGGCGTGTAGTAGCGCGCCGTGGTGAGGCGGATCGCGCCCTGGTTGCCCATCGGGATGATGGTCTGCACCGAGCCCTTCCCGAAGGAGCGCGTGCCGAGCAGGATCGCGCGGCGATGGTCCTGCAGCGCGCCGGCCACGATCTCCGAGGCCGAGGCCGAGCCGCCATTGATCAGCACGACGATCGGCAGACCGTTCAGGAGGTCGCCGGGCTTGGCGTTGAAGCGCTGCGCCTCGTCGTTGCGCCGGCCGCGGGTGGACACGATCTCGCCCTTGTCGAGGAAGGCGTCGGACACCGCGATCGCCTGGTCGAGCAGGCCGCCCGGGTTGTTGCGCATGTCGAGCACGAGGCCCCTCAGCTTGCCGCCGGCCTGCTGGCGGATGCGGTCGATCGCGTTCTTGACCCCGCTCTCCGTCTGCTCGGTGAACGAGGTGATGCGCACGTAGCCGAGGTCGCCCTCGACGCGGCTGCGCACCGACTGCACGCGGATCACCGCGCGGGTCAGCGTCACCTCAAACGGGTCGGTGCCGCCGCGGCGGACCATCAGCTTGATGTTCGAGTTGACGGGCCCGCGCATCTTCTCGACCGCTTCCTGGAGGGTCAGGCCGAGGACGGGCTCGTTGTCGATATGCGTGACGAAGTCGCCCGGGCGCAGCCCGGCGCGCGCGGCCGGCGTGTCGTCGATGGGCGACACGACCTTGACGAAGCCGTTCTCCATCGTGACCTCGATGCCGAGGCCGCCGAACTCGCCGCGGGTCTGCACCTGCATGTCGCGGAAGCTCTTCGGCGGCATGTAGCTCGAATGCGGGTCGAGCGAGGTCAGCATGCCGTTGATCGCATCCTCGATCAGCTTGCGGTCCTCGGCACCCTCGACGTAGTCGGTGCGCACGCGCTCGAAGATCTCGCCGAAGAGGTTCAGCAGGCGATAGGTCTCGGAGGAATTGGACTGGGCCGGCGCGGCCTGCGGCAGCGCCAGGAAGGCGAGCGCGCCGATCGCGGCCGCCATGCGTCGAATGCTCATCCGCCAACCTTTCCGTTAGGCAATGCGACCCAGGGAGCCGGGTCGACCGGCTGCCCGTTTCGCCTCAACTCGACATAGACCACAGGCCGCGCCGTGCCAGCGCCGGTTGCCTGGCCCACCGGCTCGCCGGCGCGGACCGGCTGGCCGGGCGCGACGTCGAGCCTGCCGAAACCGGTCACGAACCAATGGTACCCATCGCCGCTGTCGACGATCAAGATGACCCCGTAGCCGCGGAAATGCCCGGCATAGGCCACCGTGCCATGCCAGGGCGACACGATCGTCGCCTCGGCCTCGGCCTCGAAGGCGAGGCCGCGGCTGGCGGTGCCCGAGGCGTCGGCCTGGCCCCAGCTGGCGACCAGCCTGCCCGCGGCGGGGGGCCGCGCCCGGCCGCGCGCCTCGGCGAAGGGCCGCGCCTCGGCGCTCGCCTGCCGCGCGCGCTCGGCGGCCTCGCGTTCCTGCTCGGCCGCCGCGGCGGCCGCGGCGCGCGCGCGCTCCTCCTCGGCCCTTCGCTGGGCAAGGCGCTCGAGGAGCTCGCGCAGGCTGCCCATCTCGCGGCCGAGGACCTCCAGCCGCATCGCCACCGACATGCGCTCGGCGTCGAGCGCCGCCATCAGCCGGCCGCGCCGCGCGATCATCTCCTCCAGCCGCGCGCGCCCGGCCTGCTGCGCGGCGAGGGCGGCGGCGAGCGCCTCCTCCTCCCGCGCGATCGCCTCGCGCGCGGCGCGGTGGTCGTCGAGCACGCCGGCGATGGCGCGCGCATGCGCGTCGACCGCCGGCACGGCATGGGCGAGCAGGCGCCCTGCGCGCAGGGCGTCGATGGGGGCCTGGGCCTGTAGCAGGAGGGCCTCGCGCGGCGTGCGCGCCAGGCGCTCGAGCGCGGCGGCGAGGCGCGCGAGCCGCGCGCGCGCGGCTGCAGCCTCGCCGGCCAGCTCCGCCTCGAGCGGCACGAGGGCGTCGTGGCGCGCGCGCGCGGCGTCCACGCGCGCCGCCGAGCGGGCCTGCGCCTCGACCGCCGCGACGGCCTCCTCCTGCAGCGCGGAGAGCTCGCGCTGCAGGGCATCGCGGTCCTGCTGCAGCAGCTTGTCGCGGTGGCGCTGCTCTTCGGCCTGGCGCTCCAGCCGTCGTAGGCGCGTCTCCGGGGATTGCGCGGTCGCCGCGCCGGCGACCGCCACGACGAGGGCGGCGGCGAGGAGAAGCGCGCGCTCAGCCGCGCGCATGCGCGTCGCCGGCATGGACGATCAGGGAACTGCCGGTCATCTCGCGCGGCTTCTCCAGGCCGAGCAGCTCGAGCAGCGTGGGCGCGACGTCGGCGAGCCTGCCGTCGCGCAGCGCGATCGCCGCGTTGCGTCCTGGCCGCGCCGCCTCGACGAGCATCACCGGCACGGGATTGAGCGTGTGCGCGGTATGCGGCTGGCCGGTCGCGGGATCCAGCATCATCTCCGCGTTGCCGTGGTCGGCGGTCACGAGCATCGCGCCGCCGGTCGCGCGCACGGCCTCAGCCACCCGGCCGAGGCAGGCATCGACGGCCTCCACCGCGCGCCGCGCGGCGTCGAAGTCGCCGGTGTGCCCGACCATGTCGGTGTTGGCGTAGTTGACGAGGATGAAGTCGTGGCGGCCCGCGCGGATCGCCTCGACCAGGCGGTCCGTCACCTCGGGTGCCGACATCTCGGGCTGGAGGTCGTAGGTCGCGACGCGCGGCGAGGGCACGAGCACGCGCTCCTCGCCGGGGAAGCTGCGCTCCTCCCCGCCGTTGAAGAAGAAGGTGACATGCGCGTATTTCTCGGTCTCCGCGATGCGCAGCTGCGACAGGCCCGCGCGCGCGACCACCTCGCCCATCGTGTTGGCGAGGCCCTCCGGCGGGTAGACCGCCTCCATCAGCCGCGCGAGGCCGGACGAGTACTCGACCATGCCGAGCGCGGCGGAAAAGCGCACGACGCGCCGCCGCGCGAAGCCGTCGAAGCCGGGGTCGAGCAGCGCCGAGAGGATCTCCCGCGCGCGATCTGCGCGGAAATTCGCCATCAGCACGCCATCGCCGTCGCGCATGCCGTCATGGCCGGGCAGCGCGACGGGAGCCACGAACTCGTCGCCCTCTCCGCGCGCATGCGCGGCCGCGAGCGCCTCGTGCCAGGACGCCGCCGCGTCGCCGCGCGCATCGACGAGGAGGTCATGGGCGCGCTCCACGCGCTCCCAGCGCTTGTCCCGGTCCATCGCGTAGAAGCGCCCGCACAGGCTGCCCAGGCGCGCCTTGCCCGCGATGCGCGCCTCGAACCCGGCGAGGAAGCCGGGCGCGCTGCGTGGCGGCGTGTCGCGGCCATCGAGGAATCCATGGATCACGACCTCGAGACCTGCCGCGTGCGCCGCTGCCGCGAGCGCGGCGAGATGGTCCTGGTGCGAGTGCACGCCGCCCGGCGACAGCAGGCCCATGACATGCGCCCGGCCGCCGGCCTGCTTCACCTTCGCGAGGAAGCGCAGCAGGGCCGGCTCGCGCGCCAGCGAGCCATCGGCGACGGCCTGGTCGATGCGCGGCAGCTCCTGCATGACGACGCGGCCGGCGCCGAGAGTGACATGGCCGACCTCCGAGTTGCCCATCTGCCCGGGTGGCAGGCCGACATGGAGCTCCGAGGCCTGGAGCAGCGCGCGCGGCGCCTGCGCTTCCAGCGCGTCGAGCACCGGCGTATGCGCGGCGCGGATCGCGTCGTCGGGGGCGTGGCCTGCCCGGTGGCCCCAGCCATCGAGCACGACGAGGACGACGGGGCGCGGCGCGCGGGGCGTGGCGGTGTCAGGCATGCGGGCGACCGGGATGGCGGGACGCGCCGACTATAGGCCGCGCGGCCGGCCGGACAAAGGCGCGGGGCCCGCGGGCTCCGGCGGCGCGGCGTCGGCGAAGCGGTCGAGGCGCCGCAGGTCCGGGAAGGCCCAGGACCAGATGCCGACCACGACGATCGTGCCGACCCCGCCGATGACGACCGCGGGCACGGCGCCGACCCAGGCGGCGACGAGGCCGGATTCGAAGTCGCCCAGTTCGTTGGACGCGCCGACGAAGAGCAGGTTCACGCTGGACACGCGCCCGCGCATGCCGTCGGGCGTCGCGAGCTGGATCACGGTCTGGCGCACAAACATGCTCACCATGTCGGCCGCGCCCATCGCCGCGAGCGCCGCGAGGGACAGCAGGAAGGACGTCGACAGGCCGAGCACGATCGTCGCCGCGCCGAAGATCGCGACCGCGATCAGCAGCCGTGCGCCGACGCGCCGCTCGATCGGCCGCACGCCCAGCGCCACGGCCATGGCGATGCCGCCGATGGCGAGCGCGCTGCGCATCATGCCGAGCCCTTCCGGGCCGACCTCGAGGATGTCGCGCGCATAGACCGGCAGCAGCGCCGCCGCGCCGCCGAGCAGCACGGCGAAGAGGTCGAGCGACATCGCGCCGAGGATCACCTTGTTGCGCAGGACGTAGTCGACGCCGAGCACGAGGCGCCGCCAGCGCGAGCCCTCCTCGACGCCCGCGGGCGCGCTGCGCCCGGAGGTCCGGATCGCCGCCACCGCCGCCAGCGCCAGGGCGAGCGCGGCGGCCGCGGCGCCGAAGGCGACCTCCGCGCCGGCGACGAGCAGAAGCCCGCCCAGCGCCGGCCCGCAGACCAGCGCGAGCTTGAAGGCCGAGGTCGTCCAGGCCACCGCGCGCGCGAGCGCCTCGCGCGGCACGAGCAGCGGCAGGTAGGATTGCTGCGCCGGCCCGGAGAGCGCACGCGCCGCGCCGAGCGCCACCAGCGTCGCGTAGAGCGGCGTCGTGTCGCGGACCTCCGCGAGGGCGAGCCCCGCGAGCATCGCCGCGCCCGCGCCCTGCACGACGTAGCTGAGCGCGATCACGCGGCGCCGGTCGAAGCGGTCCGCGGCGTCGCCCGCGGGCAGGGTGCAGGCGACGACCGGCAGGAAGAGGGCGAGGCCGACATAGCCGAGCGCCATGACCTCCTGCGTCATGTCGTAAACCTGCCACCCGATCGCGACGGTCTGGACCTGCGAGGCAAAGACGACCAGCGCGCGCGCCGCGAGGAACAGTACGAAGTCGCGCCGTCGCGCCGCGTCGAGCCAGGAGAGGGGGGACATCCGCGCGAGACTACACCGCGCCCTGCCCGGAAGGCCTCCCCCATGATCCCATTCGGGCGGGATGTCCGGCGAGCGGCTGGTGGTTGACGATAGGCGCAACGCCGACACGCCGGCGCGCGTCGCCTGGCCACCAGCACCATTGCCCTCCCCGTCGCCGCGCTGCCGCGCGGCGCCACCCCTCCCATCCGCGCTCGCGCGCGGACGGGAGGGGAGTTGGGTAGTGACAGGCTCCTCCCCCGGCCGCGCGGCCGCGCGGGTGGGGGAGGTGGCGCGCGCCGTCAGGCGCGCGACGGAGGGGGCATGTGTCTGCCGCTCGCGCGGCAACCCTCGTCGATTGCCGCTCCGACGCGCCGCCCCTATAGTGCCGACGAACGGGCGATTGTGCATTGCAGCATCGGGGCCCGGCAGCGGAGCGGATGAAATGAGCGGCGCGGAAGAGCTTCACGGCCTATTCTTCGAGGACCTCGAGGTCGGCCAGACCTCGGTCGTGGCGCGTACCATCACCGAGGCCGACATCGTCCTGTTCGCCGGCCTCTCCGGCGATACG
>Ga0194116_10007511_pt1 | contig 11265 bp, 10 predicted proteins | sample TA2MahsurfametaG_4_FD_148617 | JGI IMG/M metagenome (GOLD analysis project Ga0194116, IMG submission 148617) | Freshwater microbial communities from Lake Tanganyika, Tanzania - TA2015008 Mahale S9 surface | ecosystem: Environmental > Aquatic > Freshwater > Lake | place: Tanzania: Lake... | reverse complement strand
ATTCTTAATCAAGATGAAATAATTAAACAGATTTTTAATGATAAAAATGAATCTCAAATAAATAATGATGTAATAACAGAAGGAATTAAGGAAAAAGAAGATGATTCAAAGAAAAATAAAATAACAGTTATAATTAATAATAATCAAATTGTCAACAATAATATTTACAATTTTCAAGAGAATCAAAAAAAAAATATACAGTTGGAGAATAACATAACAAACAATATAAAAAATAGTATGCAGAAAAGCCCAGAAGCATTAGATTCTATTAAGAAAATACAAGGTAATAATTGTATTTATAGAAAAATTTGACTAAATGTGAATTATAAGATATAATTCTTTTGAGAAAAAGTTTAATATAATTTTTTAATTTTCTTATTTTAAAAAAGAATCGAAAATTAAAAAATATGAAGATGAAAATCAAAATTACAAAAAAGTTGTCAAAATAAAACGTGCAGAAAAACCAATAAATAATTTTTTAAAAGAAACCACTGCTTATTCTAAAAAATTTGGATATTTCGATAATGAGGAAGATTGCTTTGTAATAAATTCAAAAAATTTTGGAGATAATCTTGGTTTTCATTTTAATAAAAAGGATTATAAAAAACCAATTATATCATTTAATGAAAAGCAAGATTTAAACAAACAAAATCAAGTAAATGATTCTAAAAATTTCAATAATCATAAATTTTTAAATTTGGAGAAGGGAAATATTTCAAAAAGTGATAACAATAATTATCCAATAAACATACCATATAGTAATGTCAATAATAAGAAAAAGTTATATCCAATCAGTAATCATAATGTTTTAATGAACAAATTGAATAATAAACTTGAATTAAACTATAATGATGCTATTAATAAAGAGAGACAATCTAAAGAAATTTCGATTGATGATGAAATCATTAGAAACATTTGTGTTTTGAACAATAATTTTTCTCCTGGAAAGACTTTAAAAAAACATTGGGCTAGAAATCAAGAAATTATCAATTCAATTAAAAATGAAGATCAAGAAAGATATAAAATAATAAGGAAAATAAATTATCGTTCTGATGATAATTATAATAACTTTCTTCATGAATTTCCTAGATCTGGACATGCTAGAAGTAAAAGCCTTACAAATTGCAATAATATTTTAAACAATTCTCCTCTACATCATAAAAAGCTTAATGAATTTAATTATTTGAAATCTTCGAAAAACATCTATATAAAAAAAGATTATGATAAATTAAAGAACATAAAAAATAAAAAATTCAACCTTTTAGAAGATTCATATAATCCTCATGAATTATTCAAATTTTGTTCAGGAAATAGTAATTCTAATAAAAATGATATTTTTTCGAGCTTTAGAAATAAACTTTATCCTTATGATTCTACTTTACTTAAATCCGATGAATTGAATAAAATGGCTAATTATATTAGTTTCAATAAAGAAAATCAAATCAGAAAAAATGAAGAAAATTCCTTTATTTTCGGAAACGGAAATATAGAGAACAAAAATTGTAATTATGATAAAGGTGAAGAAACCATTAAAGAAATCTCCACTATAATATTTGATTTATACGATAAAATCTCACTAATTAAAACTAAACTTCAATGTGATATTGAAAAACAATCGAAAAATTAATTTATGAATTATATTTATTAAAATGAATTTGAAGGTAAATTATAATTCATTTGTCATTTTATAAAGAATTCAAATTTTAAAGTTAATAAGAATCCTATATCTAAAAAATATTCAATGTTGAAAATTATAAAAGAATTAAATGCTATTTAATAATTTAAATCTCTATTCAGAGTGCCTTAAAAACAATTCGAAACACCAAAAACATTTAATATATTATTAAATTTTTTGTTAAGTATTCAAAAATAAATTTCAATAAAATCTAATTTAAAAACAAAAATTTTTAATTTTTCATAATTTAATTTTATATATAAGTAAATTATTAAGCGAAATTTATTTTATAGTATTTGATTTTTTTAAATTTCTAAATCACAAAGGATATATACTATTCAGAATATAAAATAATTCAATATATAAATTCCATTATTAAAATTAAATTAATTGCTTAAAGTAAAAATTTAATTTTAGTTAGTAAAATTTTTTCATAAAAATTTTAAATAAATAATTAAAAAGCAAAAACGATTAAATTAATGTTTTATATAACATAAAAAAATATTGTTTACAATATAATATTAAAATATAATAAAACATCTTTATGGAAGATAAAAAAACTAAAGAATATCAGCAGAATGAATTGGAATCATCAAGCCATAAAATTGTAAATACTAGCAAATCAAGTGGGCTTAATTGGATGGAAAAATTGAAACCTTCAGATAAAAATAAGTTAATAATGGAAAGATATAAAAATATCCCTAATTTAAATCAGGAAAAAAAAAATGAAATTTCTAACAATACTAAAAGCCCATTAAAAGAAACATTATTGAATTCATCTTTTAATATTAATTCAGCACTTCTCAATTCAAAAACACCTGATAAAAAAACCTTCTTAAATAATGATGTAGTTATTCCTAACAATCTAAATAATAATAATATTAACAAAAGTAATATTTATAACAACAATAATTTTGCTTTCTCCAATTTTGGAAATCAGAATTCGAACAGCTTTAGCAATAAAACTTGTAAAATTGAAAATATAAATGAAGGAGAATCTAACCCAAATGAGTTAAATTTTTTCAAAGATGACAATTCAAAACAAGAAATTATCAATAACTTAAAACAGAAAAATAATTTAGGAGACACTCTAAATATATCTATTTCAGAAAAAGATAATAAAAGCTATTTGGATAAATGGAACAAATGTGTCTTCGACAGAAGGCCTACTTTTACTGAGCTAAATAATATTAATGATCAAAGCCAGGTAATTTTTAAAAATAATCTAGATATTACAGTACTTTCCGATGATTTGGAAAATATAAATAATATAATGGAAGAAAGAATAAAGCTAAACTTGTATGAAAATGGCTTTCTTAAACAGCTTTATCATTCAATTATTCCATTTTTGCTAATTCAGAATAAAGAGGTTCATAGAATGTGTTTGAGTGATTATGAGCTTAAATTGTTTTATAAAACATATAACAAAAAAAAATCTGAAAGTGAAAGAAAAAATCCTTATGAAAGTTATAGACAAGGAATAATAAAATTTTATAAAGGAAAATATTTAGATGCTTATTCCCATTTTAAAAGCGCTCATATAAAAAAGGAAAGTGATTTAAATATATCAAAATGGCTGGCATTTACCTCATTGATTTTATTAATGTGTAATAAAAAGATTGATTTTACAAATATTAAAAATGTGAAAGTTGAAACTAATATAAATGACAGTGAAGAAAAAGATTCAAGTGATAAAGATCTTATTTTTCCCTGTTGTTCTTCAAGAAAAAGTGATAATAAAATGAAAAATTTACAAAATAAAAATTCTACAATAAAAAATAATTTTATTTTCAATAATGGTTATAATGAATTTGATAAAAAATTTGGGGGTCTAAATTATTATACCAGTGGCAATAACAGTTCAAATGCGTTTAATTTTAAAATATCAAAAATTTCTCAAAGTAATTTGGCTAAAGAAATCCTTAAATTATTAAAAAAGCTGATAAAAAAAGAAAATAAAAATTCTAATGATTTACTTACTGAAAAGAATGAAAAAAACAGTAATTCCAATAACTTAAATATTGAAGATTCTATGACACATGAAGAAATAAAAAATGTTAGTCATGAGGTAGAAGCTTGGTAAAGAAAGATATTTTTCAAAATGTAGATATTTTAAAGATATAAAATTCAATAAAAAATTACTCAAGTTTTTTTTAATTTTGATAAATTTATCATTATTTAATAAATTCAATTTAGGTATATGTATTGTCTAATTGGAACTTTCTGTCAAATACATAGAGGACAAAATATTTTCGATGAATTCTTTGATCCAAAATATTGTATAAAGAAAATAAAAGAAATTGATCCATATTTTTCTTATTTAGCTTATGCAGAACATAATTATATATTAAATGAAAATTATGAAATTGATAAAATTTTGAAACAATTAATGACTAAATATCCTCAAAGGATAGAAACTTATTTGAGATATTGGCAATTATTAGTAAAAGGAAATTTAAAGAATCTTAATCTTGCTCATAAATTGTCTGAAGTTTGTTGGAAAAATAGTTCTTTAATCAATTTAGAAGAAAACATCTATTAGTAATTTATTTAAAAATTTTAATAAAATCACTCAAAAATTTATAATATTAAGCTTTTACATAATGATCACTCATGCAAAATCAAATTATTTAATTGGAGACAATTACTATGCTATTACTTATTTTCAAAAAGAATATCCTTCAAATTTCCTTTATCCATCATTATTCTACCTAGTATTTAATTTATTTTAATATTTAGTTTGGAAAATATTCAGCAAAATCTTCTTATAAAAGCCTAAAATATCCATGCATTTCTTCTTTACAACAAGCATATAATTTATTAAATGAAGATTTGCAATACTCAGTTGATTATTGGCTTGGATTTATTTATTTTAATTCAGGAAATTTTCTAAACACTTTCAAAGTCTGGAGAAAATATATAGAAAATGCAGATAGAGCATTTGATGCAACTCTAAACAAAGTAGAAAAGATACGCGGATTCTTAAAGCAATATGAAATATTAAACAACTCTATTAACGATTTCAAAAAGAATTTACAATTTGTTAAAAGATATACTGTTAATAGTCCTTACAAAATTAGAAAAGAAAATCCAAATTTGATTTGTAGCGGAACTTCTGATATAAAGGATAAATCCTTCTCCGACAATAACAGTAATAATTATATTCAAAACACTAATTCTAGTCTGAATAACAAAAATAATTTTGTTAATAATAAATTTAATATTATTAATCAAGGAAATTTTACAAATATCACAAATAATATTACCCCAAAAGGATCATTACATGAAACAAACAACACTAGTAATATCAATCGTTTAAATTATTATTATGATATCTTGCATTCAATAAAAGAAATTGAACCCAATTTAATACAAAATAAATTTATTACATATGAGTTCTATAAAGCATGTTCGATTTTTTATGTTGAAAGTAATTTATAATATAACAATATATAATCTAATTCTTATTAAATCCTTAGGTTTTAATTTGTAAATATATAGAAAATTTCAATGAGGCTATTCATATATTGACAAATATTATAAATCATAAAATAAACTTTATGCCTGCTTATTTTATGCTTTGGAAAATTTTAAAATATTCTAAAGAAAAAAAACTATTTTTGTACTTTTCATTTTTTATGGTAAAAATATCTCATTTTAATGAAATTTCATTTACTGATTGGATAAAGTCTTATATTCTTCTTTCAAAAGCTTTATTTTATAACTCTATGATTGATGATGCTATAAATCTTTTAAGAAATTTACTCGATGTTTTTGCATGTATTCCAATTGAAGATTTTAAATACTTATCCGAAATATACAGAATTAATAATATTTCTTTAACTAATATGTTTGTTAATTTTGACAGCTCTTTGAAATTTTTTTCAAAATATCATGTATATGATAAGAGTAAAGGTTTGTTTCTAATGCTAAGCAATTTAAGAAAGAAAATTAATCCAAATGAGAAAATTTTTTTTAGTAAAAACTATCTAAATTTATTAAACGAAAAAACTCCAGAAACGAATATTTCAGATGCAAATTCATTTGATGAAAACAATAAAAAAGCCGAATCGAAAAGAAAAAGCTGTAATACTGCAAATTTTTCAAATTCTGAGAAAAATCTAGAAATAAAAAAAGAAGATAGTTTTGAGAATTTAGAAAATTGGAATAAGAAAAATCATTTGTCAAATAATATTAGAAAAAATGAAACATCCAAAAGTATAGAGAGTGATGAGAAGGATTTAGAAAATTCTTTTGAAAAGAATATAATTAGAATAAATGAAGAAAAAAAAACTTTTAAGAATGATAACAATCTAGAAAAATCAGACTTTAATAAAAAACGAACTTCAAAATTTAAAATTTCTTCAATAAATTCTTCAGGAAAAAAGCAAGATTCTAAAACAAGTTTAAACAAAGTTAATTCAGAAGAAAATTCAAAAAATAATTTTCCTATTTCTTCAAATTCATCAAATATAAAGGATATTAAATGTGATGATTTTAGGAAACTAGAGAAATTTATAGATGATAAAATAAATACAATCACAATCCCAACTGATTCTCCTTGTAAAAATTAATATTTATTAAATTTATAAAATTAAAATATTGAATAATTTAAACAACAAAATAGTTTTGACAATTATTAGCGAACCGAATGTTCTATACAAAATAGGTAAAATATGTGCTAAGGGAAACACTAAAAATGATTTGGGAATATTATGTCTTAAAGATTTCATTTTACTAATTAAGTTCAAAAATAATTATTATTTATGTGATACATTGCAAAAAGAAAAGAAAAAAGCATATTTTTGGTTATTTATTCTTTATACACAAATTAAAGATTATAAGTAAAAAATCATTTCTAATTTTTTACTTTTATTTTTTCAAATATTCATTTAATATATTAGTGAAGCAAACAAACATATGATCAAATTTGAAAGGATTATTCAATACGATTCCTGCAAGAAAAAGAATAAAATCTCAAAAAAATTTCGTGATTTCTTTAACAATCAATATCATATAAATAAAGAAATTTATTTTATGATATCCGATGAAGACCTCAATGACTTATAAATTGTGATTTTTTGAATGAAGTTCATTAAGTTTTATAATTTAATCATCAATATTATTTATTAGAGTATTATAAAATAATTTGGAATTAAAACGTAAATTAAATATTAAATTTATTATATAGAATATAAAATCAACTGAATCATAAATGTTTTTTATTAAAATATGTATTTAAATTTTACTTGATCTTTCCGATTCCTAATAAATAAAATTGTATTCATTAAAATATTTTATATGAAATTAGTAAATTTTATTTTTATTGATAAAAATTATAAAACAGAAAATGCAAACAGATGAACAGGAAATAAAAGGCCAAATTTATGAATTAACAAAAAAATTAGAGACAGCAAAAAAAGATTATTCAGTTAATTTAAATCAATTCATAAATCAAAGCATGTCTAATTATTAATTTTTTTAAATGACTTGATTTCTATTCAATAATGTTTTTATGATCTTGATTAATAATTTACTAGATAACACAATTAAAGAATACATGGACAATGAACATAATGAATTAAAAAGAATAATTTTTTCTTGTAAAAAATTTCTTTCTCATACAATTCCAAAAAAAGATAAGTAATCAAAATGAATTTTCATTCATTCAAGACTTAATTTAATTTTAAAATTTCAGGATTTATAAAAGATAACTATTTTAATTTATTTATTTTTAAAGCATCTTAAGAGACTTTAATCATCTTCATTTTTATCTATTTTACTTAACAAATCTATAATTAGCCCAAAACAAACTGAGAATTCTTTAATTGTTGATTTATTTTGGGCTTCTGAAAACAATCACTATTCAAATCAAATTCTTTATTGTGATAAATCTTCTGCAACTTTAATTAATACAGCAAATAAAAAAGTAGTAAATCGTTTCGTTTTGGAAATGCAAGACTTAAAAACTTGTGCAATAGAGCCCACTCAAAACGGCTTAATAGCAGTTGGAGGTATTGAAGGAGGAATATATGTTGGAGAAATTAATACAAATAGCACAGATAGAAAAGAAGATAACAATAATATTAAAAAACATACAGGACATCAAGGCTCTGTTAATTCAATTAGATTTTTAGACCATTTTTTTATGATTTCAGGATCAAGTGATTCACTTATTTTACTTTGGGATTTAAATTCTCAAGGAAAATATCTTAATTCTTATCATGACCATTCAAGTGAAATTCTTGGACTTGACGTTTGTGAATTAAATCCAAATTTTTTTGCTTCAGCTTCAGGAGACACAACAGTAAAATTATGGGATATAAGAGACAAAAAACCCTGTATTTCAACTTTTAAAGGTTCCGATTCTTCTGTTAATTGTGTCAAATTTGTCCCTGGAACTTTCTGTACTCTTGCTGCAGGAAGCGAAGAAGGAATAATAAGACTTTACGACATGAGAGCATATGGAATTCTTGCTGAATATGGCAAGAAAAGTGAAAAGGGAAACTCTGTTACGAATAAAAATCAAGCTAATAATATAAATAATAATAATTATAATAATAATTTGGCAATTAGTCATTCAATAAATTCAATATGCTTTTCAAAATCAGGTCAAATTCTATTTTCAAGCTCGAATAATTTTAACAGCATTACCTATTGGAATATCTTCAACCCTGAAGCTCCTTTGGGAGAGTATAAACTTGTAAAATTTAAACACAAATTAATTTTTCGATAAATTCTTTTTAGTTTTTTAATTTATAAATTAAAAATAAAAGATTGATGTAAATGAAAAATCTGGAATAAGGCAAATAGCTTTAAATGCTTCAGGTGATACTTTAGCATTTGCTTGTGATAATGGATTATATTTTTTAAAATAATATGTTATATAGTTATAACTTCTAAAAAAATTTATCTTACAAATATGTAATTATAAAAATTCAATAAGATTTAATTGTTAATTAAATAGAATTAATTAAAATAAAAATAATTTTATAGAGAAGATTTACTCAAAATAAATATATTTATTAAAATTTCAAGAATTTATTTGGATTTTAAAATTCTAATTTTTTGATCATGAGAATGTACGACTAGTAAATCTCCAAATATCAAATCTTTGTATTTCTCACAATAAGAAATGGGAGTAGTTGAAATATTTATAGAATTTAAAATTTTTCTTATATTATTTTTAGCAACATCATTGGTATTATAATTACTAATAATACTGAAATTTTCATTAGCATTAATACTATTAAAAAAGTCATACATATTGTCAATATCATATTCATAAATAAGTCCATTTTTACTGTAAAGGAAAGCTCTGGATTCATTCCATTTAACACCTCCATTTCTTATACCAGAACTAGTATTTACACTTTCAGGCTTTAAATTAAAAACAAGATCTAATTTTTCATTTTTATCAATAATCAAAGTAACACATTTTCCGTTATCATCAATAATAAATATTTTTGGTAAGTAAAAACTATTATTATTTATGTAATCATAATTTTTATTTTTAGGATTCAACTTTTCTTTTTCATTATTAAAAAAAAGTAAATCAACAATTTTCTCCTTGTGTTGAAAAGTTTTTATAATTTTTCCAGAATCGAAATCCCATATCCTCACTGATGAATTATGACCTGAAGTTACCATAAAATTTTTGGCTGAAGAATTCTCATGAAAAACTATGATTTCATTATCAAAATTAGGTGCTTTTGTAGAATCATTCAATTCTCTGTTAATTACACCAGTTTCCATATCCCAAACTTTTATTCTATCTCCAAACCCACTCGAAAGTATAAATGCCTTGTTTTTAAGAGGATCAAAAAAAGTTGTCAAATTACAAATTTTGTTATTATCATGAGGTAAAATGGTCCTAACACATAAATTTTTGTATTGTTTATTAACATCTTCATAATTTTTATTTAAATTTGAGATGTCCCAAATTTTAATCGATTTGTCCTCACTTGCTGATATAAGAAGGTCTCTTTCTTGATCTGGTTGTATATTTAATCTAAAATATTTCATATGAGTAATTTTTCCTCCATGAGAAGAAAGTTTATAAATTAAATGTTTATCAATTTTTTCCCCTCTTTCAAAATCTTTACTTTTTATCAATACTGCATTATGTTGTTTAATAGCTCTATTTTGAGGGTTTTCTTTACTTTTTTTAATAGTGTCTATTTCATTTTCTTCATCCTTGAAAGTGAAATATTCATCTTTCAGTACATTATTTAGATGGATTAATTTTATAGAGTAAAGTGAAGTTGGATAAGTAAAATATGTATTTCCATTAGAATGCTCAAAGATAAGAAATTTTTTATCAACAAAATTTGAATTGATTGAAAAATCGATAGTAAATTCTTTGAAAATAGATAAATTATTCAAGCTGGAATTTTCAGTATCTTCAAAATAATTTTTGTCAGATCTAATTTGATTCCTATAGGCAGAACTATTATTTAAGGTCAAACTTAAAAGTTTATTTGAAAAGAAAATATTTTTATCCAGGTTGTTGCTAAAACTTAAGTGTTTTTGATCAAGCTCATTTTTTATTTCTTCAAATTTCTTTTTAATCATGAAAACATTTTCGTTTTTTGTATTCAAATCCAAAATATATTTAACACTATCTAAATCGTTTTCGCAATTTTTCTTTTTTATATTATAAACTGTTTTTTTCATATCCAATATTAAATTGTTCAAATCATCAGAATTAACTTTTGATGCTTTTTGAATCATCTTATTCTTATCAAATCCTGAAAGCTCTTCAAAAGCTATCAATTTTTTTAAATTTTCAAAATTTTTCGTCAAAATGGATAATTTTGAATTGACAAATTTCTCGAATTTATTGTTGAAATCTTCTAAAAGAGATTTTATATAGTCTATCAAATCACAATAATAGTCATTTATTTCATCTTGTATAGTCCGAGATTTTTCCAAAAAACCATTTTTGATTTCTACTTCTTGAATTAAAAATTTTTTTATTTGTGAGAAAGATTTGGAATATTGATTATCATTTTTTAAATTAAATAGCTCTCTTTCTATGAAAATGGATATAAATTCTTCAATTGGAATAAATTCATGTTTGAAATTTCTTATACAAAAATTTGGATCTGCTATGCATTTAAGACAATATATCTGTTGTTTACTAACACATTCAAAATTATCGCAACAACCGCCAATTTCTAAATTATGAATTTTACAGTTACAAACTTTAGTTTTTTGATTGATATTTTCATTTAAATTTTGCTTGTTAATATCATTTTTATTGTTTGTTGTAATGTTAGATTCGGATTTATTATTCAAATTTGAATTTCTATTAATCCTGCTAGTGTTTTGATCTTGTAAATCTTTATTATTATTAGTAATTGGAATGTTAGTTATTGGATTAAATTTAACTGGAGTATTAAACATTTTATTATTATTGTTTGAAAATATAACATTTTTATTTAATTACCAAACAAAATAAAATTTTGTATTGATAATTAAAAAAAATTAATTATTATTCCTCTTGTATTGCCATCTTTATAAAAAAACAAGTATCAACAATAATTTTAGATTTATAATATTTTCGTTTAGATGTTACTTATGGGGAT
>Ga0194116_10007505_pt1 | contig 11273 bp, 25 predicted proteins | sample TA2MahsurfametaG_4_FD_148617 | JGI IMG/M metagenome (GOLD analysis project Ga0194116, IMG submission 148617) | Freshwater microbial communities from Lake Tanganyika, Tanzania - TA2015008 Mahale S9 surface | ecosystem: Environmental > Aquatic > Freshwater > Lake | place: Tanzania: Lake... | reverse complement strand
AAGGCGACCCAGCAAGAGGTCGTTGAGCGCGGTCTGATGCCCATGAGTCGGATCGTGACCGTGGAGAAGTCCAGGGACGACCGGGAAGGCGTGGAGATGACGTTCCGGCTGCTCAAGGACTTCACGTACCAGATCAGGCACCTGAAGGCCCGTGAAGGGGCTTATACGAGCCCCTCACAGCACGTACAGGCCGTGCTGGACCTTCTGCGGAGCGAACAGCGCCCCTGGTCGATCAAGGACATCTGCGCCAACGAGGCGTTCAGTGACAGCCACCTGGCACGTGCCAACGAGTACGCGCTGCAGAAGCTGGAGCAGCAGAAGCTGATCCAGCGGTGCGACCCACCTAAGGGGGTGAGCTTCAAGGGGAGGCCGCCTGCGTACTACTGCGCCAAGGCAGAAAAAGTTCCAGGATTTATCTCTCTCACGCGGGGGGACTCGGGTAAATCCACCGGAAAACTCGAAACTCCTGTCCTGGAGCGGGATTTGAGTTTTCCGAAAGGTACCGGAAAAGTCCAGTTTCGGAAAAGTCCTGACCCTGGTTCGGTAGCGGATACGGCGGACGAGACGCATGGGACGCAGAACGAGCCAGGGACTTTTCCGAAAGGGGACTTTTCCGAAAGCCACCGGAAAACTCAAACACCTTGCGCCGCAAGCAATTTCGAGTTTTCCGGTGACCCCCGTGTGAATAGGGTTTTGCCCGTGGAACCGGCAACCAAGTCGACCTTCGAGGAGGCTGCCGCGTTCTGGGATTAAAAAATTAAAACGGTCCGTCTTTTTATGCTACTGTGTAGCAGCACTAAAAAGGCCCCAGACCGGGGCCTTCTTTGGTGTTTCCCCCGAAACACAAATTTATTATGCCTTATCCGCAAGAGTTTGTGAACACAGTACGTGTTCGCATGGAGTCCGAGTGGTACGACCCTGACTATGTGCAGGATCTCGACAATCTCCCTAAACAATGTCTAAAAGTTATTAAAGAAGAAAATGATTACGAAAGCGCAGTAAGATATAAAAAAGGTATAATGTTTGATTTGTTAAAGCAAATCTATGGTTGCAGTCACCCGGATAAAACAAAGATAGAAATTGATCCGGGAACTGGCGAAACTAAAACAACTACACGAAAAGGAAAAACTTATTCACCTAAACCTCAGTATTATCACTTTTTTGCCTATACAGCGTATGCGTTATTGCATGGGGACATCCGAGAATTAAACTGGAGAGCACCGTATAATGGTAATATGCAGGGACAAGACGTTATGCACGCAATAAATAAATACGGAATATACGGATTAACGGAAGAACTAAATTCTACTTTCAATAAAAAATTTTTTGTTTCAAAATTTGCAGCTTTATATGCGCGTATGTTTAATGCCGATCCACGTTTTAAAAACTGTACGGCTGAACCAGCAGAATTAAAAACTGAAATTAGAGAATCACCTCTAACCTATTGTAGCGACTGTAAAACTATACGAATTGCTTGGGATATTAACAAAACTGCTTACACACCCGGACATCCAAAATATACCGAACTTTTAAGTAAATTCAAAGAACAGGTGCTTAAAAAAGAATTTGAAAAAAGCACAACTGAAGATCAAGCTCGATACTTAGAGCGCCGTGGAACGCTTCTAAATTTTAACGATGAGGATATCGCCTAAATTGCCTAACCTGTTTTTGGGGCTGCTTCGAGCAGCCTCTTGGTTGCTTTGGAGGGATCCGGTGTCTAAGACCAAGACTGAACCGAGACCGCCGAGACCGCCCAGGCGTCCCACGTTGGCGCTGACCAACGGTCCCATCCCGGACGAGGTGTTTGCCGTGGTGCGGACCAGCTGGTTCAAGCAAGGCCGCACCGTCGAAGTCGACGAGTTTTCCATCATGGAGTGCGACGACGCCCGCACCATTTTCCACTACACGGTTGGGCAGGCTCTGCGCCAGGGGGCCGACGTATCCGTAATGTCCGTTTATCCGCCCGAAGCGCTTGGAATCCCCCGCAACAAAGAGTGACCGTCGCCCCAAAGGCAAGGGCCGCAACTTTACGGTCAATCTCAGGATGACCCGTGAGGAGATCGAGGCGGCCCGCACTCTTGGCGGCGGCAACATCAGCATGGGATGCCGGCGTGCCATCCGATACGCCTGCTGGAAAGACATGAGTCCCATGAGTCTCAGCACGATGCTGCGTTCGGCTGCTGTGCTGGCGGCCGAACTGGAAGCCCAACAGCCCCGAGTGTGAAGTTTTACAACCGGCCTACTAGGCAGACTGCTTGTTCTGTGCAAGGGTAGTGATCGAGGGGGCAGGCAACTGCTCCATCGCTTCCCTACTACTCAAGGACTATGGCCACCAACACCACCCTTCCGACGGACAGGCTCAGCACGTGGTACTTCGCCGTGCGCTGGGGCCGGTACCACATCGAACAATCCATCGAACGCGCCAGGGCAAACGGCTTCGAGCCGACTTACGACGAGTACCAGCTGCAGCAACTGGATGAGCTGGAGCAATTCCTGAAAATGACCTGGGACGAATGGATGGAGGACCTTATGGGTTACCAGACTGCCCAGGAGGTGTCTTATGGAGTCTGAGATCGTTGAAATCCTTGATCTTGCTTTCCGCCCCGATGGTCTTGTGGAGTGCGAGGCCGTTGTGGAGCAGATGGTGCTTAGGCGCCACCAAAGCCACGAAGAACCGGCCGAATGGGGTCCTGCTGTGTGCCGAGGCTCCTTCTACCTTTGTGAAGACGACGTAATCCCTGCGACCGATGCTGGAGTCCGACGCATGTTCAGCAACCGCATCCAAAACTGGGAGATCCTTGATGCTTCTGACTGGGAGGACGACGGCGAGGACTATTAGAAACGAGGCGTCTTACGACGACTGGGATTACGGCACCGAACCGATCCCTATGGATACCAGCTGGGTTGTTCCACACGATCTGACCCAGCTGATTACTCGGCTGGTTGATGCGTTTGATGCAACAGAAAGCATCAACCACACCGTGCTGGCACGGGTAGCTATCCACGAACTGCTCAAACTGCCTGAGGCAGTTCTGTTGCAGCTTCGCTCACAACACCCCTATCACACCTCTTAGGTAGTACAGTACCAACGCTTTTCTCAGCACTATGCTCACCATTCTCTCTGATACACAAGTACGCCTTCTGGCGGACAGCATCAAGACCATCGAAGAACACCTCGGCGAACTGCGCTCCGTGATGGAGGCGTCCCAGACCGTCAACTTCGAGCTGGCCAGTAGCAAAGTTGCTACCCCCGCACCGCGTAAGCAAGCGAAGTCTCAAGTTAAGACTCGTGTGTCTCGCCGCAAGAGAGGGTATAAAGCGCTGAATACCAAGCAAGTGCTGGAGATCAAGCGTCGGCTGGCGACTGGTGAAGGTGCCAGTGCAATCAGCCGTGATTACAAAGTGCATCTCAGCACTATCAATGCGATCAAGTGGGGCAAGACCTGGAAACAGGTGGATCTGAATCAGTCGGCTGCATTGACGATCCAAGCATGATCTTGTGTGACGTTGAGATCCTGGCCCTCTGTACTGAGGGCCTTGTTGATCCGTTCGACCCAGCGATGATCAATCCCGCCAGTCTTGATGTGAGGCTGGGGCAAAATCTGCTGGTGGAGTGGGAGGCCGGTCCTGAACTGCGGGAGTTTTCGCTCGCGGGTTACACCGAGGATCGGCCGTTTTTACTCCCGCCGGGGGAGTTTGTGCTGGCCGAGACGGTGGAGACTTTTTTCTTTCCATCGTTTCTGGCGGGACAGTTTGCACTGAAGAGTTCCAGGGCAAGACAAGGAATTGAGCACCTGATGGCGGGCTACTGCGATCCGGGTTGGCAAGGTTCCAAGTTGACGCTGGAGCTGCAAAATGCTCGGCAATTGCATCCGGTCAAGTTGTGGCCTGAGATGCGGATCGGGCAGATGGTGTTTCACCGGATGTCCCAGACACCGGCCGAGGATTACTCGATTACTGGCCGGTACAACTTCGATCAAAAAGTCACTGGAGCGAAGCCGTGAGCGATATGGTATCCCATCCCCCGCATTACACGCGGGGGCGTGTGGAAGTGATTGACTTCATCGAGGATTGTGTTGTTGACGCTCCAGATGCGGTGGTTGGTGGTTTGCAGTGGCAAGTCATCAAATACGTCAGCCGTTTGTGGTTGAAAGACAACTCGCTCCAGGATGCCAAGAAATGTCGCTGGTATTTGGACAGACTGATTAGCAAACTTGAATCCGAGCAGTACCGTGGCACCTGATCAGTACAAATTTGAAATGTTGCGTTTTGACGAGAGCGCCCAGATCAATACGGCGCTTTCTGTCAAGACCAAAGGGATTTTGGCCAGCGAAGTCGTGGCAGTGTTTGCCGACTTTTTGCAGGCTTGCGGCTTTCATGCCAACACGGTGGGTGATGCGTTCCAGGAAATTGGGGATGAACTGTCCAGCATGTAGTTTGAATCGAGTTACGGTCCTGGAAAGTCGCAAGCGGGCCGATGGCGCTCGGAGGCGTAGATATAAATGCCTAGCCTGCGGGTATCGGTGGACTGTGTTTTATGAGGGCGCTTGCGACCGGCGGGTTCGACTGGTGCGACGTAAAGCCCCAGAAAGGCGAGTGCTGACGATGCGCCAGGCTGTTTACGTCATGCTGTCGGAAAAGAGTTCGGCGACCTTGGCGGAAAAATACGGGGTGACGCGCCAGGCCATTGATTTGGTGCGGCACGGGAAGACCTACTGCGAGGTCTACAAAAAGCTCCAGCAAAAGGGGCGGAAACTGCGGACCGGTGGACGGTATGTCTGTGAGCAGTGCGTTCACTGGCGCGGGGACAGCCGGTGCGATTTCGGGTTTCCTGATGCCGGCGGCGACTTTGCTACAGATTGTTCGCTTTTCCGACAGCTGTAGCCGGGCTACTGTGCTACACTACTGAAGTAGTCGCCCCACCAGGCACCATGAACGATTTTGCCAAGGTCTCTGAGTTGATCGCTGACTTCCAGCGACGGCTCGAAGTTGTAATCAAGCGCGATGGCGCACGGGCTATGCAGGATATGCATATTCCGCTGGATTTGTTTGCGTTGATCGAGGATGAGCTTTTGCCTGTACTTGAGCAGTGCATTGACTCCATCGAATACGATCCGACGCCTAAGCATTTGTGGGATAACCATGGGGGTGAACCTCCTGTGACTCAATCTGAGCTTCACGAAATTGCCCGTGCTTTTCACGTGGGGATGCACAGCTGATGGCAAAGTTTGAGTATCTGCTCGGCATTGAGCATCTGCACACGATGTTTAATGCCACGACGGTTGCGTTTGACTGTGAGACGACCCAGCTCCAGCCGAAATTTGGCGGGTTACGGTTATTGCAGTTAGCGGCGTTGGATCGTGAACCAGTGGTTATTGACTGCTGGGAATTGGAAGATCACCACTGGATTGAACTGGAAGAGTTTTTTGCGACCAAGCGTTACTGGCTGGCACACAATGCTGTTTTTGATTTGGGATGGCTGCAGGAACACGAGATTTACCCCGAGGGGGAGGTGCTCTGCACCATGCTGGCCAGTCGGATCTTGACCAACGGGCTGCTGAACGTGAAGCACGGTCTGCAGCATGTGGTTAAGCGGTATCTCCAGCTGGAGATCTCGAAGGAAGAACAGAAGAGTGACTGGAGCCAGGATCTGACGCCGAGCCAGTTGGAGTATGCGGCGTATGACGTGCAGTTGTTGACCCAGTTGGATGGGCCGATCAATCAGCGGATGGCTGAGGGGAATCTGCACAAGGCATGGTTTCTGGAGTGCAAGGCGTTGCCGGCGATGGCGCAGCTTTGGCGAACCGGCCTGCCGTTTGATCGCACGTCACTAGAAACGCTCCAACAGGATTTGAAGGAAGACCATGCTCGCCTTGGAGCAGAGTTTGTGGAGGCATTGGATGCCGCGTTGCCAAACCATAAAAAACTACCGCGTGATCCTGATGGTGGCTTGAATTTGAGATCAAAAGCAACGGGGTCGGTTCGAGCGGGCACTAAGCAGGAGGCCGGTTTTAATCTCAACAGTCCCAAGCAACTGCTGGATGTATTTACGGCTTTGCTGGGGCGGCAGCCGGTTGGGACAGATGGCAAGGCCAGCGCCAGTCGGCAGGCATTGCGGGAGTATGCCGGGGACCACAAAGTGGTGGCGGATTATCTGGCATGGAAGCGGGTAGAGAAGCGGCGTCAAATGGTGGAGGCACTGCTCAAACACTTGGAGCCGAACGGGTTTATCCGTGCTAGCTACATGCAGCTTGGGGCGGACACCGGGCGTATGTCGTGTCTCAGTCCAAACCTGCAGCAAATTCCAAGAGATTCAAGGTTTCGGGCGTGTGTAAAAGCTCCAGGCGGGTGGAAACTGGTGGTTGCGGACTACGCCCAGATGGAGCTGAGGCTGGCAGCAGCCGAGGCCGAGGACGCTTTGATGATTAAAGCGTTCCAGGATGGGATGGACTTGCATACATTAACTGCGATGCAAATTTATGGAGTTTCTGAAAGCGAAGTCACGAAAGATATGCGCCAAGTTAGTAAGTCTGCGAATTTCGGTTTGCTGTATGGATCGGGAGCAAGAGGACTGCGTAATTATGCAGCAGGAATGGGGATACAAATGGATCTTGATGAAGCTGCAGAAATCCGAGCAAAGTTCCACGCTGCGTATAAAGGAATTAGCGGGTGGCAACGCGAAAATGCTCGATTGGCTGATGCGGCTAAAGGCAATGCCGCGATCAGGATTCGTCTCTCCGGGCTCAGGCGGTTTCTTCCGGGAGACCACAACTCGCTCACGGTGCGATGTAACACCCCGATCCAAGGGGCTGGTGCGGCCGTGCTCAAGCGAACCCTTGGCAAACTTTGGCCACTGTTAAAAGCTGATGGCGAAGAAGTGGTCCGCCTCGCAGGTGTCATTCATGACGAAGTTGTTCTTCTCGTTCGTGAAGAACACGCTGAAGTCTGGGCGCTCCAGTTGACCGCCATCATGCAGGAGGCCGAGGCTGCGTGGTTGGGTGAGGTCCCCGCGACGAAGTTGTTCTTCTCGTTCGTGAAGAACACGCTGAAGTCTGGGCGCTCCAGTTAGCTGGAGTGATGCAGGAGGCTGAAGCGAAATGGCTTGATGCTGTTCCAGCGTTGGCTGAGGCTAAAGTCGGCGACTCTTGGGTGGAGGCGAAATGAGGTACGCACCATGTAATTACGTGGCGTTATTGCGTACGCCAGGTGGTTTGCTGCAAAAAGCCACGATCATGGCAGATAGTATGACCCAAGCGCACCATACAATCCGGGAACTATGGCCGGGCCTGAGGATGGTCAGATTGACGAAGGAGGATGACTGGTAGCAATGTGAGTCTCATGAGTCCAAGGTCGAAGACCGGCCGGGAACTGGTGCTCCAGTGGCTCTATGACGAGATTCGGCGGGCTAAAACCGCCGATCTTCATAGGGCCGCTGCTTTTTTGGAGTGGGCCAGGGGGATTCGAGCCGGATGCGCCAAGCAACGAGGGAAGGCGCGGACGGCTCAAGCCAGTGGCTGGCGCAAGTATGTCGACGCCCCAGCGCGGTGGTAGTGCTATTGTGTAGCAGAGTAGACCGTATGTTATGCCGCTCCAGCACGGGAGGAAGTTGTACTGCCAGATTCTGTTGGACCAAAACCGGTATGCGTTGCTGGACCGGTTGGCTTCGCGGGAAGGCAAGCGCACCACGGCGTTGATGCGGGAGATGGTGTACATCATGCTGGAGAAGATGCTGCCGGCGTCGGAGTACAAGGCAGCTGAAGCAGCAGATAGGGCAGCGTGGGCGGATTCAGTAAAGCGGCGAGTAGAGGGGCGCCAGCGTTCCAAGGAAGACTCATGAGACGCAGTCACAAACTTTAATAAATCTGCGGCTTATTCAAGGTTTGGGCTACTGTTTCACAGTAGTTTCGGGGTAAGGCCATGACGAGGTTTGTGGTAATGGCTGGTAGCCAGTACGTCACGGCAACGTACGAACAGACAGGAGATGGGATTGGGCTCACGTCCAACCAAGAGGATGCTGGATCGTGGGTCACTTATGAGCGGGCTGTCGAGGCGGCGCGAATTGTGGCTAAATGCCTCGGTGGTTTTGTTAGTGTCCATAGCGTTACTGAGCCCAACTACCCGAGAAGCTGGGCCGTCACACGCAAATGACAGAACGTTCCGGTGCAGATAACTACTTCGAGCTGGTTATTTGGTTGCCCGGTCAAGGTCCCATGCGGGATCTAGTCCGGGCTAAGACCATCCAGGAGGCAATTCATTGGGCAAAATTCCGGTACAAAAATGCCAAAGTGGAGATTGCACAGCCTTCAGCCAAACCTGAACTGGCGCGGTCGCATACCAGTCCTGGAACTGGCGCGGTCGCATACCAGTCCTGGGTTGTTGAAAAAACGCCACCTTAAAAACGCCAAGCAATCGCCTGAAAAATGACTGAAAATGTTGTGCAGATCCGCCAGGAAGCGGTAGCTGAAGTTTTGCGCCAGCAAGCTAGGCAGGACAAGCTGGATTGGATGTACTTTGAGGATGGGCGTAACGAGCCTATGCACGAAATGCATAGCCTCTATACCGGGCTGGCTCAGTCGCGGTCGTAGCCGCAGAGTTCGGAGAGGTTGTCGGCGGCTTCGTGGATGGCCCAATTCACCTTGGTGCGCTCCATGTGGTAGAGCGTGTTGAGGAGCAGGGCGGCTTCGAGGAGGCCGTTCCAGTCCTTTTGTTCGTAGCGCTGGCGGAGCCAACGGTCTTGGGCATTTTGGGTGAGCTGGTGCTCGACGGATTGTTCAAAGGGGCGCATGGTTAGGCGGGGCGAATTTTCAGGTACCAGCCCGAATCCGGGCCGTCCACGAGCCAGCGCTTCAACCAGTTTTTGCGGGAATATGCAATTGCGGCGCCACCTTTATGGCTTGTATAGCCGCCGTTTACTAGATCGGCGTCTCCGTTTGGGTCGTTGTGGATGAAATGGGTTGGGGTGAAGCCGGTGACGACGCTCCAGTGGCCACCGCCTGTGGGTTTGTCGACAGGACCTTTGTGGAGCCAGCCGACTGGAGTGGGATAGCCCATGCGGATTTCGGATTCCAAGGTTTCCACGGTGCCCTCCATCTCGAAGGTGGCGCGGAGTCCCAGGGTTTTTAGGGCCAAGATTTGGGCTTTGGGGTCGGTGGTGTCGCCGAATTGGCGGCGGATGCGGTTGTATTCGTGGTCGCCGCTGATCTTGCCCCAGTAGCGGGCAACCATGGCGCAGCTGGAGCTGAAGCACTCGCGGTAGCCGGTAGGACCGTTGTCGAGTTGGTACTCGTAGCCGACTTTGAGGTTGACGCTGGTGGCGGTCTCGTCACGGCGACTGTGGTCTGGTTCGGTTTGTTTGCCTGAGACGCTCCAGGTTTTGAACCAGCTTTGGTTGCGGCCGAGAATATGCGGATTGGCCTTGTTGATGGCAAATTCCAGCTCAGTCACGGCCGCCATTTGATGCGGTAGTCCCTTGTAGTACCGGAACAGATCAATTAGGCGGATCGGGTTGTTCACGGCTCCAGGGGGCGTGGATTGACATAGCACCACCTAGGAGGCGGCTGTCACCAGTTTGCAATGCATCGTCAATGGGATGTTCCACCACAATGGGAGGAAGGGTATTGGGCGGTTGGGCAGCGTGCCAGTCGGCTTCGGCGCGTGTGATCTCAAGTGAGACCTTGGCGCTCAGCGCTTTTTTCCCTTCAAGGAATACAGGATTTGCAATACCAGTTGAAGGATGCTATTGCTTTTGAGCGGGCTGATAGCAATCAGCTCGGAAACAGCAGCAATGATGATCCAGAAGGCTGGATGGTTGAGGTTGACGAAGTCCATGGAAGCAAAAAAGAGTGCTTTGTGTAAGTCTAGAGTGCGTGGCTAGCTATGTCATGCGCCAGTGCTGCAGTAATCGCTACATTTTATGTAATGGTGCGTTTGCATGGATACGCACACCGATGGAACAGAATTTTTTAATAAACGGGAGGTTAAGGCCCGTTTTAGGGAGCACATTTTGAATTTTTGGGGAAATAAGTGTGCATACTGCAGAGAACCGTTGGGTAGATCTGGCACATTAGATCATGTGCGGCCCAAGTCAAAGGGTGGAAAAACGAGGCGTTCCAATCTTGTAGCTTGCTGTTATAGCTGCAATATGAGGAAGGGCTCGAATGTTGATTGGCTTGACTGGTTCAGGATGCAGGAGTTTTGGGAGCCCCACCTGGAAGATGCGATAAGGTTATGGATTAGTCAGTAGGTTTGTTCCAGCCGGCGCCTTCGGCGTACATGTAGGCGATGTATTCGTCTTCGGCGTAACGGCAGATACTACCTTTGCACATGCGGTAGTAGGTGTGGCCGAACTCGTCTTCAAGTTGTTCGATCGTGAAGCCTTGGCCGAGATCGACGATGCTGACAACGTTGGAGGACATGATTCCGCTCAAAAGCCAGCTTTTTGGTAGCCGATTTCGAGCTGGCGCACACGTGAGTCGAGAGAAGCCCATTGCTGGCGGTTATCGCTTTTGATTTCTACTACGTCGGAAGCAATCTGGCTCATTCTTTCATCGAGACGGGCAAAATTGGCTTGTTGTTGCAGAAACAAGCCAGTCGCACCAACGATTATGGGCGCAGAAACACCAATAAGGATCTTGCCAATGATGGAGCCGTCTGGCTCGCGCTCGGATTGCATCGTTGGCAAGGTGACCTGTACTTAGATTAGCTGCTCTGATCCATTTGTTGAAGGCGCTCGTATGGGTCAGGCATCCCTTTGAGAATTGCCAAAGCCCTGCGATAGTAATGGTTGTCGGTTTTTCCGGCCGCTTCGAGCGCGGTTTTTATTTTGCGCCAGTTGTCCAGAGTTTGCGGGTCCATTAGTTGCCTTGCCCGCGATACCGCTTGCGGCGGCCGTTGCGGCTGGATGCTCCAAGGTGAGCGGCCGTTGCGGCTGGATGCTCCAAGGTGAGTGTGGAGCGAGCGGCCTTGCCGGGTCTTTTTGGGCGGACCCGGCTGGTGCTCGATCGCCTTGACGCCTTGCTTGGATTTAACGGCCATGGGTGATAATCCAGTGTGCGGTCAGCCTTTAACAAGGCGGTCACGGCAGCGGCACGCTTCGTTCGTCATCTTCGTCTCGGCAGGGATCGACGTAGCCCCAGCGGCCCCAGTAACCGCGCCAGCGGGTATCCGTGTTGACCCAGCGGATGTTGCCGATCTTGCCGGCGTGGCTGCAGACGTAGATAAAGGGAAGCTCAGTCATTGAAGTGGCTGGAACTAATCAAGCCCGAGAGCTGCCT
>Ga0194116_10007498_pt1 | contig 11277 bp, 4 predicted proteins | sample TA2MahsurfametaG_4_FD_148617 | JGI IMG/M metagenome (GOLD analysis project Ga0194116, IMG submission 148617) | Freshwater microbial communities from Lake Tanganyika, Tanzania - TA2015008 Mahale S9 surface | ecosystem: Environmental > Aquatic > Freshwater > Lake | place: Tanzania: Lake Tanganyika... | reverse complement strand
CGAATTCAATTGCAGTTTCATACTCGGCGGCCAGATTGCTGGCGAGGATTGTCGACTGTTTAATATCTACTCTGCGGGAAACTTCATCGAGGCCTATGCCGAGAGTCCGTATTTTCAGATCGGAGAAGCTAAGTACGGCAAACCCATCGTCGATCGTGTCATCACCCCGGAGACGCCGCTGGATGTCGCTGCAAAGTGTGCGTTGATATCGATGGATTCCACCTTGCGTTCCAATATTTCAGTGGGCATGCCGCTCGATTTGCTGGTCTACGAGCGTGACTCGCTTCAAGTTGCCAAATATGCAACGGTAAACTCAGATAACGCCTACTTCAATTCGATACGTAGTTTCTGGGGCCAGGAACTTCGTAAGGCCTTTAATCAGATCGCCAATCCGGATTGGGAATCCATGCCCACATCAGAGTCCTGGCCAGTCTTTGAAAAGCACATCCGAAGCCAAGATCAGTAGCGGGCTTAGAATATCTTTGTAAGCGTAAACAGCACCCGCGGGTTAGATTTTCGGTCGTTGCTTGCGACAAACGTGTTGGCCTTGGCGACCATCATTTCAGCGCTCAGGCCCTTGGGATCCCGGATTCTTAGGCCGAGGGCCGTCGAAGCAATTGAGCTCGAACTCTGTGCACTTCCCGCGGTTAAGTTAGCCAGTCGGGTGGCGCGGGCAAAATCATAAGAGCCGAAAAACTGTAGCGATAGATTTTCGGGCAGCCCGAAGCTCGCGGGTTTGGCGGAATCCCATCGCATCTCGGCAAGGGTGCCGAACCCCCGGTCTCCGAAGAGTGCGCCGCTGTCATAGCCACGGCCAATCAGTGTGCCGCCGAAGAAGGTCTGGTCGCCTGACAGCAGGTTATCTTCTGAATACTGGGCCTGCGCCAGTAATGACAGGCTCCAACCCCCAGAGAGCATCTGCTGCCGGGAAAGCGAAAGGGTCTGCTTGGAGAAGCGTTGATCAAAGCCTTGCGTGGATGGCAGCGCGGCCCGCGCGGTGCTGAAGGCGCCGAACGCATCTAGTCCCTGGAATGCGCTTAGGCTGACTTGGGTGCTTCCGTTGAGAACGCCGCTTTGCTGATAGCTTAGGCTGATTTCGGCTGAACTGGTTCGGTCGTGGGTAATGGCCTGCTTGGTCGGAAGTCCGTCATTGAGAAAAGCCTCACTTTCGTTGATTGACAGTCCGACATCCACGAAGAACGAGTGCTTCACCGAGCGCAGTAAGGGCTTGCGATAGCGGGGACTCAGCGACCAACTCTCACTGAGCACGTTTAACGACCGCAGTGACCCGCCGGGACGGGCAATGGCCGCAAGTCCGCCAAGCGTGAAGACGTCACCCGAGGATCCGATTGGCATGGAATACGATCCGACCAGCGCATGGAGACGATCGGCGGGCGCAAGAGAATTCGACAGCCCGAGGCCGAGGGTGCCAAGTCTTCCAAACGGCCGCGGGATCGAGGTATTCACCGAAAATCCCCACGGACCAATGGTCTTCGATGCGGTGTTGTTGACGCCAACTACATAGCTAATTTTTGGCGGCGGAGAGACTGTGACTACAAGCTCCGAGCTGCCTGGCAGGGCACCGGGACGCAGGGTTCCAGTGCCGTTGAGGCTGGGAATATCGTTCAGCGTGAGAAGCACCTGCTCAAGTGATCGCAAGTCAATTGGCTTTTTATTTTTAAGTGAGGCCAATAAGCGCTCGACAAAAATGCGGTCGACATCGCTTGCGCCATCGACAAATGTCTCACTGATGTAGCCCTCAATGATCTGAACTGTAAATACGCCATCTCTGACTTGCTGGGGTGGGATGAAAACCCGGGTTAAGAAAAATCCGTTTTTTCGATAAAAGTCCTCAAGCGCACTGACATTTTTTCTAAAGTCTTCAAGCGTGATGGTTTTTCCAATGATCGACTCGAAAAAAGCCAGCATCTGCTGCTCGCTAAACCGGCTGCCCCCTTCAAACTTAATTCCCTTCAGATTAAATTCCAGCTCATCGACCGCCCGCGGCGTTGGGGCCCGTTCAGGGGTCTGGATCCGAAGATCAAACTCAGGCAGTCGGGGCAGGGGGACGGGCACCCGCATCCGGGATGTGTCGGCATCGGGTGGCACAACACGTTGAGCAAGCGCTGGCTGGGCTGTCAGAAGCCCAAGGCAGGCAGTGGCGGTCAGCTCAATAAGACGTCGGCGTGACAGCATGGTGACCATATTCTATTTGTCCTCCATGACGATAAGGGTTGAAAGTTCGCCCTGACGAATCCGTTGTGCATGAAAATTTACCAGCGGGTCATCAGGATAGCGCCGCTCGAGATCGCCAAACGCCTGCGGCGCTTCAGGGCTGCCTGACTCCAGGGCCCGATAAGCCTGCAGATAGTCTTGTAGCTGCTGGATAGCAGCAGGACTATCGCCGACCGGCCGGTACAGGGCAATGGGCTGCTCTTTCCCTTTGAGTACGATTTTTCCGATCGGCTGAAATCGTAATTTTGGGCAGCCCAAGACAATTTCTTCCGTGCAGCAGATACGAGTGCCGAAATACTTATTAACGCCCTCGGTTCGAGAGGCGGTATTGACGGTATCACCCAGGGCTGTAAAGTCCATTCGGGACTGAGACCCAAAATTCCCAATGGTCGCAACGCCGCTATGCACGCCAATTCGTGTGACCCCAAGCGGAATCCCGCGCTGGTTGTGCTCTTCTCGAAATTGCTCTGCATAACGATCCAATTCGAGCGCGCATTGGACCGCCCTTTCTTGATGATCGGGCTGCGGTAAGGGCGCGTTAAATACCGACATGATGGCGTCGCCGATAAACTTATCGACCGTACCCTCATGCTTTTGAATAATGCTGCAGGCGCCATCCAAGTACGCATTCAATAAATCGGAGAGCTGATCCGAGGGTAGTTTTTCCGACAGTGTTGTAAATCCAGCGATATCCGTAAAAATAAATGATGCTTCCTGACGCTTGCCGGTGACATTAAGCGCACTCGGATCGGCGATAAGCTGCTCGACGACGACTGGCGAAACATAGCGTGAGAATGCTCCTTGTACGAATTCCCGCTGACGTCGCTCGGCCCGTCCAATCAGCATATCCATCATCCAGAGCGACAGCACAATTGCCAGCGAGGGCGCGATCAGCGGAATGAGTGGCAGCCCGTACCGATAACCCAGAATGCCGCCCAGCCAGAGCACGCTTAACACAATCACACCCGCGGTCACGGTAAATGCAATGCTGCGCCGGGAAAGGCCAACAATTACGCCAAGCACCGCGAACGCGAGACTGGTCAGGGCTTGGAGGGCAGGCGAGAGCCGTTGCGCACCGCGGCCCTCCAAGAGTTGGCTGATACTGTGGGCCTGGATCACGACACCCGGCATTCTGCCGCGCGCATCATCGAAGACCACTGCCATGGGGGTCCGGTGGCGGTCGGTGATTGATAGTGACGCGCCAATTAAGAGTAGTTTTCCGGTAAACCACTCTTTGGGCAGTGCTGCAACCGCGTGCGCGGGATAGATCGGAAAAGGCGGTGTCTCCGCGTCTGGGCCAGGCCGCCAGATGATTTCGGGCTGTGCTGCGGGGGGCATGGGCAGGCCCATTAACGCGACGGCCTTTCGGGCAAAGCTCGGGGGTGTATCCGGTCGGGTTTCGCCAGGAAAGATCCAGCGTACGCTGCCATCAAGAGGGTCTGTTGCAAGATTAGCGGCTCCCCGAAATGGCTCGGGAAAAAATTGATTTAAGTAGTCAAGCTGATCTTCGTTTACCACCTCAGGATCATTCGTGTAGCTGATGAGCAACGGCGTTTTGAGTTCGCGAATGGTCTTTGCAAGTAAAACATCTTTGGCGGACTCGGTGGGCTGATCAAGCAAGACGTCCAGCCCAATTACTTTTGCGCCGCGGGCCTCGAGCTGCTTCAGAAGGCTGGAGAGAAAGGCGCGATCAACAGGCGAACGGTAAGGAAACTGCGCCAGTGTTTCCTCGGTGATGGCGACAACTGCGATGTCTTTCGACTGCGGCATCGGAGGCTGCAGTACCGCAACTCGAATATCGGCCGCGACATTCTCCAAATAGGAGAGAAATGTCAGATAGCGCGTGAGCAGCGTTGCAGCGAGCGTTGCAAGCAATGCAATCGCGATCGTCGCAATCAGCTGCTTGCGGTCCTGAAATTTATTTTTTGTCATCCCCTGCGGCTGACTCTCGAAGCGTATCCAGCAGGGCATCGGCCTGCTGGATGCATCCACGCTCGAGCATCCAGGCAATCAGCACGATCGGGTTATCGACCTCTTTCGGAATTACCGAAAAGCTAATCGCATGCTCCTGTTGCTCAATATTAATGAGCATGGTTGTGAGCCCTTGAAATCTCGACAGTGGCGGCATTTGCAGCAGCGCGTCGCCCGCGTTCCACTGAAAGTCTGCCCTCCAGGATCGGTCCGCGGGGTAGATCACGAAAGGAAGCGCCTGGCGGGTCTCGGGCCGCCACATGACTGGCGTCGATCCATCGCGCAGGCAGCGCGGGCCCGCACGGGTGATGTCGATGAGCCAGGGCGATGGCAGTCGCGCGGTTGTTGCGCCCGAGCGGACGACACCGACGGCACTGGTGCGGGCATCACGGGTTGCGACCAGCACGGAGAGGGCCTGCTTTGGGTCAGGATTACTTGAGCCTGATACGAGGACCGGTCCACTATAGGGACCCCTTCGCGTGACCGTTTTGCCGTCAGGGCCGATGACCGTGAGCCGCTCACCTTCTTTGAGGGCGATATTTTCGGCGCCGTCAACTGCGCCACCGACCTTGAGCGCTGTGCCGCGGACCTCCATTACAACCATCTTTGCGGCTTGAACATTCTGAACGGCCGTAAGGGCAGCCAGAAGTCCGCAGCCAAGCAGGATGCGCAGGTGCAGCTTGCGGCGTTTATCCAGCTGGTGCGCGATGATGTTCATCGCTTCTCCTGGCTGCCAGGGAGGCCGCTGTCGGCGGCCGCCGGGCGGATCGTTCTGGGCAGCGGCAGGCTTGCCTCGGCTGCGCCATCACCCACCAATACGAAGGCCCCCCAGAAAAACGGATGGGCCGCCTTATCTGATCCGATAAGCCGCTGCTGGGCACCACGAAGTGAGGCGCTGACCCCAGCCCCAAGGCCGGGCCCGGCCCGCTCAAAGAGCAATGACATCAGCTGGGCCGTTGCTGCGGAGGGCACCTGCCAGTGGCTGACCAGTAGGTTGCGTGCACCTGCAAAGAAGAATGACTCTGCTAAGCCCGATAGCGCGTCACCACCGAAGCGGCCTCCCGCCGCAGCAGTATTACAGGCCGAGAGCACGACCAGATCGGCGTTCACCCGCAGGGCTGCGATCTCACTGGCCTCCAGTAGTCCATCGTTGTGCCGCTCTTCTGATTTGGCTGGCGGGGTGAGCACCAGGCCTGGTTCGGTCTGGCATTTCAGTTCACCAGGCAGCAGTCCATGGGTCGCAAAGTAAAGAATCTGATACTGATCAATGGCCTGTTTGCGGAGGTTTTCCTCCGTGGCATTGGACCCCAACAGGAGATGCTTTTTCTCGGTAATTCCTAGGGCCTTACTGATGGTGTTGATCTCAGCTTCGGTTTCCGGAAGTGGCAGCAGACTGGTGATCAACTCAGCTGGCGCAGGACCATCCTGACGGCAGCTCGTTGCCAGTGGCGATAAATTGGGGTTGGCGGACTTCTGCGTGCGGCCGGTTAACGACGGATTTCCAACGGCGAGGAACTTCTCGGGCGGTTTGGTGCTGCGGCCGATCGTCCTGAGTGTGAAAAAGGCCTGCAATGAGGGGGGCTGGGAGATCGCGGCGCGCTGAATGAGCCAGGCCGCTTCCCGGTAGCGATTGATCTTTGCTGGCTGTGTGACCAAGACGGCAAACGGAAGGCTTGCGAGCGGACCTGCCGGTGCGATGATGAGATGGTTTAGGCCTGCCATCTGCGGCTCGATCTCGCTAAACAGCGACTGATACAGCTGATGTGACCGCTCTAAATCAAAATCTCGAACAACTGTGCCCTGAATCTCCAGGCCGAGCCGCAAGGCGGAAATCGTTTCGCTTATACTTTTTTCATTTTTTTTGATCTGACCAATGAAGACCCCATCACGGCGGATCAGTGTCACAAAGGATTCTTTTTTTCCAATGAGAAATGAGATCACACCCTCCTGGACTCCAAGTCGTTGCCGCATCTCAAGCAGCGTGAGCGGTTTTGGCTTGGTCAGACTGATGTAATCAGGAAATTTTTGGCCCAGCTCTTGCTCGAAGGCGGTCACCTCGGCGTCGGCCTGCCGGCGTTGATTGGTCAGCCGATCTTCGACCAACTTACTGCGCTGATCAGCGGGCAGCCCCATCTCATAGGTCAGCTCGGTATTGGCCACATCCCGACGGCGTTTGGCCTGGGCAATTTTCTCGAGCAGAGACTGCATGTCCGGATTTTCGCTCGACAGTCGTGCTGCCGATTGCGCGATCACTTGCTCAACATTGTCAGACCGCACAAATTGAAACGCATCAAAGGCCTCGGAGAAGAGCCCCTGTATTTGGCTGGAATCTTTAAGAGTTTTTGCGTAACCCACCACCGACTGCCCGAATGGAACAAGATCCTCGGTGGAGATTGCGGTTCCAGCAGGCGCATTGAGGGCCTTCAGCAGCTTAAAGATTTCTCGGTAAGTCACAATCGCTGAGGTATACAGGCCCTCGCGTTGATAAGCAGCCCCAAGTGCGGAGAGCACCTGAATGGTTTGTGGTCCGTCGCCATGCAGCTGTCGACGCTCGACCAGGGCAGAGTTGAAGTAGGTCTCCGCCGCCGATAGCCTGCCGCTGGCGGAGCTGATTTTTCCGAGGGTGAGCAGAACATCCGCCCGCCAAGCGCGTGGCAGGCCTTTGTTGTTATTGAAGATTGCAAGCGCTTCCGTAGCGTTTGCCGAGGCAAGCTCTGGGTCATCGAGGTTAAGCGCCATATTGGCGACCAGATTAAGCGCTAGCCCGAGCTCGCCCCGTTCGATGTAGTCATCGGAATATTCATCGCCGTAGCCGGCAATCGCCCCAAGATTCAGGCGGGGAGCTGCCAGCTGTCTGCGCCATGCGCTGACCGCACTCTGGCCGGCTTTCAATGCCGCCTCATAGTCGCCCTGGTTGGCGGCATGAAATCCATAATAAGAAGACAGTCGGGCCCGGTCAGCATCGCGCGGGGATTTTTGAACGATGGCATAAGCCCGAGAGAAGAAAATCTCCGCCTCCTCGCGTCGGCCACGATTGCTCAGACTGAGCGCCAGATCCATCAGGGTGTCGGCGATTGCTGGATCATCCTGCCCCAAAAGCCGTGCCTGAATGGCCAATGCATCTCGCAACATTTGTTCGGCCTCAGCATTCAGCCCCTGGGCATTGGCAGCCCGCGCGCCTTGTATGAGCCCAGAGAAACGCTCGAGCTCTGCGGGCGTGACAAGCGGGGCAGGCCTGCCAAAGGCAAGCCTTAAGAGCTCGATCCATTCGCTGCTGGGTAGGGCCTGCACTTTTGGATATAAGGCCGAGATCAGCGCGGGTAGAGTTGTCGGCGGCCCATTAACAAAACGCAGGATTGCGCCTTCGGCCGACATGACCAGCACTTGCGGCCAGCCGCCGTTGTTCATTCGGCAGCCCGTCATCGCGATCGGCTGCTTATCGAATTCCTTTACTGATACTTTCTCACAGGACATCTGCTTGAGCAGTTGCGTACCCGGCCGACTCGTCTGCACAGCGTTGAACAATGCTTGCGGATCGGAGAGTGGCTTTTCGCCGGATACCGCGACGTGGTGCAGTATGCCGGTTTGAGCGTTTCCGCAGACTACCGAACGATCTTTGGGCAGCCCTTTTAAGGGCGTGACATCCTCAACGGGTGATGAGTAGCAGGCCTCCTCTGAAAGGCTATTGAGATGCCAGGTGGATTCCAATTCCGCTTGAGCTGCCAGCATAGCGGGATAAAGTGTCGCCATTCCAAGCGCGATTTGCCAGCTGCACAAACGATGAAGAGTGGATCTGCAGTGTATTTTTTGCATGGCTTACCAGCGTCCTGAGTTGCCTTGCATAGAAACGCGTTGATCAACCGCTTGTCGACCCACGGGCCGGGGTGGCGGGGGAACCTGCACACTCACCACGGGCGAGACCTGCACGGTTCGCACTGCGGTCCGCTGCGGTTTTTCTGCGGGCGGCGGTGGGGGCGGCGGCGCTGCTGAGGCCAGTGTGCGATCGCCGGCATCTGCAGTGTCACGCGGTGTTGGTGGCTTCTGCGCGGCAACGGGCGAGGGAGGTGGTGGTGCGACCGGCGGCGGTGGCGCCACTGCGGGTGAGGGCGAGGCAGGCGCGGCGGCCGTTGCAGTCGGCGGAGTCGCCGGGGCGGCAGGCTTCGCTGGCCCAGCAGCGGGTGCACTCGGTGGTGCTCCTGCGGCGCTCGAGCCAGCTGCTGGTGGACCAGCTGCTGCTGGCGTCGAGGGACTGCTTTGTGCAGCACCACTCTGACCGCTTGATCCTTGGGCCGCAGGCGCGGGTTCTTGACCAGATGGAGCCGCAGGCGCCTGTGACTGCTGGCTTGGTGGCGGGGGCTCTGATGGGGATCCGGTTGTGGTGCTCGGCCCGCTTGGCGATGAGGCGGGTGCTGCAGAGGGTGCTGCAGAGGGTGCTGCAGAGGGTGCTGCAGAGGGTGCTGCAGAGGGTGCTGCAGGAGCAGCCGATGGGGTCGGTGCTGGTGCGGGGGCGGGCACCGGCGCTTTGGCAACGGTGGCAGGCGGTGTCAGAGGTGGCGGGGGGGTAATGGCAACAGGTGTTGTAATTCGAGGCGTAATTGCCGCCACTTTGACTATCGATGCCACCTCTTGAACGACCGTCGAAATCTCGGTTTTTTTCTCGACCGCTGGACACGGAGTCAGGCAGGCAATCTGAATTGTTTTATTGGGGTTTTGCAGTATCAAGCGCGATCCCCTCAGACTTTCAAGTTGTGACGCACTGTCAGTTTTGATGGAGATTCCGCCGCCAGTGCCGGCCGTCGTCCCCATCTGTACCGCATGTCCCAGGGTGACTTTATCGGCAGTGATCTCCACATCACCGCTTGCAAAGGTGATGGGGCTGGAAGATGAGCCGCTGACCGCGCTGGATTTGGTCTCGAAGAATCCAGTATTAAAGGTCATCTTGCCGGAGCCGGGGTTGTTGGCGGTAAATTTAGGCAAGGCGGCGGCTGCGTAAGTGGATCCTGGCGCCGCCCCTGAGGCAAGCTCAGCAGATTGCAGCACCACGGAGGCATTTGCTCCTGGACTAAACTCTGTGAGCGCTGTTTTAATCACCGCGCCTTCTTTAAACTGAATCGTGCCAAAGGTGGTATCACCTGCCTCTTTATTGATTGTGATCGCTCCGACGGTCGTTTCTAGGGTACCGCCGATTCGAAGTGTTGCGGTGTCAGGCAGGCTAATGGTTCCGGTGCCGGCAGTTTTGATTACCCCATTCAGCGTTTGTTTTTTTCCGAAAAATGTCAGGTTGCCACCGGTGGTTACTGTTGACGCATCGACTTCCGATGTGCTTGAAATTGCGATACCAAAACATTCTGCTGTCGCACAACCGCTAAGCCCTGCCCCGCTTAGTAGCGCTGAACCCCCACCTGTAGAAATCTTTGCCCGGTCGATGTCGATTCCATTGGCATTGAACGAAAGAGTTCCTGTTGCAGCGCCATCCCCTACATTGAGACCATTCCATGATGATGTTCCGCGACCACCGCCAATCCAGAGGTCGCCACCCACGGTGTTAAGAGTCGCGCCAGGACGGAGTACTACCGATCCCCCGCTTCCAGAAGTGTTCGCCCAAAGAACGGCATTTACACGCTCCCCAAAGACTGGAAACCGCGAGTTCTCGGCAAAAACTAAATCTCCTGGAGATTTAAGCGTGATGCTTCTTTTTAGAGATTCTACGGAACTCTCGTTAGGTGTTGCTCGCAGCGAGATAACATTTTCAGTTGTTCCAATCAGTAACTCGCTACTAATTGAAGTGGGGGCTGAGTTGATTACAACTCGATTACTTAGAGCCGGGCTCAGACTGAGGTTAAAGATATTAGTTTTAATGATGCTTGAGGGGGTGGTGGCCTGTGAACTAGAAATTGATAGATAGTTCGAACTCTCATACGGGCTAACATATTTTCCTATCTTGAAGTGATCCGCGTTAATAGTTATCGATCCGCGAGGATCTGTGCTGCCAGAGGTGGCGGTGCCGAGACGTGCTGTCGAAAGCTCAACACCGGGTGATGGGGTTGCGGAGGTTGAAAAACTTTGACCCACAATACGGATTTCACCGTTGATCGACCCGACCGCAGCATTCTCGAGGACTAAACCACGCGAGATGTTGGTGTTATTTGCGGAACCTTGGTTGCTACCAAAACCTTCCAGGCTGATCGTTCCGCCATTTGCCGTCACGTCTGCTTGCGAAATCAATAAGCCAGTTTGCTTACCGCTTGTTCGGCCAGCCCCATCGCGAGTTGCGGATCCGAATAGGGTGATGTTTCCGGTTCCAACTGCTTCGATCAGTGCCGCACGAGTTCCGTACGCCTGCCCACTGAGATAAACGCCATGGCTTGCCGTTGTCGAGCTTGTCGCCACATTTCCTGAGGTTCCTTTTACCTCAATCGCACCGGATCCTGTCGTACGAATCAGGGGGGTGTCTCCATTGAGGCTTACTCCATCATTTGCTGCGAAAGTCGCATCGGTATTGCCACCTCGACCCTCAAGAAGGATCGCCCCACTATTTGACAGGAGGGAGGGGGCGGTCGATGTGTTAGTTGATGAGGCATATTTATAAATATAAATTCCGGTGTTATATCCACCTGTAGATGACGAAGTTCCGCCACCCTGACCTTGTATCGTAATCGCGCCGGTATTGGTCTCGATTGCGCTTTCAAATAAGCGGATTCCTCTGTTATGGCTATCTGCTGAGTTCGAACCGCGGCCGACAATTGTGACGTTGCCACTGCCGGTTGTAATTGTGGTGAAGTCCATTGAGACGCCATCAGATACGCCTGAACCACTGTAACCTTCCGCGGGACCAATACCAACTTTCATCGTGGCAGTGGTACCCGAGGGAGCCCAATTATTCGTTGCCGATTCGCTGCCACCACCAATCCAGAGTCCACCGCCGAGCGTTCGAATCGTTACGCCAGCGGCTGACGATCCCTTCATTACGACATTGCCACCACCGGATGCATCGCTATCGGCCCAGAGGACGACGTTTAATTTTTGGGTATTCTGGTTAAGCGTGGCATCGATTCCGGTTCCATCATTAAA
>Ga0194116_10007493_pt1 | contig 11283 bp, 10 predicted proteins | sample TA2MahsurfametaG_4_FD_148617 | JGI IMG/M metagenome (GOLD analysis project Ga0194116, IMG submission 148617) | Freshwater microbial communities from Lake Tanganyika, Tanzania - TA2015008 Mahale S9 surface | ecosystem: Environmental > Aquatic > Freshwater > Lake | place: Tanzania: Lake... | reverse complement strand
TTTGGTCTGTAGTTAAAAAAAATGTTAATAAAAAATTATTTTATATAAAAAAAAATAAAATTTTACCAAAGTTTTCTGTAGGCGATAATTTTAAATAAATTTTTATTTAATATTTAGTTTTTTTAATATATTAAATTTTTATCGTTTGAAATAGAGGATTTTTGAACAAAGAATTTTTAAAAAAAAATATTATTTTCGGTAAAAGAATTTTCCTAAGGAATTTTGTAAAAAATGATATAAACAAGTTTTACATAAATGCACTTAATGATCTACAACTTACTAAATATTCAAGACAAAAGTATATATTTCATAGGAAAAGTAACTGTATTAATTATCTAAATTCTTTTAAAAAAAGCAAAAATCTATTTTTAAAAATAGTTTGTAAAAAAACTAATAAATTTATAGGTACTACAACAATATACTTTTCAGGCGACAACATGAGTGCAGATATAGGTATATTTATAATGAATAAAAATTTTCATAGACTAGGCTATGCGACCGAAGTTTATAAATTATTAACTAATTTTTTATTTGATAATAGTTTTAAAGTAGAAAAAATTACAGCTGGAACATCTATTAAAAACAAAGCTATGATTAAAGTACTTAAAAAAGCTACTTTTAAGCTAGATAAAAAAAAAAATAAAATTTCTAATAATAGATTATTCAATTCATTATTTTTTTACAAATTAAAAAAGTAATTTTTTTTTAATTTATTCTTATTTAAAATAATTATTATATCGCTTTGTTTTCAATGAGAAAGTTTTTTTCAATTTTTTATATATTGAAATCTTTAATAGAGTAAAAAAGCGCTATTAAATAATTCAAAAATTTTATAATTTTTTTTTAATGATTTTTCTTTTAGGACTAAATCAATTATATTTTGAACTTCTTCTTTGTAAATTGTTGAAATTTTGAATTCTTTTAATGGGTACTGTAAATATGTATTATCTTTTTTTAAGCTAAAATTTTCATTCCATTTAGTACAACAATTTTCTAAATCTTTTGCTATTATATCTGATGGAGAAATAGACTTCTTCTCCTTTGTAAACTCTGTTTTGTAATAATCTTTATTGCTTAGCAATAATTCAACTTGAGAGACTAGATCATTAACTGAAAAAATTTTTTTATTTAACTCAAAAGATAAAATATTTTCAACATATGTATTCAAATAGGATGGTATAAAATTAATTGCTGGTTTATTTAAATAACTGGCTTCTATACCACTTGAACAGCTCATGTGAATTAATAATAATGATGCCTTGATAAATGCATGAGTACTTCCTGAATTATCAATTATAAAATTCTTATAATTTAATAAATTTTTAGTGTTTTCTTTAAATTTTTTCAAATTTTCGGTTGGATGAGGTCTTATTATAAAATTTATATTATCAAATTTTTTCAAAGCAATTTGTAAAAAAATTAATAGATTTTGAAAATTTTGTTCTTCCAAAAAATAAATTTTTTTTATTTCTGGTATAGCTTTTTTACTAATTATATTGCTATCCACGAGAAGTTTTATATAATCTCTATAAATAGAATTAAATATTCCAAAATTAGTATTAATTAAAATAAATTTACCATATTTATTTTTCAATTTTTCAGTTTCGGAGTCTAAAATTTCTGAAAATTTTTCTAAAAATTCTTTTCTAACGTTTCCTGTTAAAAGTAATATTTTTTCATTTTTTACAATTTTTTTTAAAGTATTTAGTTCATTGACTGTGTTGCAATAATATTTATCAATACAATCATAAAAATAAGACTTCGATATATTTTCCGAAAAAAACCAATCTTGGTGTTTAAAACTCGCCGCATAATTTTCCTCATCTAAAAGAACATTGTAAAATTGTAATCCTTTAAATATTTTAAGTTGATTATATTTTATTTCATTAATACTATTTTGAAAAAAAACTCCTGGAGGCAAGTTTTTTTTTACAATTTGATCATAAATAAACCATTGTTGACCGATTATAACTTTAAAATTTTTCTGAATTAATTTAGCTGCTAAAATTGTTTTAGAATAAAATTCTCTATTTTTAATTTCTATGGGCAAGTAAATAATTTTATTTAAATTTTCCATTTTTAACTAATAATATTCTAAGAATTATATGTTTTTAAAAAATTAAATCTAAAATATTTTGGTTGCGGGGCTTGGATTTGAACCAAGGACCTTCAGGTTATGAGCCTGACGAGCTACCAGACTGCTCCACCCCGCGGTTTTTAAAAAATTAGTAAGGTATTTTATTTTTTTATCAATTCAATCTTATTTTGTTACTTATAGAGTATTTTCATTTCTACTTAGTGCATATAAATTGAAATATCTAAGTTTATGCAAATACTTAAAAAAAAATTTTTTTTATATATTCCTTACTATTTAATAATTTTACTGCCTTTATTTATTATAACAGGACCTTTTTTGGCAGATTTAGCTCTATCTGTGTCTGCATTAATTTTTTTAGTTTATTGTATAAAAATTAAAAATTTTAAATATTTTAATAATAAATTTGTTATTTTTTTTTTTTCATTTTATCTATATTTAATTTTAAATTCATTTATTTCATATGATATTTTTCGATCTTTAGAAAAATCTGTATTTTATTTTAGGTTTGCTCTTTTTTCTTTATGCTTTTGGTATTTACTAGATGTAGATAAAAAAATCTTATTTCACTTATTAAAAGTAATTTTTTTATGCTATTTTATTCTAAATGTTGATGGCTATTTTCAGTTTTTTTTTAAAAAAAATTTATTTGGTCATCCTCTGTATCAAGAAGACCTAATAAGAGTTTCAAGCTTTTTTAACGATGAACTGGTTTTAGGAAGTTACTTAACTAGGTTTTTACCTTTGTTTTGTGGCTTAATTTTTTTATTATGGAATACGATAGATAAAAGATTAAAAATTTTATTTTTTATTTTAAATACATCAACTTTAGTTATAATTTTTTTAAGTGGAGAAAGAGCTGCATTTTTTTTAGCCATTTTATCATATGTTTTTATGATTTTACTTTTCAAGAAAAATAAAATGATGATTGTATCATCTTTGTTAGTTTCATTATTTCTAATATTAATAATTTTTAAATTAGATCCTGACTCTGGAAGAGTTATACAAAGAACTATTGAGGAGAGTGGCTTATCGAAGATTACTGGAATTCGATTTACAAAAGGACACGATGAAATTTATCAAAGTGCAATAAATATCTTTAAAGATAATCCAATATTTGGAAGCGGACTTCGAACCTATAATCTTTTATGTAATAAAGAGATATATAAAGTCTCAAGCACATCGTGCACTACACATCCTCACAATACTTATATTCAGTTATTATCTGAAACTGGTTTAGTAGGTTTTTTTTTTATTTTTTTTGTATTTATTTTAATTATCTATTATTGCATAAAACACCTAATACTTTTGTTCAAAAAAAAATATTTATTAAGTGACTTTCAAATTTGCTTATTTGCTTGCTTTCTAATAACCCTATGGCCGATTACTTCAACAGGTAATTTTTTTAATAACTGGCTTAATTGTATATATTTTTATCCCGTTGGTATTTATTTGCATACTATTTCTAATAGAAAATTGAAATATTGAGTAATCGACATTTTATAAATATTTTTTTTGATAGGTTTTTAATTTTACTAATTCATCAATTTTTTTTTGTATTAACGATTATTATTCTTGGTAAAAAATTAGATACAACTATTTTTGGTATTTTAAGTTTTTCTTTATTTTTAATTCAAATTTTTTTTAGTTTGTCAGAGTGGGGATTTTATTATTATGCATTTAAAAAGAATTTAGAATTAAATAAGGCCAACTTCATTAAAGAAAGCTCAGATATAATTAGTTCAAAGTTATTTATACTATGTTTAATTTTTTTATTTTTATTTCTAATTAAGTTATTCGGATTATTAGAATTATTTGATTTCAAAGTAATGATCTCTCTTATCCTTACAATTTTTTTTGCAGGAATAAATCCTCATTGGTTTTTTCACCCATTAAATCAAGTTAGCAGATTAATACTACCAACGTTTATTGGAAGAATTCTATCAGTTCTTGTTGTTATTTTATTTGCAAACAATACTGATATTTATTGGGCAGTGCTATCACAAGCAATAGCGTTTTCAGTTGTTGCCATTTACGGAAATTTTCTTTTATTTTTTAAATATAAAGTAATAATTATTTTTAAGTTAAAAAAAATTTTCCATTTAATTAAAAATACATCTGCAATATTTTTAACAACTGTACTGCAAAATCAAATTTTAAGTTTTTGGTCTATCATTTTAATTTTTCAGAATAAACCAATTGAAGCAGCATATTTTTATTTCGCAGATCAAATACTACGAGCTGGAAATGCATTTACTAATATATTGCCAGAAATTTTATTATTAAAAAAAAATAAACAGAATCAGTCCACCAATAAACAAAATTTATATGCTTCTATATTTATCATTTCTTTTTTTTGCATTCTAATTTACTTTTTTGCAGATAAAGTTTTATTTTTTTTATTTCAAGAAAAATTTCTAAATTCATTTTTTGTTATTCAGATAGCTACAATATGTATTTTTATAATGGCATTAATTAAAATTTACAGTTATCCAATTTTAGGTTTAAAAAAGGGATATGATAAAGTTAATAAAATATCGTTTTATATTTTTTTGTTACACAGCGTTGCTATTCTTTTTTGCTTTAATATAGAAACTCTAAATTCGAAATCAATTATAATTGTTTTCATGATATTATTAGTAGTACATTTTCTTAGTACTATAATAACAATACTTAGAAAGTAGATAATTTTGTAAAATATTATAAATTTAAGCCAGAGTTGATAGTTAGAACAATGGAAATATTGAATGAGTTTTTTTTTATAATTTTTTTTACTATTATAAGCACATTTGTACTTTTATTTTTCTTTAAAAAAATAACGTCTTTTAAATATTTCGAATCCTTAAAAGTTCAAGATGAGTTTTTTAAATCTACTTCAAAGTTTAGTGCAATAACCGGTTCTGGAATTATTTTTTTAATAGTTTTTTTAATTTTTTTTTTAATTATATATCTTGATGATAGATTAATTTTCAAAACCTTTGTAAACTTACCAAATAAATATATTTTTTTTTTTATCTCTTTAATATTTCTGACGGTGCTAAGTTTAATAGATGATAAAAAAAAAATTGATCCTATATTTCGTTTACTATCCCATATAATATTTATTTATTCTTCACTTACTTGTTTAGAACTTGGTAAAATTCAAATACCTTTAAAAATATTATTTTTAATAACAGTCGTAGTCTGGGTTTATATTTTAAATATAACAAATTTCTTAGATGGGTCTGATGGTCTTCTTTCAATAAATGCTATTAGCTTTTATGTCTCTTATTTAATTTTAGATAGTTTTGTAAATTTAAAATTATTTTCTGATGTATTTCCATATATTCTGATACCAATTCTGTTGGTTTTTTTACTTTTTAATTTTCCAAGAAAAACAAAAATACTTCCTATGTATTTCATGGGGGATGTTGGCTCAATATTTTTAGGTTTTTTGATTGGCTTTTCTATTTTAGAGCTTGCTACAACTAAGTATTGGTATTTTGGTTTTATTTTTTTTTCTTACCCAATAGTTGATTGCACTATTACTTTAACTAAAAAAGTTCTTAGAGGAAACATGCCTTGGAAAAGATTAGGTGATTATTTTTTTTTAAATCCTAAACAAAAAAATTTTTATTATGACCGCTGTATTGTAAGCAAAATTATAGCATATATGACGTTATTCTATTGTATTTTTTTAAATATTATAATTTTTTTTAGCTTTTATTTTAATCAACTTATGTATTTATTTTTAATTATATTTCTTATTTTTATAAAGCTATCTCTTTTTAAAAATAAAAATTATTTTTTAGCTTTTGCAAGATTACTTCGTTTAATTTAAACGTATTTTTTAAAACTTTACATACCTTTAATTCAATATTATAAGCTAGATGCCTGGTGATTTTAGCAAAGGAGTCACACCCGATCCCATTCCGAACTCGGCAGTTAAGCCCTTTAGCGCCAATGGTACTTTGTCTTAAGACACGGAAGAGTAGGTCGTTGCCAGGCTTATTAATTGATTACATATGAAAGTAGTAAGTTCTTTAAAATCTTTAAAAAAAAGAGATATAAATTGTAAAATTGTGAGACGCAGAGGGAAGATTTACGTTATAAATAAAAAAAATCCAAAATTTAAAGCAAGACAAGGCTGATATGGATATTTCACCACAAAAGGAAATGTGGAGCGCATTTAAAAAACTTACAATTATTGCAACTGTAATAATTATATTTTTATTAATTTTATTAATATTTATTAGTTTTTAAATTTTATTTCTCTTGATGATTTTAGGTTCTATTTTAGAAGATGACTCTTTTGAAAAAAGAACTCTTTTAACATTCGAAACAATTAAAAAATTTATTCAGCTAGGTTTTAAAGTAAATATTGAAAATAACTATGGAAAGTTTTTTCATATAAAAGACGAGAGTTTTATAAATATTGGTGCAAATTGTATTATAAGAAATGAAGTTTTGAAATTGTCTGACATTCTTTTAAAAATAAGTTGCCCTTCATTAGATGAAATATCTAAAATTAAAGAAAATACTATTTTAATTGGAAATTTTTTTCCGCACTTAAACAAAGAAGCTATTAACAAATTAATAAATAAAAAAATTAAAATATTTTCTTTAGAACTTCTTCCAAGAATTACTAGAGCTCAATCCATGGATATTTTATCCTCACAAGCTAATATTGCCGGATACAAAGCTGTTATCGATAGCGTTTATGAATTTAATAAAGCAGTTCCAATGATGATGACTGCAGCTGGAACTGTTACACCAGCAAAATTTTTTATTATTGGGGCTGGAGTTGCTGGACTTCAAGCTATAGCAACTGCCAAACGCCTAGGAGGGGTTGTAAGTGCAACAGATGTAAGGCTGGCTTCAAAAGAACAAGTTGAGAGTCTTGGAGGCAAGTTTGTTTTTGTAGAAGGATCACAAAACTTGGAAACCTCAGGAGGTTATGCAAAGGAAGTTGGAGAAGATTATAAAAAAAAGCAAGAGGAATTATTAAAAAAAACTTTATCGGTGCAGGATATAGTAATCTGTACAGCACTAATTCCAGGAAAAAAAGCTCCAAGAATAATCAATGAGGAAATGTTAAGTCTTATGAAAAAAGGATCGATTGTATGTGATCTTGCAGTTGAACAAGGCGGAAATTGCATTTATTCAGAAAGGGGAAAAATTGTTGAAAAATTTGGAATAAAAATTTTAGGTTATAATAATGTACCAAGCAGAATATCTGAAACTGCATCTAACTTATTATCTCGTAATGTATATAATTTTTTAAGTTCTATTTATGATAAACAAACACGATCGTTAAAAATTGATGAAAATGACGAAATAATTAAAAGTATTTATGTTAGGGAGGTTTTGAATTAATGGATATTGATCCAACTATATTTCGTTTTTCTATTTTTATACTTTCAATATTTGTAGGCTATTATGTGGTTTGGAGTGTAACACCAGCGCTTCATACTCCACTTATGTCAGTAACTAATGCAATATCCTCCGTAATTATAGTTGGAGCTTTAGTTGCTATAATTTTTTCAAGTAAAGATAGTTCTTTTGTATCAAAACTTCCTGGAATGGCTGCAATTTTCCTTGCATCTATAAACATTTTTGGAGGTTTTCTAGTAACACAGCGCATGCTCAGTATGTATAAAAAAAAAAATAAGAAATGATTTCAGCAAATATTACTGCGTTTCTTTATTTAGCTTCAGGAATTCTTTTTATTATGGCCTTAAGAGGTCTTTCATCTCCAGAAACTTCAAGAGGAGGAAATATTCTTGGAATTATTGGAATGATCCTTGCTATAGTTGTAACTTTACTATCGTTTAAAAATTTAGATCAAATAAAAGATAATAGTTCGTACATTCTAATTCCAATTATTCTTGGAGGTTTAATTGGTGGCTTTATTGCAAATAAAATTGCTATGACGGCCATGCCACAACTTGTTGCGGGTTTTCATAGTTTAGTTGGACTAGCTGCAGTTCTTGTTGGAGTTGTTGCATTTAACAACCCCTCATCATTCGGGATTGGGAGTTCTGGAAGTATTAAGACATTAAGTTTGATTGAGATGTCCCTAGGCATTGCAATTGGTGCGATAACGTTTTCTGGATCCTGTATAGCTTTTTTAAAACTTCAAGGACTTATGTCTGGCTCGCCTATTGTTTTTAAAGGTCAGCATATAATAAATTTATTACTGGGTTTGTTTATAGTTTTTTTGATTATTTATTTTACAATTAATCAAAATGAATTTCTTTTTTGGTCCATAATTTTTTTATCAACATTAATAGGTTTTTTAATTATTATTCCAATCGGTGGAGCTGATATGCCAGTTGTTGTCTCCATGTTAAACTCTTACTCTGGCTGGGCAGCAGCAGGTATAGGCTTTACTCTAGAAAATATTGCTCTTATTATTACTGGTGCTCTTGTTGGATCTTCTGGAGCCATACTTTCATACATTATGTGCAAGGGAATGAATCGTTCTTTATTTAATGTAATTTTAGGAGGCTTTGGTGGTGAGAGTATTTCACTAAGTAAAGATCAGACGAAAAAACCAATCAAACAAGGTGGAGCAGATGATGCTGCTTTTTTAATGAAGAATGCGTCATCAGTTATTATTGTACCAGGTTACGGAATGGCGGTTGCACAGGCTCAGCATGCTCTTAGAGAAATGGCAGATAAACTTAAAGAGCTAGGCGTTAAAGTGTCCTATGCAATTCATCCAGTTGCAGGAAGAATGCCAGGTCATATGAACGTTTTATTGGCTGAGGCAAATGTTCCGTACGATGAAGTGTTTGAGTTAGAGAACATAAATAATGATTTTTCAAATACTGATATCTCATTTGTAATAGGCGCTAATGATGTAACAAATCCAGCCGCTAAAACAGATAAGACCAGTCCAATATATGGAATGCCAATTTTAGAAGTCGAAAAATCTAAAACAGTATTATTTGTTAAACGAGGAATGTCAGCAGGCTATGCAGGAGTTGATAACGAGCTATTTTATAAAGATAATACGTTGATGCTTTTCTCTGATGCAAAAAAAATGGTAGAGGAAATTATTAAAAATCTCTAGAGTCTAGCTTTAAGTTTTCTAAGTTTCTTTACTCTTCTTGTGTTTTCGTCTTTTTCTCTCTTCTTTTTTTCAGATGGTTTTTCGTAGTGACTTTTGATTTTAAGCTGCCTGAACACACCTTCTCTTTGTAGCTTTTTTTTTAAAGCTCTTAGAGCCTGTTCAACATTATCATTTTTAACTTCGATTTTAATTCTTACTTACCTCCAAAAAAGTGTGGTGCAGTAACATTTTTGTATTATATTGTCTATATTTCTATGAAATTTTTCAAACATAGGCCCAGTGAGGGATATCAAACAAAATCTGGAATTATTAGTAGAAGAAAAACAATTTTAAATACTGTTAAGTATACTTTTTTTGGTTTAATTGGGCTTAGGCTTTTGTGGTTACAAGTTTTTCAAAAAAAAAAATACACAGTACTTTCTGATCGGAATCGTTACAAAGAATGGAAAATTGCATCTGAAAGAGGATTAATATTAGATAGATTTGGAAATAGGCTTGCAGAAAGTAGACAAGTCTATCGTATCGCCCTCATTAAGGGAGATGTTACTGATTTAGACTTTGTACTTCAAAATTTAAAAAAATTTTTAAATTTAAGTGAGGATGTTATTGAAAAAACAAGTAATGAATTTAGGAAAATTAGACAATTTCAGCCTTATGTAATTAATAAAAATCTAACTTGGTCTGAATTTTCAAAAATTAATAGTAATCTTTTTATTTTAAATGGTGTTCAACCATTTGTTTCGATGGAGAGACATTATAATTTCCCTTTCGAATTTGCCCACATTTTAGGATATGTGGGTCTTCCATCTGAAGCTGATCTTCAAAATCAAAAAAGTGATTTATTTAGAACTCCTGGAATAAAAGTTGGTAAAAATGGAATAGAAAAAGTAATAAACAATGATCTTATTGGTAGACCTGGTTTTACTCGTTTTGAGGTTAATGCAACGGGTCGTGCAGTTAGAACAGTTGAGCTTGTTGAGGGGATAAGTGGAGATGCTTTAAGGACAAATCTAGATTTAGAGCTACAAAGGTTAATTTTTTCAAGACTTGGAAGTACTGCAGGCTCTGTAGTTGTAATGGATGTTAATAATGGTGAGATATATGCATGTGTATCAACGCCATCGTACGATACAAATAAATTTGCACTTGGAATTTCTCAAGATGAGTTAAATGTTTTACTAAGAAATGATAGAAGGCCATTAGTTAATAAACCATTAAGTGGTCAGTATCCCCCAGGATCAGTGATTAAGCCACTTATAATGCTTTCAGCACTTGATAATAAAATCATTGATCAGACTTATATTCATAGTTGTCCAGGTAAAATTGAACTTTACGGACAAGAATTTTACTGCTGGAAAGATGGTGGTCATGGAAAAGTAAATTTTACTGATGCAATGAAAAAATCATGCGATATTTATTTTTATGAACTTGCAAGACTTCTTGGTGTTGATCGTATTGCAGAAACTGCAAAAAAATTAGGCATGGGTTTTAATTTACTGCCTGAGTTTGAGGAGGAAAAAAAAGGATTAATACCTGATACTAAATGGAAGAAAAATGTTCTTGGAAAAAACTGGTTACTGGGCGAGACGTTAATTACAGGAATAGGACAGGGTTATATGCTCTCAACTCCAATTCAGCTTTGTAAGCTAATAGCTCAGTTTGCAAATGGTGGTTATAATGTTATTCCAAGCTTTTTTGGAACTGAAAAATCAAAAAGAGAAAAATTAGATTTTGATAGCGATCATATTGAGCTTGTAAAAGAGACATTAAATGCATCAACTAATGAGCCAGGCGGGACATCCTACGGCTCAAGGTTGACTGGAGAAGTAAAATTCTGTGGAAAAACAGGAACATCCCAGGTTGTAAAATTAAATATTAAAGATAGAGAAGATGATGGAAGTCCAACTGCTAGGGAATATAAGTATAGAGATCATTCTCTTTTTGCAGGATTTGGTCCGGTTGATAAACCCAAATGGGCCGTTGCAGTTGTTGCAGAACATTCGGGTCCAGGATCAAGAGTAGCAGCGCCAGTTGCAAAAACTATCTTTGATTTCTTATTCAAAAAAAGATTAACGAATGTCTAAAGAGCAAACATTAAGTAGGTTTTATTTATTTCTTGAAAAGTTTGAAA
>Ga0194116_10007492_pt1 | contig 11284 bp, 10 predicted proteins | sample TA2MahsurfametaG_4_FD_148617 | JGI IMG/M metagenome (GOLD analysis project Ga0194116, IMG submission 148617) | Freshwater microbial communities from Lake Tanganyika, Tanzania - TA2015008 Mahale S9 surface | ecosystem: Environmental > Aquatic > Freshwater > Lake | place: Tanzania: Lake... | reverse complement strand
AAAACTTTGGCAGCCCTACCCGTTGGCGCAAGCAGCACCACCTTCAGTCCGTATGATTCCACCGCCTGCACCATGGCTTGTACCGTGGTTGTTTTTCCAGTTCCCGCATAACCCTTGACCAATAGCGCGCACCGCGGCTTGGAGGTCGCAGCAAATCGTCCAAAAACATGCAATAGCCGAGACTGCCCTTCCGTGGGTTGGAACGGCAGAAAGGACAACGCCCGCTCTTCAAACATTTTACTCAACGACTCACTCATGCGATCAATTTTAATTGCAAAGAACGGAAACACCATGGGATATCGTAGATTCGCGTAGCAAATAAGTTATGCCCATGTTGTCCACGGATTATGCACATTCTATGCAGCTTTCAACCGAATGGTTGGAGCGTGCAGATCAATTGCATTTGGGTTTGCATATACATCCCGAAGGGATACAAATCGGGTTGTTTGAGATGCATAGTAAGCAGCCCATTTGGCTGATGAATGCTCCGATGCTCCATCACCAAATTCCACAAGCCTTGATACAAGGCAATTGGTCACAACCATTTTATAGAAAAGTATCCATCTCCTTTACTGCAGAAAGTTGGACATTGGCACCGCAAAATCTTTTTGATCCGCTTGCACTCAATGCTTGGATTGAACCCCATACCAATGCCCAACTGGGCTATCAAAACCTGACCCATGAGGCGACGGTACTGATTCATCGTCATCCGATGATTATTGAGCAGGTAGCCGCGATGTTTCCGCAAGCCCAAGTCAACTGCGCAACCAAGATGTGGCTACAAATGACTCAACCCAGCGACTTTGAAAATACGCTGTTTGCTTGGATGGAAGCGGACAAATTATGCATCCATCTTATCCAAAATCATCAACGAATTTTGGTGAATCAATTCGATGCAAAATCCGCCGAGGATGCCTTGTATTTTATTTCCGCAGCACTGCAAGATTTCAATCACGTTGGACCTATTCCGATTGTTTTAATGGGAATGAATGTACAAGAGGATCTCTTGGAATTGTTGCGATCCTACTACTCGGATGTCCGATTGTGGAACACCCCGTTGGGATTACAAATTCCCAGCAACCTCAATCAAAGTGCTGCCTATTATTATTCAATTTTGATGCACACGTTATGCGTATAATCGGAGGCAAATTCAAAGGCCACCCTTTGCCCGTTTTAAAGAATTTCCAAGGTCGACCCACCACTGACTTTGCCAAAGAAGGCTTGATGAACACCCTTCATCACCTTGTGAATTGGGAAGAGTGTAATGTTCTCGATTTATTTTCTGGAACAGGAGCCATGGGCATGGAATGCCTTTCCAGAGGTGCTGTACGTGTTACAATGATTGAAAATAATGCGAGCCATGTGCAGCAGATAAAAAAGAATCTCGCGCAGTTTCAATTTAAAAATAGCCAAGTACTCAAAGCGGATGTACTGGCATGGTCCAAGAGCAATTCAGTTGCTTTTGACTTGATCATTGCCGATCCTCCGTATGATCTTCCTGAACTTAATCTTTTACCTGAACTTTGCTTACCCCATTTGAAAGAGGAAGGAATTTTGGTTTTGGAACACGGCAAAGAATATAATTTTGAAGAACATCCCCATTGTTTTAAAGAGAAACGATTTGGACATGTGCATTTTAGTTTTTTTTCTAATTCAATCCAATGAAAAGAATAGCGGTATTCCCTGGATCTTTTGATCCCATCACACTTGGACATGTCAACGTTATCGAACGCTGCGCACAATTGTTTGATGAAATCATCATCGGCATTGGCACCAATACTTCAAAAAACTACATGTTCCCTTTGGATCAAAGAACGCAGTGGTGCCAAGGCGCCGTCGCGCACTTGCCCAATGTCCGAGTGGAACAATATGATGGCTTAACCATTGACTATTGCAAACAAGTGGGTGCTGCTTTTTTGCTGCGCGGCATTCGCAATGGTGGTGATTTCGAGTACGAAAGATCCATCGCTCACATGAATAAATCATTGTACCCCGCCATTGAAACCATTTTGATTTTTACAGATCCCCAATTTGCGTTTATTCACTCCACTATTGTCAGAGAAATTCTTAGAAATAAAGGTGACGTTTCTTCGTTCTTACCCAAGAACATTCAAGTATATGATGGGATATAAATTGCGTTGGCTCTTACTCGTTTTGCTATGGATCGGCATGAAGGATATTCGGGCGATCGAAATTTCCGGAACGGGAATTTTCTTTGCCAACGAAACCATAACCTTGGAAAAATCAACCGATTTTATCTCGCTGTATCGACAAGTATTGACCCGCACATCCGTAGACGAAAAAGGGAATTTTGATCTCAAAGCCAACGAAGCACTTACCGGAGATTACGTGTATTATATACGCTCCGGCAGGTTTGAAGGCGTCTTTTATGGCAATGCCCAAGGGCGTTATACAGTGAATCTGGTTTACAGCAATGGGGATGCTGCGCAACGATTCGATAAAATAGAATTTCCTGTTCAATTGATTCAGGGCACTGACCATTTGCACGCCGCTGTAGTTCGATACTTCAATCAATACGATCGTTTTTTAAATGCGCATTACTACGATTACGCCTTGCAAGAATTTTCAGGATCCGAAGCACAGCGTGTTCAACTGCTCAAACATTCTAAAAACAAACCCGATCTTTTTCCTTCAGATTTAAACAATCGCGATAGCGTTACCACCTCAAACTTCCGGGAGATGCTGCGCAACTTCAAAGACACGGTATTGAATGAAGAGGATATGCAACTTCCCTTTCTCGTTATGTTTCGAGATTACGATGTCGCGCGAATGGAAATGGTAGCTGGAAAAAGCAAGACCGTCGTGGTTCAAACACTATTTGCTGATAGTACGTTGCACATGGATCACCCCGCATTTGTTCAATGTGCTGAAATGATATTTTCTTCGTTGTTTACCCAGACACCTACCTCCTATTTTCTATCCGCACAGAAAGCTTTAAATAGTGGCCAATTGGATAGCATTGATTTTCATTTTGCTCGATTCCCGATCATTGCTTCGCGTCCTCATCTCGAAATGGCATGTCTCATTGCGTGGCGCGATATGCTCGCTAAAAATCAAATGCCATTAGCACTTCATGATGCCTTGCTCCAGCAACTCATCTCCAAGAGTAAAATTCCCGCCGTCCAAATGGGCGCAAACCAATTGATCGCTCAAGCCCATCAATGCAAAAAAAATGCACGTGCAACAGACTTCACTTGTCTGGACCTCAAGGGAAAGAGTCATCAAGCCAAAGAGTGGGAAGGTAAATTAACTTATGTCTTCTTCTATGCCACATGGAATGGTTATGCCATGAAGCAATTATTGGCCACAGACAACATGGCCAATGAATTGGTTAAAGATTGCAACATCGTGGCAATATGCATGGATGACAAAGAGGAAACCTGGCGCAAGGCCATCCAAGGTAAGAAGTGGAAATGTCAAATGCGCTATGCGGGGAACACCCCTGAGTTGAGAGAACAATATTGTCTATCCTCCCTGCCCATGGCCATTCTCATTACCCCCGATGGGAAATACCTTCAAGACTTTACTCGCCTGCCCGAAGCGGGTGTCGGAGCACAAATAGAGAAATGGTTGATGGCCCATCCCGGACAAATGGGCGAAGGTACTTGGAAGGAAAATTAAATCGAGGAATACCGGTATTCCGTCAATTCGTATCGTTCGAAAAATTCGTTTTCATTCAACTGCATACTTTCCTTCAACAGCTGCATCAACTTTTCTGGAGTTCTAGCTACAATATTATCCAATGTTGACCCAGAGAAAAATTGATGTTCCGCGCCAATCGGAGCATACAACGTTTTGTATCCACAAAACAAGCGCTCGATATTCACACTACTGACCGAAGCCAATGCCAACTCCGACTCACCAAACATTTGAAAACTTTTTACGGCAGGATCCGCTGGAAAATATACCTCGATACCCGAGAAATAATGAGTATAGTATTCTTGTGTTTTTTGCCAATATTCCTCATTCACCCTTTCCATCGGATGAGGCAAAATGAGCAAAGAAATCGATTTATTTTCATTAAGAAAAGAACGCAATACATCCATACACCCCTCCTCATAGTCAAAATCTCGGTTATTGTTTTGCGCATGAACGCCGCGTAATTTACGCAACCACACACCCCTCGACATGAAGGCAATCTGTTTAGATCTTGGCGGAACTGTTTTGACATAAGGCAACAATTTTTTAACCACCGGTAAGGGCCAATCCAACATTTCTTTGATTGACCAACGATCCTTTAAATCCGCATATTCCTTTCTTTGAAAAGGCGAAGTAAAAACGAACCCATGGGCAATCACCTCGTGGTAAAAATTCTTAATCGGATTGGAAGAAGGAACCAAGATCAATTGCACCTCGGCGTACTCACACATTAAACCCGTCAATCCTTGATCATTCTCATACCCACCAAACAAATACACCCGTTGCACTCCCTGTCCAACAAAAGCCTGAAGTGCAATGTTGTTCTCTACCCATTGCAACATCACCAAGGACACGGTTGACTTTTTGCGGCTGAACATAGTCACCAAAAAAAAGAAAGGCAGGGACAACAGCAACCCCAAAGTCATGGTCCATTTCCAAGAAAAAGACAAGTGCACACGCATTGTATCTCGACACAAACCCGGCCGCATTTCCTTTTTAAGCACATGGGACAAATAGGGAATCAAGTCCTCTTTTTGCTTCTCCTTGTGGCAATAAAAAGAAGTTGAATCCAATGCAACACCCGATACACTTTGTTGCCAAATCAAGAATAACGCTCTTTTAAAATATCGAAGGCTTGCCAGGAAATCGCCCTCTGCGCTGCTTCCAGTTACACGAAAAGTGTGTCCTTCAAAAAGTTTGTGATTTGCCCAACGGAAACGTAAATCAACAGGAATAAAGCCAGCAAGGAGTACTTTCAAATACACCCATTGTAGGGCAATATGCAAACGCCAATCAATCATGATTGATCCAAGATGCCAACACCGTCTCATGGCATTGACAACGGCGCAATATTTCTTCAACAAAATCACGAAAAGCGCCAAAGCCGCCTGCCGAGGGGGTTACATACTGAACCACCTTTTGTGTATAGACCGCTGCATCACTTGGACATGCGGAAAATCCTACCTTTTGCAGCAGCTTCAAATCCAACAAATCGTCACCGATAAAGGCACATTCTGTCAAGGAGATCCCTCGAGACTCACAAAACGAAGTAGCCACCTCGACTTTATTTTTTACACCATGAAAAACATGCTCTAACTTCAATTTAGCCGCTCTATTTTTCATGATTTGTGTATCCTCTCCGGTCAATACAACCAAGGGGATTTGCAGATGGTTTAAAAACAAAACCCCTGCGCTATCTCGGGTATTGAATTTCTTCCATTCATTGCCCGTTTGATCATAGTACATGCCACCATCGGTCCAAACACCATCTATATCCGTGAAAACAACTTTGGGCAATTCCATCATTTCAACATGGATTGATAAATAATTTCATCGGCAGGAATATCTTGGGTCAAAGTCTTACCCACCACCATGGACAAGTCGGCCCATTTGAATCCGTCTCCTGGAGACAACATATGCAAATCACGTTCTTGAACTACCTCCCCCACTTTCATGGCTTTTCTGGTCGCGATGGAACGCTCCAACTTCACCTTGGCGGAACCTACGCCTTCTGAAATAAAAATATCCTCCACTCCAAATTGCATTTCCAGCATACGAATATCCCGCATCATGCGATTCATACCATCAATGCCCAACGAACCCGCTTGATCCGTTCCCTTCATATTGCGATCCAACGTGATGTGCTTTTCAATGATCTGTGCCCCCATAGCCACAGCCGCTACAGGAGTAGCGATACCAATGGTATGATCTGAATACCCGATAACATATTGACTGTAATTTTTTTGGAGGAAACGCAAGGTATTCAAATTGACATTTTCTGGTCGCGTGGGATACTCCGATACACAATGCAAAATAGAAATTTGGTTGTGGTATTTGGACACCACCGCCAAAGCGTCATCCAATTCCTTTTTTCCTGCCATTCCAGTGGAAAGGATAATTGGAATCTGGGTTTCCGCCAAAGCATGTAACAACGGCAAATTGGTTAAATCACGTGATGCCACTTTCAATCGATCAGGTGTAAACAACTTCAACATACTCAAGCAACCCACCGCACAGAGTGTTTCCACAAAATCCAAACCCAAAGACTTGGCATGCTTGTACACCTCGTAGTGTTCTTCATCGGACAATTCTAAAATGGCCCGGTGCTCCCCGTAAGTAGCACCAAAAGAATGGGGCGAATGATAGGGACGATCCATCTGAGACTGCGAAAGTTCTTCCTTCAAATCACGCTTGGTCATTTTCACAGCATCCATCGGACGCAATGACAAATTGAATAAATTTTCCTGAATGGGTCTCGCCGCCACCTCGGTGATGAGTTTGGCAATATCCACAGATCCATTGTGGTTCTGTCCAATCTCACCTATCACATATACTCCCTGCATATTCATTGCTTTTAAACAAACTTAAGAATTAAACTTGATTTGAAAAAATATCTCAATTGCTAACGCGATGTTAAACTCATTTTATTACTGAAACTTATTTTTAATTTTAGACAAATTCAAATGTGATAATCATGAAAAATGCCATCCTTCTCATCACTCTCTTGCTAGCCAACATGGTATTTAGCCAGACCAAAACTGATAATAAACCTGAAGATCCAAAACAACGCAAAATTGAAAAGGTTAATAAGGCCCTTGCTTTGACCGATGAAGAAACCGCCAAGTTTTGGCCATTGCATGACAACTTTGATTCACAGCAAGAAAACTTGCGCTTGCAACTGAAGAAAGCCCAAAGCGATTTAAAAATAGCCAAAGGCAAGAAGGAGTTCAATAAGGCATTTGAAGAGGTCAATCGACTAAAAATAGAAATGATCAAAAAGCATGAGCAATACATTAAAAATTGCTATGACTTCCTGGGCGAGGACCGTACCAAAATATTACTTGATTTAGAGAAGAAACAAAAGAGACACAAGGTCAAGAAAAATGACGAGACACAGAAGAGAGGAAGAAAGGCCAAACGTAATTATCGCAACAAGAAGGAAAAAAAATAAAGTTTAATCCATTCTTTTGTAACTTTACTTATAACAAAACAAGATTATGAAAAAGCAATTAATTTTCACCGTTGTTATCGCGTTGTTCCTAGCCTCATGCGGCAAATGGCGCGATAAGCGAGACATGACCACCTCCAAAGACCACAACCAAGTAGAGGGGCTATTGGACGACATGTTCAAAACAGTCGATCAAATCTCCTCTGAAACCCCCGGTGTCAAGTTATTTGACAACACCTGTGTAGACAATATCATCATCGATACTAACGCTTCACCCAAAACCATTATGGTAGATTTTGGACAAGATGATTGCGCTGGCAATGATGGTCGCGTCAGAAAAGGAATCCTGCATATTAGCTATACAGGCAGGTATCGCACGGAGGGTACGGTCATCACGGTTACACCAGAAAACTTTAGCATCGACGGGTACTCCATCAATGGCAGCAAAACCTTGGTCAACCAAGGATTAAACAACGCAGGCCAACCCTATTTCACCGTTTCTGTTGAAGGACAAATAACTGCACCCAACGGTGAGTGGACCGCTTCTTGGAGCGGAGAAAGAATTCGCACTTGGACCGAGGGATACAATACTCCCATCAATATTTGGGACGATGTATACCACATCAATGGCTATGGTCAAGGGGTGAATCGCAATGGAGTTTCTTATGAAATGAACATCGAAGAAGACTTGGTGGCCAAAGTAGGTTGCGCTTGGTTGGTTCAAGGCGTTATCTCTATTCAACCAGAGGAAGGGGCCAATCGTACGATTGACTGGGGATCTGGAGATTGCAATAATGGTTTTACAGTCAGTGTGGGCAACAACCAATATGATGTAAACGGAGGGAATTAACCCTCCTTTTTTTTGGCAAGAAGATTGAAGAGAACGCTGCATGAAAAAAATATTCATTTGCATGATCATCATCTTGGCTTCCATTTCTTGGAGCCAAGTTATTTCAGCACAGGAAATCATTGTTAAGGCACAATTCAACCAAGTTCCAAATCCCGGAACCAAAGTTATTTTTGAATACATCTACGGCCAAGAATGGAAGCAGGTTGAAATGAAAGCCTTGGATGCCAAGGGTAATGTGAGTTTTATCTTCACCCCTCCATCCCAAGGGCAATACCGTTTTCGATTTCCTACAGGAAAAAATAGTACCACTTGGTCGGACTTTATTTTGATTCCCAAAAAAGGAGAACCCACACAATACAACTTTGTCATTGATTACAATAGTATGAATGGCAATCCATTGTTGGTTGAAAACTCAGAGGAAAACGAACTTTACTTTCCTTTGATGAATGCATTCATCGCCTACGATGCGTTACGTCAGCAAAAACCACAGGATTTAGAAAAACTAAAGCTCTCCCAACAAAACCTCAATTCATTGACGAGGAAAATGGCCTCCGAAAATAAAGGTACTTTCGTTGGAGACATCGTCACTGATTTGGTATATCAACCTTCTATGAGTGATTATCCTGCCAGCAAAATCGAAGGATTAAACGACAGTTTATTTTACGCTCGATACGGCATAAGCAAATTGCCCTACTATGAAGCAGGAGCGCTTAATCACAATTTATTTGTAAGATCTCTGGAACGTTATTTCAAGCATTTTCAAAATGAAAAAAATCCCGATTACGCCATTGATTTTATAGATGGAGTCATGACTAGATCTGGTGGCTTGGAAGAAGTGGACCAATTTTTATTCAAATATCTTTTGGACAAAATGTTGGGCTATAAAAACGAAGGGGGGCTAACCCATTTGCTCACCCATTATGCGCAAGATTGCACTGAGCATGGTGAAGGCAACGCACAAACAGACCAATTGGTTAAAACACTCAAGGAAGTTGAACCTGGAAAAAAAGCCTTCCCATTGGTATTGCCTGACATCAATGGAAAAAATATTTCCCTCATCGAAACTTGCAAGAAAAATGAGTTGACTTTGATTCTTTTTTGGAAAAGCAGTTGCAACCATTGTGAAGAATTCAAGCCTGTTTTAAAAGAGATTTACGACCGATACCACGCACAAGGATTAGAAGTGTATGCCATCTCAATAGATAAAACACAAGAAGATTGGAGCACTTACGTCAAGGCCCATCCTCAGCCTTGGAAAGATGTATTCTTGAGCTTTGCCGTGCGCAAAGAATTCAACCAGCATTATCCTGTACCCAGTACCCCCACTTTAATCGCCCTGGATAAGGAAGGCAAGGTAGTTTCTCGATTGATCGTCCGCAGCAAAGTGGAAGATTTTATCAAAGAGGAGTTGTCCAAGCGATAAATTGGATTTTTTTCAAAGAAATTCAAAAAAAAACTTGACTCCAAAAGAATCATTTGTATATTTGCACCCGCGAAAGCGAACGATGGCCCGTTCGTCTAGGGGTTAGGACAGCAGATTTTCATTCTGTAAACAGGGGTTCGATTCCCCTACGGGCTACGAGAGAAACCTCAGGAATTCCTGAGGTTTTTTTTTGCCCTCACTTTTTCATTGCGCTCCATTTGAAGAGATTATCGACGCCATCCACAATGCACACTTCTATGGTTTTCATGTAAAAGACCCCATTTGCCATCAATTTTTCGAAGGCGTATACACAAACCATGAAAACAGCCCTTCTCTGCAACGAACAGTGATTCAATCTTCGATGCTGGAATTGGTTTACAACTGGTTAAACAAAAAATTATGGCCTCCACCGCCAATAAAAAAGCCTTCCAAGGAGAAGGCTTTTTTGTTTCTTGCTATAAAACATCACTTATAAATCAATCACAAATTTTCTGGGATACTTGACCGTAAAGCGCATGATACGCTCGTCAGACTGTCCCGCATTCAAATCCAAAACCCAGCGCAATTCTCCTTTTTCCGCATCGCATTTGGCTCCAGAGATTTCTTCTGTAACAACCTCTACGTCGTTGTTGTTGGTTTTGGGTAACTGATCGATGATTTCAATTTTAATGGGCACTGTCTTTTGGTTCTTCACTGTAATCTTATAGGCCTTGGTCACCCATTTCTTGCCTGCCCAATTTCCATTTTTGCAAAAGTCTTTCACCATCTCTTTTCGCACAACCACGGAGTTGTCTCTGCCCATGTTCACTTGCAAAGTATCGTTGGCCAACGCGGGATCAATAAAACCTTGTCCCACATAGGTTCCTTTGAAATAAATGTTGCTCTCCCCTGGCATCAATCCATACTGCGCCCAATTGGTCATCGACGCCATCAAATAAGCACTTTGATCCAATTTGGGTACGCACATGTATCGGTACTCCGCTTTGAAACTTTCATGCTGCATCACCACCTCCACCGCTTGGTTATCGGATGGAATATCATAAGGAATTGAAATTGAAAATTCAGTATTGACTGTATTGCTATTGGTTTGGGTATAGCTTGCGCTGGTTAATCCCCCATTGTAAAAGCTTTGGGAGAATCCGTCATCCTCTCTGGCCACCGCAGCTGGTGCCGCTTCGGCCATCCTGTATTTGGCCTTTCTGTCTTCTGCCTTAAATCTTGTTTGGGCTGGGTCATACATGTACAACCACCATGGATTGAGTGTTGGCAAGTTTCCAGCTACACTGGGATTGCCTGTGCTGATGGTTAACTTCACATCTTCCCAATCCAAACCCGTGCTCTGGTATACTTGGGCCTTGTAAGAAAAGTCAATCGGCGAACTAATGTCCTCCGCACGCAAATCATAGGTAGGTGTCCATCCTGCGTTGGGAACGAAATAAGAAAAACGAATATCACTTTTCCCTTCGTTTTTGGCCAGTAACACCAAATCAATCACGCTTGGATTGTTAGCACTGTTGGCTTGAATCGAACTCAAGCGCTGATTCAGTGCTTGAATAGTCCGCTGCAACTGGGCATCCTTGGCATTGAGTTCAATCAATTTGTAGCCTGAAGCTTTCAATCTTTCTTTGACCATGTCAGCCACCTCCGTGATGTCCTCCGCTGTAATTACACTATTGGCACCTTTGATAGAGTAATTGGCCAATAATAGATTTTTTTCTTGTTGAATCAAATCTCGTTGCACATTAATTTCAGCGACCTTGAATTGAAGCTCCTCCAAACTGTCTTGCAATTGCTTCACACGAGGAGAAGTCATTTCATCACCATATACCACTTGGTGTTTGGTTGACATGATGGTATATGCATTGTTGCCTTTGACTTGAATTGAATTGGGATCAAGGGAAGC
>Ga0194116_10007489_pt1 | contig 11290 bp, 11 predicted proteins | sample TA2MahsurfametaG_4_FD_148617 | JGI IMG/M metagenome (GOLD analysis project Ga0194116, IMG submission 148617) | Freshwater microbial communities from Lake Tanganyika, Tanzania - TA2015008 Mahale S9 surface | ecosystem: Environmental > Aquatic > Freshwater > Lake | place: Tanzania: Lake... | reverse complement strand
CATTATTTACTTAAAATATTCGAATATTCGAATGAATAGCGGTTGATGCTTTTAATAGATTAAAATATTTTTATAATTTAAGATGTTTAATAATAAAATTTTTCATGTTAAAACGATTCAAAATAAATAAAATTTAAAATTTAAAATAAAAATATATATAATACTAAAAATGAAATCGATTGTAACAAAAAATGTTTATAGATTTCCATTCTTAAAAATGAAAAATAATTTATTATTAAAAGCAAGTTTTAAGACTTTCGGCTCAAACGCTCATTCTCATTCAGAAAATCACAATTCACACGATAAAAGTCATTCTCATCATGAATCTCATGATAATCATGGACATCATGAATCTCATGATAATCACGGACATCATGGTCATGATGACCATCACGGACATCATGAAATTACTGGTGAAGTCGATTTTGAAAAAATTCATGTTAAAAACAATAAAGATGTAAAATCTCTGTTTTAAGAATTTTTAATGAATAATATAAACGATTTTATTAAAAAATTATGGAGAATTCAAATTGAAGACTTTTATTTTGAAATTATAAAATACTTTTTCAGCTAAATAAATATAATAATCTAGTTACATAAATTTGTTTCTCTTATTGGTTTGAATAATGGAGAAAGTAATTTAGTAGAAAATCATGAGCATGGACATTATAAAGCTATTTTTGCACAAAGATCTTTGTCTATTCCTTTATTACATCAAGGAAGAAGACAATATAGACAATTAACTGGTACTTTATATGAAGATAACCCATATTTTCACCCTGAACCTTATGGTTACTTATTTAGCGATGATGTAAATATATTTAAAATGATTTTTTTCAATTATTAAAAAAAATAGGATTAAACAATAACATTTGGAATTTTCACTGTCTAAATTTTATTTGTTATTTATTCAAACATTAGAATTTTATAAATATCGATTTTATTGATCTTTATTAAAAAGTCAAATAAAACATAAAAATATTTTAGCCTTTTGATACAAATGGACATACCTTCCATGCTCTAGCTTTATTAATGTTTGGATTTGTAGGAATAATGTACTGTAACTATCTGTTTAGAAAGAAAAATCATCCAGATGCTATTGCTCAAAGTATTTTTCACGCTCATTACGCTGCAAATTTAATTGAAGATGAAATTATTAAGATAAGAGAAGAGGATTATCCCTATAGACTTAAATATGCTAAATTAAAAGCTGAAGCTGAAGGAAAAACTTTTGAAGAGCCAAATTCTGAAGATCAAGAATAAAACATAATTTTTATAAAAATATAAAACTTTATTTTTAAAAGAATTATCAAAAAAGGGGAAGCTGGCTTTATTCTAAATTAAATTTTTAAAAAGGAGATAATAAAAAAAAGATTAATTTAAAATAAATCAATTCTATTTTAATTATTTATTTGTTTCCATTGAAGTTATTATAATATCTTGTTATGTGCAAGAATATTTAAAAAAGAAAAAATATTTTTTTACAAAAAATAAATTGAAATTATATTACTTATTGATATAAATTATTATAAATATTTAAAAAATTATTTCAAATCTAAGAACCTTTAAAATTATCTGCTCCAACCCTAACATCTTTTAATATATACTCAAAAAAGTAGTAAATATAAAAAGCAAATTATGATAAAGAATGATTTTTCAGATCTAAATTTAATTTGTATTTTAATTGAAACTTTAAATTATTAAAAGTAAATTGTATTATTTATCTAGGAGAAAATAAAAATAATTTATATAATTTATAAATTTTGTTCTAATCTTTAGATATGATGTTTTATTTAAAAATGTTATTTTAAGAAGATACTTATTTTAATTATAACCATTTGTGATAGTAATAATTATATTTATTTTATAAAAATAAAATCAATTACTCGATCCTAATTACAAAGAAATATAATATAAAAACTTTTCTTTTTAAACTGAATAAATTGCTCCTTTTCTTGAAATATATTTTTTATTAATCTATATCTTAATCATAATCACAAAGCAATAATTGAAGAAAATTTATTTGAATCACTTATTTGCTGTCCCGAAAATTTTAGATGCAAGCATTTCATCAGCTTTAATACAAAACTCCTTAAAATCTATATAATTGCCTTTCTTCTGTAGCTCATCAAAAAGTGGTGTGAGAGCTTCTAAAACTTCTGCGTTTACTTCACTTAATTTAATATTCTTAAAACTTATAAAACCATCTTTATCGCTATCGAGTAAGTCAAATATTTGTTTGTATTTTTCTATTTTCATTTTTAAAACACTTTTCATAGATTTTTCAAGCCAATGTTTTTTCTTTTGCAGATTATTTAGCATTTCTTCTTCATGTACTTTTTTCTTTTTTTCTAGAAGAAAATTGTCATAATAGCCATCCAAGTCAACAGTCACTTTTCTCTTTTCTGGATTTAAAGGCCCTCTTGAAATTGTTGGTTTGAATAAAGGTTTACCAGTCTCAGAATCTTTATCAAGTTCAGATCCTCTTTTTTTTTGCACAATGATTTCTTCTGCTTCTTTTTTAGAGTTCATTAAACGTGCTATGAATTGTGATTTTGTTTCATTTCTGTTTATTAGTAATTTGGTTTTTTCATTTAATTTAGGCTTAAAAGGATAAATTTCATTCTCGATTTCTTCTATTTTTTTTCTGCGTCTTTCGCTTATTACATCCGCTTCAGTATATAGTAATTCGTGGATTGAGGGATTTGTTTTATCAAAAGACCTTTCTCTTGAAGTTAAATTTGTGTTTTTTCGATTAGTTAAAATGCTTACATTTGACTTGCTCGATTCTATTTATAGTAAATTAATAAAACAAAAATAATTAAATACGATATTCATTTTTAAAATTATTAAAACATTAAAATATTTTATATAAATCATTTATCAATTTTACGTAGTTGCTTATTAGGAGTTTTTGAAATATGAACTTCTTGTTGGTATTTATTTTCTTTTTCAAGTCTCAAATTTTTATTAGGACAAGAATCATTTGGAAAAATATTATTATTTTTACAGTTGTTTTTCTTTGAAAGGTTTTTATTAAGTGGAACATATTTAGAAGTTTTATCTATAGATTTCGAATTTATTGTATTGCTATTATTACTAATTTTCTTTCCTTTGGAAAAATTTTTATCAATACTTTTATTTTTAATATTTTTATTCAAATTTCTAGTCGAATTATAAGGTGGTTTATTTTGATTGGGATCTTTTTTGCCATATTTATTTTTTGTTGGACTTATCCTCATATTAAAGAAGGTGTTTTCGGACTCCTTATTTGAAACTAGGGTTCTATTAGTATTGCAGTTGTTTTTGCTATTAATTTTTATTTTTTTACTGTTTCCACTGTTTTGGCTAAAATTTTCCTTGTTTTTATATTTATTTAATTTTTCTAAGGAAAAATTTTCTTCTGAATTCATTAAACTATCAGGAGAAGAATAATTTTCGGTATTATTATAATTTTTTCTTGAGTTCCAATTTTTATTTTTATAGGTAACATCTTTCTCGTTATTACAGAACTCTTCATATTCATTACTAACATTCTCATCTGTTTCGTTTGCTAAATTTTCTCCAAAATCCAAATCATCTTTAGGATTATTCATGATAAAAGATCTTGCTTTTTCTAATCTTTCTTTTTTTTTAATTGAAGCAATTATTTGTGTTTTTTCACTTATCTTAGGATGAAAAGAATAATTTGATTCTTGAATGCTGTTTTTGGTTTTTTGTCTTAAAATTCTGCTTTTGGAGAGTTTTCCATAATCAATAAGCCTCTCCTCGACTTTATCATAGCTTTTATTTCTAATTTGATTTTTAGGATTTTGATTTGTCAAGTTATTTAAATTGCTATTTGAAAATGAGCTGAAATTATTATTTGTAATACTAGAACTGTTATTCTTTATTTTTGAATTTTCGAGAGTATTATCATTTTCATTTGAAACATATGAATTATCTTTATTTCTTTTTTTTTCCTGAGATGTCATAAATATTCTTCTTGAATTACTATTTAATTTTGGACTAAAAGTTGCATCTTTAACTTCATCCTCTAATCTTGTATCAATTATTTTCCTATGATGTTCTTGCTTTAGAGGGAGTTTTTTTTGGTATTGCTCGTAAAGTCTTTTCCCTGGGATGAAATTAGAATCAGTAATATTGTTGTTTTTAAGGAATTTTTCTTTATAAGTCTTTTTAGCTTTTCGGATTTCTTCTTCTTTTCCAGGATCTATAGAGTATTTATTTTCTGAATTGGATCTAGAATGATCTTCATCCGATTTTGAGAATGATTTAGATTTTGATTTTGAATAAGACTTTGGAGGAGAGTATTCCACTTTATTTTTATCGGAGGTTAAAGAATAAAGAAGTTTTTTGGAATTATCCCAATCCTTTCTGTTTATATTTTTATCTTTCTTTGAAAAAATTTTATTGTTTATTAAATTTAAATTTGAAGGAGTATTTATATTTAAATAATCGTGATTAGACTGTTTATTTCGTAGAGTATGACTTTTGAGATTATTGTTTCCTGGATTATTTTTCTTACTATCCGAATCTTCATATCCAATCAAAGATTTCTTATTAAAATTAGATTCATAATAGGCTTTAATATTTTTGGATTCAGAACTTTCGTTTTCGCTTTCACTATAGCTTTTGTTACTAAGATTTCTTTTACTCTCTTTAAGGTTGAAATTATTTATAATTCTTTTTTCGTTTATTTTTGTTATTTCATTTGCTATATCGTTTTGTAAATCTGAATTTGAAATTTCCTTCTTTTGAAAATGATTGTTATGATATTCATAATCTTTAATATTCTCTATTCAGATCAGTTAAGATAAACTTAAAATATATTCATTTAGAGTGTTGAAAATTTTCGAATTATTTAAATTTTTGATTAAGAAAACAAAATTACTTTTTTTAACATTTTCCAAATTTGAATGTTTATATTCTCTAAGATCTTTTATTCTTCCTACTTCTTCTTCAACTGAATCATCAGGATATAAAACTTGCTCTTTTACAAATGCTTGCTTATTTTTTTTGTATTTATATTTAGAATCTGATTTAATAAATATAATTTTTATATATTTTACCTTCTGAATTGGAAATATTTTCTTCTGAATTTTTAAAAGAATTTTTCTTTTCACTTTCAGAGATACTAAAGCTTTCTCCATATGCAGCATATTTTATAGATTTTCTTATAAAAGCCGGTGAATTACTTCTTGAATTGTTTGAATTGCTATTTCTATTTTTACTTTTATAATTTCTCGAATCTGCATATTTTTCTTCATTTTTATTCCTTAATTTTATAGAAATATTTTCTTTCTTAATTTCTGCTCTCTCATATTCCTCATACTTATTATTATCATTATCCTCTTCAGAATCCTGATATCTTTGAATGCTTTTTTTGTTGCTGCTATTTTTATTTTTAAAACTTATAGATTTGATTATTTCTCTTGAATTATAAGTTTCAGGTATAAATTTTTTATCATTTTGAGAAGATTTCATATTAAGATTTCGATTATTTGAATTCATTAAATTATCCTTGTTATCGATTTTTTTAATGTATTGTTCATTAAAAGTATAATAAGTATTTTTTCCAGAAGATAAATGACTTTCTATATCATTTGTAATCCCATTCCTATTATAGTTATTTTTTTTATTTCTACTTCTATTGCTATTTTTGTCGTTAAAATTAAAGCATTCGTTTTTTACTTCATCATCGTGATTTTCATAATTATTTTTCAAGCTGGTTTTATTAGATTTTAATTTGTCTTCATATTTATAAATTCTCTCTTTTTTCGTGAAAAAGTTAGGAGAAGTATTTTCTTTTCTACCTTTGTTCTTCTTATTATTATTGTTATTTTTAGAAAAAACTTCATTATTTTTTTCTTCTTCTGATATCGAAATTTCTTCTGACAAAGAATGTTGAGAGCCAGAATCATTTCTAATTCTTTTTATCAAATTTTTATGATTATTTTTATTAATATTATTAGTTTCATAAAAGATTTTTTCATTTGTGAAACTTTGGCTTTTCATTGAATTTTCCAATTTCTTTTTGCAATGTTCTTCATCATTTATTCTAAAGTTATTTCTTTTCAAAGCATTTAATTTTTCGGAATTTTTATCTCTTTCTGCTATTTTATTGTTTACATTTAAATTTTTAGAATGAGAGTTTTCAAGTTTATGATTATTGGAAAAATCGCTTCCATCATGCATCTCCTCATCTATTTCCTCCACTAAATTTATTTGGAAAAAAGTTATTTTATTCTTTATAAAAGTAAATTATTTATAAAAATAAACAAAGAAAAAAGCGGGATTTAAACTCTAATCTTTATTCCAAATATCCGTCGAAGTAAAAAAGAAAATTACATATTTCATTCAAATTTTCTTGAATTTTTTTATCAACTTCTTCTAAAATACAATCTTTAATTTCATCATCTAAATTATTTTCTTGACAAAATTTATCCACAGAAATTTTTGGATCTTCATTTCCTTTTATTATTAATATCGCTGTTTCATTTTCTTGTAGTTGTATCTCTAATTTAATTTGAACATCAGATGATTGTAGTAATTTTCTTGCTGATTGTTTTCCATTTTCGTTAATTTCTAATTCTTTCTTTTCTTTTTGTTTTTTGTTAGTTGAATTAAAATTTGATTTCATATTTTTTATTTATTTGCAGAAATTTCAAATTTGAAATTATTAAGTTTATAGAAACATATTCACTTTTATAAAAATGCTTCTAATAAAGAAATTAAGAGAGCTTTTTTTGTTCTATTCTATTTTCTAAATAATCCATATAAATAATTTTTGATAGTTCATTAGATTTCTAAGGAAAGCCAAATTTTATAAAGAAGATTATAAATTAGAATTTAATTATCACTTTCTAAAAATAATAAAGTTTTCCTATTAAAGATTAATTTTATAAATTAAATTTGTTAATTAAAAATATTTGAATTATCCTATATATAATATTAAAAAGCCTGTTATAAAAAATGCCAATTCAACAACTAAACAAACAATAAACCAAACTTTATAATTACATAGAGCTCCATCATTTTCCTGAACAGATTTGGAAAGGATTGGAAAAAGGAAGAATCCATTTAAAAATCCTCCTAGATGCCCATAAGTGTTTATAAGTTTATTAGAAACTTGTAAACTGAAACCCAATAACACGAGGATAATTAAAAAGAAAATATTTAACATAGCTCTAGAGACACCGATTAAATCAGTAATGTAATTCCAATTAATCAAATGAAAAGCAATCTAAAAAAAAATTTATTTCTCTTTAGTTTTATTTACATAAGCACCGAGTAATCCAAAAATAGCTCCAGAAGCACCAACTGTTGCAGAATTTGTGTCAATAAGTATAAAGAATAATCCACCTCCGATTCTTTTTTTATATTTTGATTTAATATTAATTTATTATTTTAAATTGAAACAAATTTAAGATAATATAAGCTCTTTTATTCTTAATATTTAATCTCATTAAATATATCAAGTAAATTACCCTGATAAAAAAAATAGTATTGAAAATTTTGCTACTCCTAAAATATTTTCTACTATTGAGCCTAAAATAACTAATGAAATTGAATTCAAAGTAAGATGTGCAAAATCAGCATGCAAAAATATATAAGAAATGAATCTATATACTTCCCCAATTTTCGCTTTTGCATAAGTCTGAAAATTAGTTGATATATAAGTATTTAATTATTTATTAAATTGTTTTCTAATTTCATAAAAAGATTTACCAATGATCCCATCGCATCAAATTGAGAATCATCGATTGCCAAAAATGATAAATTTCCAATTATTGATTTTTTAATCCCTTTGGAAATTAATACTCCAAATATAATCACGTTTGCAAGAAAAAGCAAAAATGTTATTGAAAGCACTTTAAATCTTGGACAAAAAAACCATTTTAAGAAACTAAAAAATGTTTCTTTTCTTGGGTCTGAATTAAAATTTAAATCATCATCGCCGAATATATTTGCTCTTCTGTTATTTCTATTTGGGTTTTGATTCATTTAATTATACATTTTATAGTTTTATTCATAAAATTAAACAAATTTTAATATATTTATTATAATTAAAATTGTTGATGAAATTCGAAATAAAGAAAAAGTCTTTTCGAAATTTTTATAAAATGTACAGAATAAATATAAAGTTAAATCTTGAGAAGAATATCTTAAATTTTTAGTACTATATCAGAAAATTTATTTAAATCTCGAAATAAATTTTATAATAAAAAACTAAATTTAATGTTATTATGAAATTTAATATCCGAAAAAAACACATAAATTTTCTTTAACATGAAAAGATGTCAAATATTTAAGATTTAAATACATAATTATAATTAATTTAATTATAAAAAAAATAATTTAAGAATAATTAAATTAAATTATAATAAATGGAATCAAACAACTTATATACAGTCGATGCAAAATTGCAGTTCGAATTTCCTCCTCAAACTTTCACAGGTAAAAATTATTTAAGAATGTTAATTTGCTTTTTCAATTTTTAACAAATAAAATTCTATTTTATTTTTTGATATTTCGTTTTATTTTTGTCAAAAAAAAACTTCAAAAATATTTTTAACGTGAGAAAACTTTGTCTTAAATCTAAGTTTTAAAGATTTAAACAAATTTAAATAAGAAATGAAAAAAAGGAAAAATTTGTATATTAAAAAATTCTGATATTTTACTTCTTTAATTTTCAATTCTTCTTTAATCAATTTTTCCTCAAAAATTAAATTAATTCTAAAACAATAATCCTATTTGAATAGCGATGCAAACTTCTTTTAAATGCTATGATACAAACAAAGACGGAAAATTGGACAAAGAAGAATTATTGAAAGCAGTCCATTCTTTAGGGCATAGAGAAACTACAGAAGATGACTTAAATAAATTATTTTCAGAAATGGATTTAAATAAAGATAACTATATTCAATTCGTTGAATACGTTAAAATGATGAAAAAAATAATTTTAACAGATGAAGGTTCACAAGTTTCACAATTACTTAATAAGAAAGGAGAGGCAGTTTTTAAAGTTTGCCAAGGTCAAAATTACTCTACCTTTTCTGATGAAGAAAGAAGCGCTTATGTCAAAGTTATTAATACTGTTTTGAAAGAGGATCCTGATTGTAAAAAATATTTACCTATCAATCCTGATTCTATGGATGTTTTTATGTTATTAAAAGATGGAGTTTTGCTATGCAAGCTTGTTAATGCTGCTGCAAATGGAACAATAGATGAAAGAAGTATTAATAAAAAAGATAAAATGATGGTATTCCACATGAGTGTAAGTTATCTTTATTTTTAATGCTTATTTATATAAAAAATAAAGATTTTGAAATTAAATTACCTTTATATAAAAGCAAAAGAAGAAAAGAAGAAAAAAATAAAAAATAATTTATTTCAATATTGTTTCAAATTTAATACACAAAATAATTTCTAATCTTGTTTAAATTATTCTTTAAATTAAATAAATTCCACAGGAAAATCTTAACCTAGCAATTAATTCAGCGAAAGCTATTGGTTGTCAAATTATTAACCTTGATGCTCAAACAATAATTGATCAAAAATACATCAATATCCTTGGTCTCCTTTGGCAAATTATACGTATTATACTTTTGGCAAAAGTAAATCTTAAAAGTCATCCTGAATTAATCCGTTTACTAAAAGATGGAGAACAAATCAATGATCTTTTAAGGCTAAATCCAGAAGATATTTTATTACGTTGGTTCAACTATCATTTAACAAATGCAGGTCATCCAAATAAAATTACAAATTTTAATGAAGATATTAAAAATAGTGAAAAATACTTGATATTATTAAACCAACTTAATAAAAATCAATGCAGTACAACTGCCCTTTCAGAGGAAGATCTCAAAAAAAGAGGTCAAGCAGTTTTGAACAATGCGAAAAAAATCAATGTTGAAAGTTATATTACTCCTGATGATATTGTTACTGGAAACCAAAAATTAAATGTTCTTTTCACTGCAGCAATCTTTAATGAATGCCATGGTTTAGATCCACCTACTGAAGAAGAATATGATGCAGCTAAATTACTTGAGGATGATGTTGAAGGAAGTCGGGAAGAAAGATCATTCAGATTCTGGATGAATTCTTTAAATATCCCAGATGTTTATTTTAATAACATTTATGAAGATTGCAAATCAGGAATACTACTTTTAAAAGTTATTGATAAGATAAAGCCTGGATCAGTTGATTGGAATAAAGTAGAAATGAACGCTAGCAACAAGTTTAAAAAAGTAGCTAATTGCAACATGGCTATTGATGCTTTTAAGAAAGGAGGATTCAAAGTTGTTGGAACTGCAGGAATGGATATTCATGAAGGAAACAGGAAATTAGTTTTGGGATTAATCTGGCAGCTTATGAGATCCCATACTTTGCAAGTTATAGGAGGAAAATCAGAGGAAGATTTAATTACTTGGGGAAATCTTACAGCTGGAGGCGATATTAAAGTTTCTAATTTCAAAGACGCTCAACTGAAAAATTCGTTATGGTTCATTAAGATTATGTCTGGTATTGAATCAAGAGCAATTAATTGGGATTTAGTTAACCAAGGTAAATGAATTTTTATTAAATAAAAAATAAAGATAAACCACAATCCAAAATGATTTTTGGGCAAATCCGTTATTTATATAAAAAAATTATATCTTTCATCTAAATATTATATTTTCTAATATTTAATTTTTAAAATTATTTTATTAAAAGAATGTACTACTGATGAGCAAATTGAGAGTAATGCAAAATATGCAATATCTATTGCAAGAAAATTGGGAGCCACTGTTTTCTTAGTTTGGGAAGATATTAAAGATTTAAAGCAAAAGATGCTTATGACTTTCGTCGCTGCATTAATGGATGTTAATAACTTGACAAGTCAATTGAAAAAAGAAAAAGATAACGCTAATAATTTGGTACATGATTTAGATTCTTAGAATAAACATTACTTTATTTATTATATTGAATAATTTAATTCTAACTTTTGATAAATTTAGCAACAATTAAGATAAAGAAAATATATATATTTTGCTCATGTTATTATTTAATTTTGAGCCTAAACTAAATCGTCTTTTGATATTAATGCTTGATTCAACAAATAAAATAAATTAAAAATCAAAGAATATTTTTGTTTGTATTTTTTTTATAAATATATATAATAAATAAAATAATATTTATATCAAGTTGAATCTATTTATATTTCCAAAAATTTTTTTCTTAATCTTTCAAATATAGGATTACCTTATTTAATGATTAAAATTGATGCCATGGGGATTGGGGATTG
>Ga0194116_10007488_pt1 | contig 11291 bp, 6 predicted proteins | sample TA2MahsurfametaG_4_FD_148617 | JGI IMG/M metagenome (GOLD analysis project Ga0194116, IMG submission 148617) | Freshwater microbial communities from Lake Tanganyika, Tanzania - TA2015008 Mahale S9 surface | ecosystem: Environmental > Aquatic > Freshwater > Lake | place: Tanzania: Lake Tanganyika... | reverse complement strand
ATATAAAATGGAAATAAAATTTGAAATATTTTTAATTTTTTTTTAAAATTTTCTAAAAATTTTTTGAAAACTAGCATATATAAGTTTATTGTGTCTTTTTTGATAGTTTTAAATAAACTATAATTTTTTAATTTATTTTCAACTATGTATGTATATTAATTTAAACATCATTTTGTTAAATTAATTATTTAAATTTTAATTCGAAATATGTAAAATGAAACTAAATTTTATATTATTTAAATTTAATTTCGAAAACATTTGAGTAATTAAAAATTTCAAACTATTGAATTAATATAAGAATAAATTAATTTATTGTTATTTTTTTTTTAAAAAAAACCAATAATTCATTCATATATAAAAATATTGAGTACATCTAATAAAAATTTTTAAAAACATTCTAAAATTTGTTATGAATAAATATTGCCTTTTTATAATTAAAAAAAGCAGACAAAAAATAGAGAACAACAAATCTAAAATAATATATAAAATAAGCTCCAAATTTTATATAATAATAATGACATATAAATATTTGGAAGAGATTGCAGAAAAAAATATTTTGAAAAATTCTTTAAGGATAAAGTATTTTCTGTTTTTATGCAATATAATTGAAATTATTCAAATTCATGTATGTATTTTGGATTTGATAAAAAATAAAAATTTTCAAATATCTCAAGAAATTAATAGTGATAGCTATTATACCAATAAATCAAATTATTCCTTTACTCTCTCATATTATATTAGATATACTAGTCTTATACATTTCACTAAAAAATTAAAAATTTGTAACAGCTTTAAATTTTATATTACTAATAAAAATAAACAAATTTCTAATTCTAGCATTCTGATATGCGGATATTCAAATTTTTTAATATTCTCTATCCTTTTCGCTATCATATTATACTTTATTTTTATTTTGTATAATACATACAAAGAATATAAAAATAATTTGAATTCTAATATCATAGATAACAGTGATTTTGAAAGAGTCTTTTCAAAAATCTTAAAAAATAAAATTTCAAATGCGAATAAAAAATTAAAAATAATTTTCTACAACTTTCATTACTTTATCTTTCAAATTTTCGGAAATAGTATTTATGATATATTTGTTAATGGTTTTCTTGATTCATATAAAAAATTTACGATTTTACATCAAAATAGCAATCATGATCCACTTTTATTATTTAAGCTATTTGGATTAATTTTTTATATTTTTTTATACATTTGGTATGCTAAAAATATAACTGTTATAAATAATTATTCGAGATTAACAAAAAACGCAAATGATAATTTATTTGGGAGAAAATACGCTACTTTTTGTTTAATAATAAAATTCTTACTTGTAATAGAAAACAATTTATCTTCTTGGCAAACTATTCAAAATAAGAGTCTGCAATTTATTAGAATTTGTATTTATATAGGACCTTTGCTATTTCTATTTTATATTCTTTTTGAAATTTTACATAAAAATATACTATACATTATTAACATGAAATTGAATACTTTAAGATTATTCAATGTTATGCAAATAAACATCTTCATTTTATTTAATTTTACTTTTAGAGACTCTTTCGAAAAATTAAATTATAATAATATTTTTGTTTATTTATTTGCTTTATTTATTTGTTTTTTCATAAGTTTATATTTGAATAAACTTAATTCGAATAATATATAAATCAGAAAATTTAATTTTTCCATTAGCTTACCTATTAAATATAAATTCGAAAGTTGTGAAGTGTAGATCAAGCAAAAAAGACTCAACCCAAGAAAATTTTAGAAATAATTCAATTATAAAAAATTTACCTAAATTAGCTAATTTAGTAATTCTAAATAATATAGAAAGATTTCCTAATGAAAATACTTCTGAAGGAAATATAAATAAAAACGAGATTAATTCAGCGATATCTAAAATGAAAAGAATTATAAAATCAAAAATTGTTAATAATAATTTAAGCAAAGCTGAGGAAGAAATAGAAATATCAAATAACATAATTTATCAATACACGAAATCTAAAAATTGTAATAACATTTATCGAAGTTTACTTAAAATTTTCAATTTTAAAAACCAAAATAAAACCAAATTCAAAAATAATAAGATAGGAACATTGTTAGAATTATTAGAAGAAGATCTCAAATATCAAATATAAAATAAAAAATTTCTTTCAAATAGTTTCAATCAACGAAATACTTTAAATATGCATAAATTCATTAATTTCGAGTTGATAAAATTCTATACAAGTATTTTTGAAGATTTAATGAGGAGTAATTGTTCAGCAATAGAAATAATCGATTCTCTTTACACAATGAATTATGAAATATTTATTTCAAAAACTCAGGAATTTATATCAAATAAAGATAATATTAAAATTAAATTTAAGTCTATAAATCAAATAAGTAAAGAATATATTGATATCTACAGCTTTTATTTTATAAAGTTTATTTTTAAAAAAATTTACAATGAAAAACTTGATTGTAAAAATGAATTTCAATTACCAACAGAATACAAGAGCCAAATTCCACATTATTATAAAAATGATAATTTTATGAATATTATTTATCATGAAGAAAATTTTAAAATAATAAAAGCTAGCAAAAATTATATAGATTGCGTTAATAAAGATATTAGCTTTATTTTTCCTGATTGCTTTAGAGAATATTATAGAAATAAGTTTAAGCATATGATTAAAAAAGCAAATTATTTTGATATTGAACAGGATTATATAATATTTAACAAAAAGAAATATTTTCAAAACAATTTTAATAATAACAATTCTGAACATTATTTAGATTTGTGTAAATTCAATTGCAAAATTTATCCTAGTTTGGATTTAAATCAATTATTAATTACAATTAAAGTTCAAAAAAATAATATTGATTTAATAGTTTTTGAGGAGGATTTCAATAATTCCAAAACATATCTAAAAGACTTCTCAGAGAGTATTTCAAAGCAATTAGGTTTAAATGCTAATTTAATGGTTAAAACAAAAAAAATAGAAATATCTTTTTCAGAAATTTTTAATATTAAAAAATTTGAAAATACTACTTTGAGATTATCTTTAAAAAACTCGGAAACTGATGAATTTAAAAGAGAGGATAAGGATTCACTTAATTCAATAGATATTTATAATATAAATTATGATAACTTTGAAATTCATTTTCTAAAATTTATTGAAAAATTAGAAGAAAAAGAGCTTATAACATATGAATCAAAAAATGAATTACATCTTAATTTTCAAAAAATTAAAAATTCAGCTAATCATTTATTCTATATAATAGAAAAATTCGAACCAATCTCAAATAAGTTTACAGTTTATAAAATAAAGAAATACCATAATTCTGAATTATTTAAGGAAGTAACCAATCCATTAACAATGAATACAAATAAAAAAATTGAAATTAATCATGAAGAAGAAAAAGATTCTATCACTTCAATAAATAGTCAGACTGATAAAATCTCTAAAAATAAAATTTCTCAAAACTTGGATATTAAAAATGATTCACAAAATCATAATTGGCTTTCAAAAGAAAAAAATTTTAATAGCACTCATACAGCAAGTTTATTTCATGAAAAAATTAAACATGGATATAATTTCAAAACACTAGAAGCTCTAGAAGGAGTAAATAGATTATTTTCTAAACAAACTAAATTACTTACTAAAATACTGTTTATTTCCATAGGGTTTTTATTCATAAATTTTATAATCATTTTAGTTGTCATTACTAATAAATTGGGAGAAGTATATATATTGTTTAAGTTACATCTAAATTTTACTAAACTCAGTCATGAATTTTATAGCACAATGTTAAATTTAAATCAAATGTTTTTATTATATAGCCCTGAATCAACAGATAAAAGCTCTTATGCAGATAACTATTATTACAAAAAATTTAATGATAAAGGTATAAATTTGGATATTCCTCTGTATATTAATATTGAGACTCAGGCCAAAATAGATCATATACATGATTTAATGCAAAATGTTGAAGGACTTTTTTTGAATTCAGGTAACAAAAACATAGTAGAAGATTACATTTTTAAAAAAAATATAAAAAATTATTTCGTTTCTACCGCAAATTCTAAATTCAAAGTATCTTATAATGAAGTGAGTTTTTTCGAAAATTTATATATTCTCCTTAGCACAGCAAAAATAATAGTAAGCAATCCAGAAAATTTCACTTATTTGTATATCATAGATATTTCAAACGGCAATTATGATTTTAAAAATTTTTATGAGAAAAATATCAGTTTATATCAAAAAAATGCAATAAATATTGTTATTAATTTAGTAAACTTAATAAAAATTTTTGATAAATCTAACGTTCTCCTAGATGAGATATTCGAACTTGAATTCATAAATCTGAAAATTTTAATATATATTTCTTTCGCTTATTTAATTTTAATAAATTTGGTTATAATTATCTTAATAGCATTCATGATAAAAGGCTATAAAAATCTATTGATTTATAAAATTTTAGTAATGGATTTTTTTCTTGAAGATGGAAAAGATAAGATATTAAAAATAAAATTGAATTTACTTAAAATTGCAATTAAATTATATGAAAAAGATCCTTTTGAATTATTTTTTGATATAAAACAACAAAAATTAGAATTAAAAGAAAAAAATAATAATATAATCTTCTCGAATAACTTCAATTGCAAAAAAAATAATGTTTATAATGATAAAAAATTTAACAATTTATTTGAGAATGCATGCAAAGATAATCCGAGATCTGAATTCAAAAAACTTCACCATTATAAAAAAGGAAATTCAATTAATTTAGAAGGAAAGAAAAATATAAACTCTATCAAAAATGAAGAAGAATTGAAAATACTTGAAGTAACCAATAAAATAAATAAAGATGTCGCTAGAACAAATAAAAAGAATATTGCTCTTCAAAACCTTTCAAAAACTAAATCTTTCAAAATATTTGAAAAAATAATTTTATTCTTTTTCTTATTTTTTGTCTTATATTTCTTAATATTTACATTACTAAATACAATACTAAATCAAACTAATCTAAATAATGAAATTTTTTTAGATGATTACTCTGATATAACTTTTCATACACAGAAAAATTCGCTTTTAATGAATACTATCCTTTTGTTAAATATGACAGAAGATAATTTAAAAAATTTATTGAGTACTGAGCATAATTTAGTGAGTTATGAGAAAGGATTTAGATATTTCGATGAAGATTTACAAAAGTTAATGAAAACTTATAAAAATAATAAATACGCACAATCAATAGAACCCTATTTCTATGATTATATTGATTGCAATTATTTATATTCTGACTTTTATAATGATGAATTACTCAGAAATATCAAAGAATTATATATTGAGAGGAATTTAACAGATGTTGATTCAATATCGAATTTATTGAAGAAGATATGTATGGGTTTCTCTTATACGAAAGAAAAGAATATTTTTTTGCTTTATAATAATTTATTAAGATCCAATAGATATATTTATGAAAAATACTCTCATGGTAAAAAGACTTATTTTAATATAAAAAACATCTACGATTCTTCTGAGTTTCTTGATTTTTATATGTTTATTATTCTTGTTCTAAGGCCAATAAGAATTTTTATAAATAACAATTTAATAGAAAGTTTAATTATAGATGTTTTTAATTTTTATAAGGGTTTCATTATATTTAATCTGGTGTTTTGCTTAGCAATCGAATTTTTTTTCTTATACTTAGTTTGGAAATTTATCAATAATGGAATAAAAGAAATAGATAGAAATTTATTTAATTTTATACGGTGTCTTGAATTTTAATGAATAAATGGAATCTTTTAAATTTTTATAAGTAAATTAAGAATTTTTTATTTTAATATTAAAAATTACCTTTATATAGATAATAAAGCTTTAAATTATCAATATTATATATATAAATAATACTCAAATCTATTTAAATTAGTTTATGTGATTTAATTGAAGATAATTTCAATTAATTGACCGTTTTTTTATATATTTTTTTAAATATAAAAAGGGCAAAAAGGATTATAAATAGGCCTAAAAAAATTAAAAAGTTAAAAAATTAACGGTCAAATTATTAGAAACAGTTAAAATATTCGAAAAAATAATCATTATTAAAAAATAAAAATAACTTTATCAAATTAAAATAGAAGTATTACTGCATTTTTAGATAAATTTAATTATAAATTTAATGTATAGCCTGAAAAATTTTTAAGAAGCGATTTATATTTAATTGGCTTATTATTCTTACAATCTAATGGTTTGCAGGGAAGGCTTCAACTAATTTATATTTAAATTTCGAATTAAATTAAAATTAAATGAAATTTTTGACAATTTGTTCTTTCAATTTCATTGAAATTTAATATAAAATATAGATAATTTGACCACAATTTATTTTTATTTTTTCATTAAATTTATACTCTCAAATAACAAAAATTTGCTTTTTTATCCACTTTTACTATCACTAAAGTTTTCATTACTCTCATTACTGTGAAGCATTCGCTCAGGATTTTTTATGTAATATTTAATATGTTCCTCAGTAGTTTCTCTTATAATATCTACTATTTCATCATCACTATACATTGTATAACCTTCTTCAGGATTTTTCGAAATGCAGTTAAGCAAAGCATTCTTTAATTCTTTGAACATTAACAACTCTCGCTGATTCAAATTAAACTGATTATTAATAAAGTCCCAATTATTGTTGTTATAGTAATTATCACATCCAGGCATAATAGATTCTTCTCTCATTAAATTATCATTCTTATTTGCATTTGTTTTCTTAAAATTCTCCTGTATATTTAAATTATCATTTTCATTGATATTATTCCTCACCCATTTTTCCAAAAGAAAATTATTCGCGTATCTATTCAATACATTATCGACTTTTTTCTTTGAGTTATTTTTCCTTTGCAGAATTTCAAAGTTTAAATTTTCAATTTCAATTTTCCCTCTCGGATTTTTCAAAATTACATTTCTCCTAAGTTTTAAAATTTTCATTTCAAGTAGCTGAATTTTCTGTGAATAAGATAAGCAAGCTTTGAAATTATCGCTGAAATTAATCGGCAAATTGATCTCAGTAAACTTTTGATCTTGATTTAAAATTTCTATTTCTTTTTCATTCAACTTGGTCATAAATAAAAAGAATTTTTCGACTTCCTCGATTTCATCTTCTCTTAAGGTTTGAGAGTTATTAGAATTTGACACTTCTACCTCCGATTTTTCATTGTCTTTTGGCTTTACTTTTAGGCTTAGATTTTTATAAGTTTCATTCAAATTATGCATATTGCTTTTGAAAAAATTTGTGAAATTATAATTAAAATTATTATCATCTTCATCAGAATTTTCTTGTTTGATATTTACATTATTATTGTTGTTATTCGAATTGTTTGTTTTGGAGAAATTGTTAACATCCTTGATTTTATTATTTTTTTCTAACTCGAAATTTTTAGTATTTAAGAGCGAATTAGATTTATTAAGTATTGAATTGCTGAGATTATTATGACTCAAAAGTAAACTTGGATTATTGAAGTTATTTAATGTTGGAATATTATTGAAATTTGAATTTATTGTGTTTCCAAAGTTATTTTGGTTAATACCAGAAGTTCTGTTTTTATTCAAATCATGGTTTAACATGATATTATTAATGCTATTATTCTGAAAACCATTATTTTCGAAATTTATTTCTTCATAGATATATTGGTCATAAATGAAATTTATTAAAAATGAAATCTTTTTCAACGAAATATTATCTTCAGAATGATTAAATTTTTTTCTTAAATCTAAAGATTTGATAAGGAAATTTAAAGCTTCTCCGTATTTTTTATATTCTAATTCAACTTCTCCTAAAGTTTCATAAATAATAGCAGAAACTTCATTGTCTAAATCATTATTTTTCTTCATATTTATCTCCAAGGAAGTTTCAAGCATTTTTTTCGCTAAAATATATTGGTCGCTTGTATAATAAATTAAACCGAGGTTATAAAAAGAAAAAATTTTTATAGAGTAGTTATTATGTTCTTCTTCTTGGTAATTGCACATTGAGATACATTGCTGATATAATTCAATTGCTTTTGAAATCTCATCAAATTCAATGTATAAATTCGCCATTTGAAAATAGCAATTTGTCAATATATATTGGTGCTTTTTGCTACAACTGAAAATTTTCTCCAAAATTTCAATATAATTCATGCAATATTTTTCGAACATTGCTAATTCTCTTTATAAAATTATTATTAATATTCATTCAATAAATAAAAAAGCATAAAATCAAAAATTTTAAATTTAAAATTCATAATTTTGCGATTGTTGTATATTTATTCTAAGAATATGAAGGTAATGAATGATTTAGGATTAAAAGAAAATTGTAATTTTAAATTAAAAAATTGGAGAGATTTCTATTCTTAACTTATTAAAAGATTACCCCATAATATAGTATATTTTGGCTACAGTCGTGTGTATATCAAGATAATCCACTAATAATTCGAATATTTCTAGCTTGAAAACTTCATCTGATTTTTGAAAATTGTAAATTTTAATTTTTTCTTCTGCTTGGAACTCATATTCAAGAAGGCCATCTTGAACCAGAATATGTCTATATAAAATTGGAATAAATGAGAAAAATTTTTGATAATTTTCATCATCTTCAAGTTCTCTTCTGATTATCCCTAGGATTCGAAATGCTTCTTTATTCTTATTGTCTAGGTAGGATGATGAAATTATAAAATAAAAATAATCAATAAATAATAAAGTCTTTTTAAAATTACTAAGAAAAAATCCGTATATTAGAAGCATTATATTTGTAACATGCTCAATTATAAATTTGTTCAATTCTATGAAATTCGCTATATCTTGTTTTTGTTTTAAAAAGCCTCCATTTGAATATTTTTGAACAATATCATATTTTTCACGTAATAGTTTCAAAGTCACTTCAGTTAATTGGAAATTCAAATCAATACCCTTTTTGAGATTTTTCGGTCCTCTGTTTTTAAAATATTGCAATATCTCCATCCTCTGTTTTGATAAAAATAATTCAAAGTCCTCCGTGAGCATTGTAAAATTAGCAATATTTTTTTCATTATAATCGCAATAATCTTTATGCCTTTCCCAGTCTAGGCTTTGATGCTCAATAGAACAATAATGAGAAAGACGACATCCAGAGCACCTTTTAGAGGCAGGCTTATAGCACCATTCGCACTTAATTATTATTAAAAATCTTTTAAAAAATAAAGAATAATTTTATCTCAAATGTATAATTTCTATATTTATGAATTATAAAATTACCAATTTTTGTTCTCTTAAGAAATTCCTTATTTTAACTCCATCATCAATATCATTATCTATTTGAAGTTGTGTAATGTTGTTAATTTCTTCAATTTGGAATTTCAAAATACTTAAATGTATATTATTCAAAATATAGCTTTTATGATAATTTTTTTTATCATCTTCCATCTCTTCGCAAAAACAAACATCCTTTATTATATCTCTTGAATTATATCCTGAGCTGATATTATTGTTTTCAATATTATAACAATATATGAAATTTTTAAAAAAGAAAAATATTTTTCCTTGTTTAATAAAGCAATTATTGAATTCTTCAGGAACTAATTTAGCATTCAAAGAAACATTAGTCCCTCCAGCTTGCATTTTATTTATATTATGATAACTCAATACCAATTCGTTTAAATAAATAAGAAATTCTTTATTAAAAGATTTATTAATTTCAAAACCTTCATTTAAATTTTTCATGTTATTAAATATTTTGTCATTCAAATGATTTTTTCCCTCATTATTATTAAACTTATCAGTTTCAGAAACAAAAGATTTATTTCTTTCATTATCTTCATTTAAATCTATTGCAAAATCTTCTTCATTGATAAAATCTGGTGAAGTTTGCCTATGTTCATATTCATTTAAATTATTAAAGTATTTTTCTGATGGAAAATCGGAAACTTTTTTACTGATTTTCCTATTTATGTAATTAGGAGAAATTAAATTATTTTCGTTTAAAAATAAATTATTTTCTTCAATGTAAAAGTTTTCTAGATTTATAAGGCGAAAATGAAAGTTTTCATCTCCTACTAAAAGTCGAATAGGCTTTTTGTCGATGCTATCAAGCTCAAAGCAATGGAAGAAATTTATAAATTTATCTTCGAATCTATAAATAATACTGTAGGAGCTTTCGTTTTCATTTTCGAAAAAATCTTCTATTTTATTCTTCGCATCTTCTGGATTTTCTTTATCAGATGTTATGTCAATTCTGTAAAAATAGCCTATTTGATGGCAAAGGATAAAAATGCAAAAAAAAAAATTTTCTTTTTCATCTTTGTAAACTTTAAAAAAAAGACTGTGAACAAAATCATAATTGTTTTTTAAATTTTTTAAGAATATTGCATTGTGAATTATATTTTGATTGCTGGAGTTTTTATCATCCTTATTTTCCTTTTTTATTGAGAAATATAATTGATTATAAGCTGTTTGAAACAATGTGCATATTGTATCCTCCATTCCTGGAATTTTTAATCTTACATGATCAATATGCAAATTTGAAGGCTCTAAATTATTATTGTTCGAATCTACAAAAACAATTTTTTTTGGTTGTTGGGTCAAATCGTTTAAATCAAGTTTTTTAATTTCATTTGGTTCTAAATAATATATTGAATTATTTGGCAAAGAAAAAATATTCAAAATTTCCTTTGTTTCATAATTTGCAATTTCTTTAAAATTAGACTCAGAATCTTTTTCAATAATAAGTAGATTTTTATCTTTTATAATTAAATGATTCTTTGAAACAGCGATCTTTTGGAAATCTAGATTATTTTAAATTTTCAAATTTGTATTTTGACGAAATTTGATATTTCAAACAAAGAATTTCGAAAAATTTTTTACGATTAAAAAAATTTAATAAGTCCTATTTTAAGTACATTTTCCTTCATTGAGTTTTTTACTAATAAAATTAATGTTTATTTTATTAGTAATTTTGAAGTCTTCTGGCTGAGTTTCCATTAATTTAGAATTAAATTTTATAAAAATTTATTATATTTATATAAGGATTTACAATATTTGAACTTTATATCTATCTTTAGTTCATTTAATGAAATTTAATGATAGTTAGAAATTCCATTTAATTTAATACGATAATTTCTAAATTTTTGATTTTTGAAATAAAAAAATTTTTTCAAAAAACAATTTTAACTTTATTGCTAAATTTGTTTTTAACTATTTTCTTTGAAAATCAAAATGTAATATTTTTCTTTTATGGGCTTATATAGAGCAAAAGTTTATAACATATTTATTAACTTTAAGTTGTTG
>Ga0194116_10007485_pt1 | contig 11294 bp, 9 predicted proteins | sample TA2MahsurfametaG_4_FD_148617 | JGI IMG/M metagenome (GOLD analysis project Ga0194116, IMG submission 148617) | Freshwater microbial communities from Lake Tanganyika, Tanzania - TA2015008 Mahale S9 surface | ecosystem: Environmental > Aquatic > Freshwater > Lake | place: Tanzania: Lake Tanganyika... | reverse complement strand
GACGACTCGCGTAATCCCTTCACTGGCCAGCCAGTGGATGAGATCCAGAAGTTCCAGTTCACTTTCGGAACCAATTTCTGAGTTTTTCCGGTCAACTTTCATATCAACCCATTCTCTAGTGGAGACGTGACTTGAACATGCTGAAAATCAAGCAATTTTTCTGGATGGCCGTAGGCGCGATGGCGTTCTCCGGGGCTGCGCTGGCTGCCGACTACAAGATCGGCGTGGTGCAGGCCGTGCGGGTGCTGGAAGCCGCGCCTCAGGCCGAAATGGCCAAGAAAAAGCTCGAATCCGAGTTCGCGGGCCGCGACAAGCAGATTGCCAACGACCAGAAGACGCTCAAGACGCTGGAAGACCGCCTGGCCAAGGACGCCGCCATCATGAGCGAGACTGAGCGCACCCGTCTGGAACGCGACATCCTGAACAAGCGGCGCGACCTCAAGCGCGCTTCGGACGAATTCCGGGAAGACGTGAACTTCCGCCGCAACGAGGAATTCGGCAAGATCCAGCGCCAGATTCTGGAAGCCATTCAGGCCATCGCCAACGAGCAGAAATATGACCTCGTGCTCGGCGAAGGCGTGATCTATTCCAGCAAGGCGGTCGACATCACGGATCAGGTGACCGAGCGCATGAAGAAGGCCGGCCGCTGAGGCGAGGCTGCGGCGGGGAGGGGCCATTTTGCACCACCCGCCGCCTGATTCGACGGGCCTACTGGCCCGTTTTTTCATCCGGCAACGGAAGCCGCTGAGGCCTGCGGCGGGGCGCTGCCGAGGACGGCGTGAGGCAAAAATGATCGGGCAGCCCTGACGTCGGGGTGCCGCCGCCCAGAGGAATACCCATGACCGAGATTGCCGTCAGAGAGATTTTCAACCTTCTCCCCCATCGGTATCCCTTTCTGCTCGTGGACAGGGTGCTGGAGGTAGTGCCCTTCGAGAGCATCCGCGCCATCAAGAACGTGACGGTGACCGAGCCTTTCTTCCAGGGACACTTTCCCGGCAAGCCCATCATGCCGGGGGTGCTCATTCTCGAATCCATGGCTCAGGCGACAGGCCTGCTCGCCTTCCATTCCCACAAGGCGCAATCCAGCAACCAGAAGGTGTATTACCTGGTGGGTGTGGACAAGGCCCGTTTCAAGCGACCGGTGGAGCCGGGGGACCAGCTGATCCTGACCGCCCGCATGGTCCGCTGCATTCGTGGCATCTACAAATTCGCCGCCGAAGCCCATGTGGGAAATGATCTGGTATCCACTGCCGAATTCATGACCACCGAGGCAGAGGGCAGCGCGTGATCGATCCGTCCGCACGCATCCATCCCTCGGCCCGGATTGCCGAGGACGTGGAAATCGGGCCATGGACGATCATCGGAGAAGGGGTGGAAATCGGCGCCGGCACCACCATCGGGCCGCATTGCCTGCTCAAGGGGCCTACGCGCATTGGCCGCAACAACCGGATCTATGCGTTCTGCTCCATCGGGGAGGATCCCCAGGACAAGAAGTTCGCACCGGGCACCGCCACTCGCCTCGAGATTGGCGACCACAACACCATCCGCGAATACTGCAGCATCAATCGCGGCACCCCCGAGGGCGGTGGCGTGACCCGCCTTGGCGATCACAACTGGATCATGGGCTACTGCCATATCGCGCACGACTGCCAGATCGGCAACCACACCATCTTCGCCAACAACGCCACGCTGGCGGGGCATGTGGAAGTGGGCGACTACGCCATCCTTGCGGGCTTCGCCGGCGTGCACCAGTTCTGCCGCGTCGGAGAGTCGAGTTTCACCGCCATCTCGGCAGTGGTGGTGAAGGATGTGCCGCCGTTCGTGATGGCAGAGGGCAACACGGCCCGCGCCCGGGCCATCAACCGTGAGGGCATGCGCCGGCGCGGGATGACCCCGGAGGTGATCGAAGCGGTGAAGCGCGCGTATCGCACGCTCTATCGCATGCAACTCACTACGGACAAGGCCATGGAAGAGCTCGCATCCCTCGCGGCACAGTTCCCGGAAGTGGAAAGATTCACCCGGTTCGTGCAGGCCAGCAAGCGCGGCATCGTGCGTTGCCGGGCGACCTGATGGGATGTTGCGTCTCGGGATCGTGGCCGGCGAGCCCTCGGGAGACCAGCTTGGCGCTGCGCTGATCACGGCCCTGCGCAGCCGCTGCCCCGAACTCGAGATCGTCGCCATGTCCGGTCCGCGCATGCGAGAGGCCGGTTGCGAGACAGTGGCCGACATCGAGCAACTTTCCGTCATGGGTCTGGTGGAAGTGCTTAAACACTACCCCAGGCTGCGACGACTCCAGCGCGGCCTCATCCAGACATTTCTTGACCGGCGCCCGGATGTGTTCATCGGTATCGACGTGCCGGATTTCGTGCTCGCCATCGAGGCGAGGCTCAAGCAGGCCGGGATCCCTGCGGTACATCTGGTCTGCCCCCAGGTGTGGGCGTGGCGGCCTCAGCGTGTACCCGCACTGCGTGAGTCCATCACCCGCCTGCTTACCCTGTTTCCGTTCGAAACTTCGTTCCTGCGCGAGCATGGCCTCGACGCGCGTTTCATCGGCCATCCGCTGGCGGACAGCATCCCGCAAGTCATCGACAGGACTGCGGCGCGCCTCGCGCTGGGGGAGCCGGCGCAGGGGCCCCTCATTGCGCTGATGCCGGGCAGCCGAACCCAGGAATACCGGCGGCATCTGCCCCTGTTCCTCGCGAGCGCGGCTGTGCTCAAGCGCGATTATCCGGACTGCTGTTTCATGCTGGGTGTGGTGAACGAACGTGCGGCCGAGTGGGCGCGCAGTCAGCCGCTGCTGCAGACCCTGGGCGCACGCGTGCATACCGCGCGTTCGCGCGAGGTCTTGGCCGCAGCCGATGCTGCACTCTGCGTGTCCGGCACCATCACGCTGGAGGCGGCCCTCAGTCAGACACCGCTGGTGGTTGCGTATCGCATGCCGTGGCTCACCCATCAAATCCTCAAGCGCCTGGTGCGTGTACCCCACATCGCACTGCCCAATCTGCTGATGAACGGTGCCCCGGTGCCTGAACTCATCCAGACGGATGCGACACCACAGCGTCTCGCTGCGGCGCTCGCCAACTGGTTGGGCGACCCCGCGCGGGTGGCAGCCTGGCGCGAAGAGTGCGCAGCGCTGCACCAGATCTTGCGCAATGACGCGGGGCGAGCGGCGGCGGAAGCCATCCTCGATCTGCTGCCGGCGGGCAGAGCGCCGACGACATGAGCGCAGCCTGCCCTCTGGTCGCAGGTGTGGATGAAGCCGGACGCGGACCCCTGGCGGGACCGGTGGTTGCCGCAGCGGTGATTCTTGATCCCCAACACCCGATTCCGGGCTTGGCAGACTCCAAGAAATTGTCTGCGCGCCGACGGGAGATCCTGTTCGACGCCATCGAGGCCCGAGCTCACGCCCATGCGGTGGCACTGGCGACCGTGGAGGAAATCGACGCGCTCAACATCCACCACGCAAGTCTGCTCGCCATGCAGCGCGCCGTGGCCGCCCTGTCCGTGGTGCCCACGCTGGTGCTGGTCGATGGCAAGACCTGCCCGGCACTGCCCTGCGCCGCCCGCGCCATCATCAAGGGGGATGCCACGGAGCCTGCGATCAGCGCAGCCTCCATTCTCGCCAAGGTCACGCGGGACAGGCTCATGGAAGCGCTCGCGGCGGAGTGGCCGATGTACGGTTATGTGAAGCACAAGGGATATCCCACTGCCGAACACCTCGCGGCGCTCGCATGTCATGGCGCAAGCCCGTTCCATCGCCGCAGCTTTGCACCCGTGGCTGCGGTGTTGGCAGGCGAGTCGCTTTCCGCAGGAACACACCGATGAGTGCGGCGAGCTTCGTTCACCTGCACCTGCATACGGAATATTCGCTGGTCGACGGTCTGATCGGTATTCCGGAGCTCGTCGGCGCCATCAAGGAGGCGGGTATGCCCGCCGTTGCCGTCACCGATCAGAGCAATACCTTTGCGGCCGTGAAGTTTTATCGCGAAGCCGAGCAGGCGGGCCTGAAACCCCTGCTGGGTGCCGAGGTGTGGGTCAATCGCGGCGGTGATTCCGCGCAACGCTCCAGACTCGTGCTGCTCTGCATGGACAGGGAAGGGTTTCGCCAGCTTTCCGTACTCCTCACCCGCAGCTACCGCGAGGGCCAGATTCAGGGTGTGCCGCATGTCGCCTTTGAATGGCTGACGGGGCAGAGCTCACGCCTGATTGCGCTCTCTGCCGGTATCGCCGGTGAGCTTGGCCAACTTCTGCTGGAAGGCCAGGGCGCGCGCGCACTCGCCGCGGCCAAGGAGTGGGCGGCACTCTTCGAAGATCGTTTCTATGTGGAAGTGGCGCGCACCGGACGCGTGGGTGAAGACCGTCATGTGGCAGAAGCCGTGCGTCTCGCCGATGGACTGGGCCTGCCGCTGGTAGCCACCAACGACGCACGTTTCATCGCGGCGTCTGACTTCGAGGCGCACGAGGCGCGCGTCTGCATTCATGAGGGGCGCACCCTTGCCGATCCCAGAAGGCCTCGTAACTACACGCCACAGCAGCATCTGCGCACCGCGGAGGAGATGCAGGAACTGTTCGCAGATCTGCCGGATGCGCTGGCCAACTCGGTCGAGATAGCACGCCGCTGCAATCTCGAGCTCGGCTTCGGCCAATATCATCTGCCCAACTTCCCGGTACCGGAGGGCATGACCGTCGATGCCTTGCTGACGGAGGAGGCGCGGGCCGGTCTTGAACGACGCCTGCAGGCACCGCGCGATCCGCGAGCGCCGGTGCGTGAAGCGCAGGTGTATGAGGATCGCCTCAACTTCGAACTCGATGTCATCACCAAGATGGGGTTCGCCGGCTACTTCCTCATCGTGGCCGACTTCATCCAGTGGGCAAAACGGGCGGACATCCCGGTTGGACCCGGGCGAGGTTCCGGGGCGGGTTCGCTGGTCGCCTACGTGCTCGGTATCACCGAGCTTGATCCGCTCGACTACGACCTGCTTTTCGAGCGATTCCTGAATCCCGAGCGCGTGTCGATGCCGGATTTCGACGTCGATTTCTGCATGGACCGACGTGACGAGGTGATCGACTACGTCAACCAGCGCTACGGCCGCGACAAGGTTTCGCAAATCATCACCTACGGCACCCTGGCCGCAAAGGCGGTGCTGCGCGATGTGGGAAGGGTGCTCGGCCATCCCTACGGCTTCGTCGATCAGCTTGCGAAGCTGGTGCCGTTCGACCCGAACATGACCCTGCAACGTGCGCTGGACGAAGAACCGCAGCTCAAGACCCGGTATCGCGAAGAAGAAGACGTACGCGCCATCATCGATCTCGGCCTCGCACTCGAAGGGATCTCGCGCAATGCCGGCAAGCACGCCGGTGGGATCGTGATCGCGCCGCGCCCGCTCACGGATTTCATGCCCCTGTACTGTGAACAGGGCAGCGACACGGCGGTGTCCCAGTTCGACATGAGCGATGTCGAGGCCGTGGGGCTGGTGAAGTTCGATTTCCTCGGCCTGCGCACCCTCACCATCATCGACTGGACGGTGAAGGAGGTGAATGCACGGCGCGCGGAAGCCGGTGAAGCGCCGCTGGTGATCGAGCAGCTGCCGCTGCACGACCCGGCGACCTACACCCTCGTCCAGCAGGCGCAGACGACCGCGGTCTTCCAGCTCGAATCGCGGGGCATGAAGGAGCTCATAAAGCGCCTCAAGCCGGATACCTTCGAGGACATGATCGCACTGGTCGCCCTGTTCCGGCCGGGCCCGCTGCAATCCGGCATGGTGGATGACTTCATCGACCGCAAGCATGATCGCGCGGTGGTGAAGTATCCCCACCCGGATCTGGAGGACATCCTCAAGCCCACCTACGGTGTCATCCTGTACCAGGAGCAGGTGATGCAGATTGCGCAGGTACTGGCCGGCTACTCGCTGGGTGCCGCCGATCTCCTGCGCCGTGCGATGGGCAAGAAGAAAGCGGAGGAAATGGCCAAGCAGCGCCAGACCTTCGTGGATGGCGCGAGCGCGCGCGGCATCGATCAGGAGCTGTCCGCACAGATCTTCGATTTGATGGAGAAATTCGCGGGCTACGGCTTCAACAAGTCACACTCCGCGGCCTATGCGCTCGTCGCCTACCAGACCGCCTGGCTCAAGGCGCATTACCCGGCCGCCTTCATGGCCGCGGTGCTCTCGGCCGACATGGACACCACGGACAAGGTCGTGCGTCTCATCGATGAATGCCGCCAGATTGGCATCACGGTGGAACCACCCAATCTCAACAGCTGCGCGTATCGTTTCACCGTCGCGGACGACAGGACCATCCGTTATGGCCTCGGCGCCATCAAAGGGGTAGGTGAGGCCGCGTTGAGCGCACTGGTGGAGGAACGCGAAGCGGGTGGGCCCTACCGTGATCTGTTTGAATTGTGTCGCCGCAATGACGCACGCAAGCTGAATCGTCGCGTGCTCGAGGCCTTGATCAAGGCCGGCGCGCTGGACTGCCTGGGGGCGCGCCGCCGCGGCCTCATGACCGTGCTGGAGCAGGCGATGCAGGCCGCTGATCAGGCGGCCCGCGCAGCGGCGTTGGGGCAGAGCGACCTCTTCGGCGGCAGCGCCGGCGAAGAGGCGGGGGCAACGGTGGATCCCACCGTGTGGTCCGCGGCGCTCGCCTGCGAGGAATGGCCCCAGCCGCAACTGCTGGGCTGGGAGAAGGAGACGCTCGGCCTTTATCTGAGCGGGCATCCGATCGACAGGTATCTGCCGGAGCTGCGCGCACTCTCGGTCTCGCGCCTGATGGATCTGAAGCCCGGGCGACGGCGTGCCGCCGGGCTCATCGTGGCCCTGCGCTTCACCAAGAGCCGGCGCGGCCGCATGGCCATTCTGAGCCTGGACGATGGCACTGCGCGGGTGGAAGTCACGGTCTACAACGAAGTTCTGGAAGCCGCGATCGACAAACTCACCGCGGACCGCTTGGTCATCATCGAGGGCGAGGCGGCGGTGGATGATTTCAGCGGTGAGCCGGCCCTCAATGCCCAGGCCATCTCCAGCATGGACGAGATTCGCCAGCGGCACGCCCGCGCCCTGGTGATTAGCCTCAGGGGCCCGACGCTCGACGGCCTGCCCGAGACGCTGCAGACTGCGCTGCGCGCCTGGGGCCGCGGGACCTGCCCGGTGGCAGTGGAATACCGGGCGCCGGGGGCCTTGGCCCGCCTGCGCCTCGCCGACGAGTGGCGGGTGCAGGCGACCGAAGGCCTGCTCGATCAACTGCGCAGTCACGTGGGAGACGAAGCGGTTCGTCTCGAATATTGAACGACCACCCATCAACAACCTTCAGCAAGAGCATCGAATTCACCATGGCCGAGGCTTCCAGCAGCGAACAGATTTCCCACAACTACCAGTTTCTGGATTTCGAGCAGCCGATCGCCGAACTCGAAGCCAAGATCGAGGCCCTGCGCAAGGTGGGAAACGATTCCGAGCTCAATATCTCGGAGGAAATCCGCCGACTCGAGGAGCGGGCACGGGATCTCTCCCGCCAGATTTTCGGCAACCTCACGCCCTGGCAGATTTCCAAGCTGGCGCGCCATCCGCAGCGGCCGTTCACGCTCGACTACGCCAGCCTGTTGTTGTCGGACATCGAGGAGCTGCACGGCGATCGGGTGTTCGGTGACGATCTCGCAATCGTGAGCGGCATCGGCCGGTTCCATGGCCGGGGGGTCGCTTTCATCGGCCACCAGAAAGGCCGCAACACGCGCGAAAATCTGCGCCGCAATTTCGGCATGCCAAAGCCCGAGGGATACCGCAAGGCCCTGCGTATCCTGCAGCTCGCAGAACGCTTCCGCCTGCCGGTGCTGACCTTCATCGATACCCCGGGTGCTTACCCCGGCATCGATGCCGAGGAGCGCGGCCAGAGCGAGGCGATTGCGCACAACCTTCTCGTGATGGCCAATCTGCGGGTGCCGATCATCGCGACTGTCATCGGTGAAGGCGGGTCGGGCGGTGCGCTGGCCATTGGTGTGGCCGACCGCGTGAACATGCTGCAGTACGCAACTTATGCCGTCATTTCGCCGGAGGGCTGTGCGTCCATCCTGTGGAAGAGTGCCGAGCGCGCGGCCGATGCCGCGGAAGCCATGGGCATCACGTCTGAGCGTCTGAAGCGATTGGGTCTGGTGGATACGGTGATCGAAGAGCCGCCTGGCGGCGCCCATCGGGACTATGCCCTCATGGCCGAGCGCGTGGACAAGGTGCTCCAGGAATCGCTGGAGACCCTGCAGGCGCTCGACCCGGATGCGTTGGTCCAGCAGCGTCACCAGCGCCTCAACCGCTTCGGCGAATTCACCGAGAAATAGGCGGAATCCGCTCCTGTGCGCTCGCGCGGCGTCGATTTCGAACACGCGCTGCTCGGCTCTCTTCTTGCCTGTATCGAAGGTCTGCCGCCTCCCGGGCGGTTGTATGTGGCCTTCAGCGGTGGACGTGATTCCACGGTGTTGTTGCATGCGCTCGCCGTCATGCGGGCGCACCTGCCTTGTCCGCTTGCGGCGGTGCATGTGGATCATCGGCTGCAGGCTGCGAGCAGTGCTTGGGCCCGGCACTGCGAGGAGCAGGCGCGCGCGCTGGATGTTCCCAGCATTTCCCTGGAACTGAACGATTCGCCCGGTTCCGGTGAGAGTTTGGAGGCCTGGGCGCGCGATGCACGCTACCGTGCATTCGCCAGCTTGCTGAAACCGGCAGAATTCCTCCTGACCGCGCATCATCAGGACGATCAGGCGGAGAGCTTCCTGCTCGCCGCCTTGCGCGGCAGCGGGCCCGCAGGCCTGCGCGGAATCGCGGCCAAGCGCCGGTTGGGGGTGGGCTGGTTGCTGAGGCCCATGCTCGACATGCCGGTGGAGGCCATTGCCGCGTTTGCCCGGGAACATCGGCTTGTCTGGATGGAGGACCCCATGAACACGGATCAGGCGCGTGCCAGAAGCTTCCTGCGCGCCGAGATCATGCCCCGGCTGCGTGAGCAGTGGCCCGCCGCGGCCGCCGTGCTCGCGCGCACCGCGCATTGGCAGGGCGAGGCCCAGGCCGCACTGGAAGACGCTGCACGGCCGCACCTGCAAGAACTCGCGAGGCCCGATGGGAGCCTGTCGGTGGCCGGTCTGGAAAGCCTGCCCTGGTCGCTGCGCCCCGTGGTGCTGAGACTCTGGATTAGCGAACGCGGATACCCGCTGCCGGATTCGCGCCGCCTCATGGAAATCCTCCGCAGCGTGAGCGCGGCTGCGCCCGATCGCGTGCCCGAGGTGTCCTGGGCCGGCGTCTGCCTGCGCAGATGGCATGGGGCACTGCACCTCGCCACGCACCTGCGCCCGGGACACTTCGAGAGGGCCTGGGATCCGACGGTGCCGTTGTCACTGCCGGGGGGCACGTTGTCGGCCGTGCCTGTCACCGGTGCCGGGCTCAAGCGCACCTTGGCGGCGCAGGGCTTGAGCGTGCGCAGTCGACGCGGTGGCGAGCGGTGCCGTTTGCCGGGGCGGGTTCATCACACCCCGGTCAAGCATGTGCTGCAAGCCTTGGGTGTGCCGCCCTGGCAACGCCTGGCGCTGCCATTCATTTATGCGGGTGAGGCGTTGGTGGCGGTGGGAGATTTGTTCGTCTGTGCGGAGGCGGTCGCAGGGCCGGGCGAGGCGGGCTGGCAGCTGCAGTGGCAAGAGGAGGGGGCGATGGGTATCGTGAGCGGTGACTCACGAGAAAGCTGCAGCCCCGCGCATGACTGATACCCGCGACCTTCGACACCAGAACATCGCCTGGGCCTTGTTTGGAATCGGGCTCATCTGGTTGCTGCACCTGGGCCTGCTGCCCGCGATGCTTGCCGGCTTGCTGGTGTACTCATTGGTCAATGCGCTGGTCCGCCCATTGCGCATCCCTGCCCTGGGGCGCGGCGGGCCACGCCTGCTGGCGGTTACCCTCATCGCGGCCGCGGTACTCAGCCTCTTCACCCTCGCCGTACTGTGGCTGGTCGGTTTTTTGCGTGGCAGTGAAGAAAACATTCCCGCCCTCATCCAGCGCATGGCGGAAATCATCGACTCCTCGCGTGCCCGCCTGCCGCCCTGGCTGCTCGAGCACGTGCCGGCCGATACCCAGCAGTTGCGCGTGACCGTCGTCGACTGGCTGCGCGAGCACGCCAGCGCCTTCCAGAATGCAGGCGCAGGATTGGGGCGGGGCTTTGCCCATATCCTGCTCGGCATGGTGATTGGGGCACTGCTGTCGCTGGAGTCCACCATCCCCCGACGCGCCAAGGGCCCGTTGACCGCGGCTTTTGCCCACCGCGCGCTGCGGCTGGGCCTCGCCTTCAGGCGGGTGGTGTTCGCGCAGTTCTGGATCTCCGCCATCAACAGCCTCTTCACAGGCATCTATCTGGCCTTCGTGCTGCCGGCCTTCGGGGTGGATCTGCCATTCACCAAGACGCTCATCATCATCACCTTCATTGCCGGCCTGCTGCCGATCATCGGCAATCTCATCTCCAACACGGTGATAGTGACGGTGAGTTTCAGCGAATCCCTGCTGGTGGCGCTCGGTTCTCTGACCTTTCTGGTGGTCATCCACAAGCTCGAATATTTCTTGAATGCGCGCATCATCGGCAGTCATATCCGGGCCCGCGCCTGGGAATTGCTCATTGCCATGCTGATTATGGAGGCGGCATTCGGGATCACCGGCCTCATCGCCGCACCCATCTACTACGCCTATTTGAAGGATGAACTACGCGCCCGCGGTCTGATCTGAGGAACTGCATGGCGCGCGCTGGCGAGACGCTGCGGACTGTGGCAGTCTCGACTCAATGTTGCGTCTCTCAGTGCTGCTCATCCTGCTGGCTGCCTCGGTTCTCGGCGCGAGACATGCGCGCGATCACCTGCGCTGGCAAGACTGGGAGGCGCTGCATACCGGAACTTTTGCTGCCGATGATTGCGCGCTCTACCATGTGATGCGCGGCATGGAGCAGGATCCCGCGGCGGATCCCGCGAATGCGGCGCTCATGCGCAAATGCGGCCCCGATTTCATTCCGTGGTCGCTGTCCCAGACCGGAGATCCCCTGCGTTTCGATCGACCTGCCCGCGTGCGCTTGCGCTTCGATCCCATCGACATGCATCGCTACTCCAATTACCCGCCCATGGTGGTGGATTTCGTCTATCCGCGTGTTCCCTTGCCGAAAAAGTTCCGAGTGCGCGAGTGGGGCAGCGTGCTGTCGTCCTCCGACCCACGTCACACCGAAGCGCTGCGCGCGCACTGGAATGCCCCGTGGGCCGAACTGTTTGCGTTGTGGTCGCTGGGGCAGGGCAATCACGA
>Ga0194116_10007483_pt1 | contig 11294 bp, 9 predicted proteins | sample TA2MahsurfametaG_4_FD_148617 | JGI IMG/M metagenome (GOLD analysis project Ga0194116, IMG submission 148617) | Freshwater microbial communities from Lake Tanganyika, Tanzania - TA2015008 Mahale S9 surface | ecosystem: Environmental > Aquatic > Freshwater > Lake | place: Tanzania: Lake Tanganyika... | reverse complement strand
ATCCCCAATCCCCAATCCCCAATTAAATCATTAAATTTTTGTTATTGGAACAAAAATATAATAAAATTTTTTTTTATTATTTAATGCAATAAAATATACTGATAAACATAGAAAAAAATAAATTATTGTCTAAATTTTTCAACAATAAATTATATTATATATTACATAATGAGCTTAAAAAATGAAAAAGAATTAATGAAAAAATCAATAAAAAATAATGATGATGATATTCTAGTTTATGAACCGATTCGAAGAAATTGTTTAAATGAAGAAAATGAATCAACTAACAAGCACAATTTAACAAGGAAATTCACAGGATTATATAACAGAGGTATGCGATTCTTAGAAGGAAACTTCTTTAAGTTTTTGTTAATAATTAATACATAAAAAATTATTTTTTATTTTATAGTTTCTTCAATCAACTATTTAAAATTCTTATGTGTTTATTTTAAATGAAATCTTTAAAATCCAAAATCACAGGTAATACTTGTTATCTAAATTCTTTGATTCAAACACTTTTTATGACACCTGATTTCCGTTCACAAATTCTTTCTTGGAAGTTCCAAGAAAATTTGCATGGTAGAAAGGAAGATTCAATTCCATTTCAAATCCAAAAATTATTTGCAAGATTGCAATTAAAGTTTTTTGAAAACGAGACGACAGATCATTTAACTAAAAGTTTTCAATGGAGTTCTCAACAATTATTAGAGCAACACGATATTCAAGAATTATGCAGAGTTTTATTTGAAGCAATAGAAAATTCCTTTTTAGATGTAGAAGAAAATTTTATAAATGATTTATATTCTGGAGATACTTCATCAATAGTAAAATGTTTAGAATGCGGATATCAATCAGAAAGAAAGGATAGATTTTTAGACATCAGTTTACCTGTGAGAAATGAATTCGATAAAATTTACAACTCAAGTTTAGAGATGGCTTTATTGAATATGCTTAGAGAAGAAAAACTTGAAAAGGAAAACCAATACAAATGTGATCGATGTGATAAAAAAGTATTTAAAGCTTTTTTCTGTTAGTTTTTATTTTTTATTTTCACTCATTAAATGAAAAAAAAAAAAATAAATATAAAGGTTGATGCTGTTAAATTGCTAAAAATAGAGAAGCTCCCAAAAATTTTATTTTTGCAGTTAAATAGATTTGAATATGATTTCATCACTGATACAAGAAAAAAGTTATATGATAGATTCACATTTCCAAATATTCTAAATTTTAATGAATTCCTGAATAATTATGAAAACATAAAGAAAATTTATGATATAGAAAAACTAAAAGACTTAGAAAGAAGGGATTCACTCGAAGATCAAGAAGGTAATTTTTTGAATAAATTATTAATTTTTATTATTATTATTTGTATTTTTTAACAAATTATATAAATTCTTCATAAAGGAAAAGAATCACTATTGAAGTTAAGAGAATATTTAAATCAAGGTGAAAATGTCTATGAACTTTTTTCAGTTGTTGTGCATACTGGAACTCCAAGAGGAGGACATTATTTTACGATTATAAAAAACTTCGATGATGGAAAATGGTATAAATTTGACGATTCTCATATTTATGAAATGGAAGAATCAGATATTGTGAAAACTTTTAGCGATGGGAACTCGCATAGTTTAAATTCGGCGACTGGTTATATTCTTATGTACAGAAAAATAGATAAGAAAAATAAAAATTTAAATTTTGAGAATTGTATAATTCAAGAAAATTTGCTCCAATTTTTAAATGAAGAAAATGAAAAAATAAAATTAGAGGAACAGAGGCAATTAGAAAGAATGAATACCCTTCAATTGAAATTTATATATGATGATAAAATAATAAATATTTTTGAAAAAAAACAGTCTTCGATTAAACAATTAAAATCTCAAGTTATAGTTTCCTATAATCTAGATAGAACTAAACCCGAAAATATAAGAATTCGAAATGTTCATAATAGCTCTTACAAATTATTAGAATCATATGATGATGAAAATAAAGTAAAATAAATTTCTCTAATTATTAAAGTAGACCTTACAAGATTATAATTTCAACTCGAACAAAACATATAGTATTGAGGTAAAAGATGACAATGAAGAGTTTGAAGTATATAATCCGAATCTAATAATAATCAATGTGTGTATTTGGGAGGATTCTTATATCTCTAGTGAAAAAGAAGAAAAAGATCTTTATTTCAAAAAAATAAAAATAGATAAAAAAATTGCTTTTGAAGAAATAAAAAAATATTTATATGAAAACCTCAATTTAGATACAAGCAAAGAAATATTTATGTTTAAAAAACTTGATTACGCTCATAATAATTATTCAATATGCGAAATAGACTTGAACTCAAACTTTTCAGATACAATTGAGAAAAAAGACAGTGCTGGAAATGGAATTCACGAAGCAATATCCAATATCAACGAATCTATAAATTTTGAACTTAATAAAATCATTCCTTGTGAAAGCTCTTATGAAAAATCCAAATCAAATATTAATAATATCAATAATAATTCAGGCATTCAAAATATTTATAATTCTCTTTTAGTCGAAAATTCAAAAATATTCATTGAATATAAAGATGAAGAATGGTTCACTCTGGTATCAGATGAAAAATCAAACGATTGCAATAAAATGAATATTAAAAAGAATTTTATTTATTCCAAGTTTATCAAATTTTTCGATGAGAAGTTACCGAATATTGAAATAAGCTTTAACATTCCAATAAAGCTCGAGAAAAAAATTAAAATTACAGTTGGTTCCTATAAATTTAATGAAAAAATAGAAATAAAACCTAATAAAACATTAAAAGAATTGAAAAAGGTCATTGCCCAATATATAAATTTAGAAGAAGACTGCTTCATAATGAAAAAGAATTCTCACAATGGTATTGAGTTGAAAAATCTTTCGGAAACAATTGATAAAATTTGTACTGGAAATTCTAAGATTTATATAGAATATGGATGTCCGCAAAAAGAAAATGAAATTAAAATTAATTTATTTCTTTGTGAGTTAGATATGGCTTTCTTTTTACTTTTCCCATATAAAATAATAGATTTGGGATTTTTCAATATTAATATTGAGAAAATTTCAACGATTAAAGATTTGAAAAAGTTTTTGATCGAAGAATTACAAAGCAAGAAAAATTTATATCTTAATAATAGTAAAATGACTGTAATAAGAGATTATTTAAATGAAAGACCAACCAAAATTTACAGTGAAAGTCAAAAAATTAAAGACTTGAATTTTACAAATAATAAAAAAATTTTTATTCAAGAAATTAAAACTATGCAAGAATTAAAAGATTTTGACACATCTGATATCCAACTTACAGTTAGAGAATGGGATTCTGAGAATTGGAAAGTATCTGAACCTATTGAGATTCATTTGAAAAAGAAAGCAACTTTTCTTGATCTTGCAAAAATACTGAGAGAATATTATCCAAAAATCAAAGTAATTCTAAAAATAATTCTAAAAATATAATTATTGAATTAAATATTATAAGAGCGAAAATTTATCAGCTTATAAAATTGGAAATGGGATGAACATATATATGGATGATATTTTAAAATACAAGGTGAGAAAATTCGAATAAAATTAAATAAAATTTTTTTAATTTTAGTTTGAAAATTTATACGAAAATTCTGAATACAATTTAGACAGTTATCCGTTATTTATCAATTGCGATGGATCATTACTATTGTAATTATTCAAATAAAATATTTAAATAATTAGCTTTTTATTGATTATTTAAAATTTTAAAATAAGAATATGTGATAATGCTAAGATAGCGAGAAAACCAACAGAAGAAGAAAAAAGGCTTTTATGCAGACCGAAATTTAATCTAATTAGTAGCAAACACAGCGTAACTTCTAATACATCGTTGACCTCCTCAATGAAATCAACGAGCTCGAAAAATGAAAAATTCAACGATAAAAAATTTAGAATAAAAGAAAAAGCTTTGAAAATCACAGTGAAAAAAAATGATAAATTTGAAACAGATCAAAATTTAATTCAAGCAAATAAATTATCTGAAAATTATTTTTTTATCCCTGAAAGTAAACTAATTTCAGAATATAAAGAACAAAATCCTGAAAAAAATTTTAAAAATGGAGAAAAAATTAATAAAAACGGAAATGAAGATTTTATTCCTTATAACGAATAAACCTAAAGAGATTGATTGATTTGTTTAAATTAATATTTAAAAACAAAGTTTTACCTAATTAAATAAAATAATTTTCAAGATTTATTAGAAGTTGATTTGTTATTATTTTTAGAGTTTATTACTTGAGATATGTTTTCAAAAAAGATTATGAAGTTAAAAATTTTTCGTTCCTTTTAATATTTTTTCATTGAAAACCAATAATTTATCAATTATTCTATATACATCTTTAATTTTCAATAATATTATATAAAATAAAAATTTCATTACAAAATATTTAGTTATCTAATTTATGAAATAAGATTAATTTTAAGTTATTAATAAAAAATGTTATTTCATGCCGATAAAAACATTAAAGAAAATCTCTTTAATATGTATAAGAAAGACTTGATTGAGAGGCAAGCTAGAAAAGAAGAAAATATTTTCAAAGAAAAAGTAGAGGACAAAAGTCTTATAGAAAGAATTGTAAAAAAGACAGAAGAAGAAAATAGGCTTAGATCAATGGAAAGAAGAAGAGTTGCTGATGAAAATATGAATTCATATAATCAACTTTGGAGAGGAAAAGATGAAGAAAGGAAAAACCGTTATTATAATGTTTTCGATCCAAAGATAAATTATCCTACATTAAATGAAGAACAAGTCAATCAAAATAAACCATATTTAGCAAGAAATCGTTCTTATGATTTCAATTCAAAAATAGAATTTGATTCACAAAGAGATCATGTTAATAATATTCTAAATCCTGATTACCTCGGTATAAGAAATCTTTATAATTTGGATAAATCTCATAAACAAGAATTTCATAAAATATATAAGAATTGTTTAGATTCACAAATTAACACAAGAGTTAATATTTATGATATGAATGAAATTAAAGATAAAGCATATCCTACTCTCAAGAAAAAAGAACAAGAATTTATTGTCAAAAAACATCCTTGTAATTATATACTTTTTCATTGACTCAATAAATTTAATTCATTTTGTACATTTTAAATGAGTAAATATTTTCTGAAATATTTAAGCCTATAATTTTTGAGCAGTTCTTTATAAAAATTTAAATATCAATATTTTGAGTCCTTACTTATACCTAAAATTATATTTTACTTTTTTATTCTTGAAATCTTAATCAAATTTATTATTAAAAGAACTATTTCATTTCAGCCTAAGATGTTTAAATTCCTTTTTATAAATTCTTGATATTTAAAATTTCAAAAATATTTTCAGATACATTAAAAGATTATGAAACTTGGAACACTCATTTAAATTATAATACCATTACAAACCCAGGTCCCAATCTAGTGTATAATAAATATTTACTTCAACATATTCAATATCCGCCAAACAACACTCCAAATACTTTGAGAAATTCAATGCCGAATTTAAACTCTATGAATCAAAACAACAGTTATTCCCCAAATAAGAATGATTATGCAGTAAACGAATCCCCCTTTGAAAAAAATTATAATTATACTAATGATAATGGAAATTATATGAACGACAATATATCTCAAAACGATTATCAAAATTATTTACAAGGGCAGCAGGTTTATAATGGATATAATTCACAACTAAAGGATAGATTGAGAATGGCAGGTAGTAATATCATGAAATGAAGCAGATATTTTTATTGCTATTTATAAAATATAAAATAGAAATTTGAATTTTATTTTACTATAATTAACTTATGTTAATAGTTAGATATGTATGGATGTTGGTGTGAAATCATTTATAGTTATTTTATTTAAGGAAATAAGGCTTTAAAATTATCTCATTTCCATATTAAATAAATATGAAATTAAATAAAATAATTCATTTGCAAATCATTTATTAATAAAAATTTTCCAGATTATAAATTAATATTATATAGATTATATAAAATTACAATTATAAAAAGATAAATTCAACCGTTGAGTTTATCATATTATATTATTTTAAAATAAATTAAAATTTTTATTAGTTAATAAATAAAATATAAATATATAATAAATAAATAAAATTCATTAAAAATCAAAATATTAATCAAAGCAAACTTATTTCAATTTTTGTCGGTATTGGAAGCGTTACTGATATTATCATCTTCAAATTTTGTTGATTTTTCAGCTAATCTAGTTTTAATGATGTTTATATTTGTACTAGTCAAATTATTCAAAAGCTCCATTCCTTCAAGATTTTTATCAAAAGAGCTATTTGAATTATTTCTATTCTCCTTATTTCCTGTATTATTATATCTACTTGCATATTTTGGAGTGTAAAGAGAGCTGTTGGATTTATATTGCCTATTTTCTTTTTTCAGTCTATCATTTTCCCTTGAAAGTTCTTTATTATCTGAATTCAACTTTAAGAAATTTCTTTCAAAAGTCCTTAGTTTTTCATTTAATTTCTCTATTTCGGATTGCATTAAATCTTTTTCTTTATCGTATCCAACTTTATCTTTAATATTATCGACAGCCAAGTTATTTCTTTTACTTTCATAATCCCTGCATTTGTTTTCTAATTCAATAATTTTGCCTTTATGCATTTCTCTTTCTTTTTCTGTTATGTTAATTATCTCTTTTAATTTAAAATCTCTATCCATGATTAATTCTTCAACTTGCTTTTTGAGTCTTGCTTCGCTCTCAATTGTAATTGCAAGTTTTTTACCTAGTTCACCTTGATCTATCATTTTCGATTTTTGTTCATTTAGGAGTTTATCCTGCATAATTTTAATTTCTAATTCTAGTTCCTTTTTCTTGTTTGAAACCTCTTCATAATTTTTGCTAAGGCTTTCTTTATATTCTTTTAGCTGATTAGAAAAACGCTCCTCCAACTGTGTGACTATTAATTGTTGCCAGTTTTCAAATTTGTCTTTTTCCATCAAACCGACTTTCTGCATATTTTCTATAGTAAGCTCATATTTTTTCATGTAGTCGCTTAAATCTGCTTTTGTTTTATTGAGTTTCTCCTCAAGGAAGTCGTTTTTGGCTTTCCAAAGATTTCTATCGTTGTCATAATTATTCATTAATTCATTATTGTCTGCCTCTAATTTTCCAACTCGATTTTTAAGGAATTCATTCTCTTTTTGTTGAATCATATTTTGATTTTTATTGCCATCTTTAATTTCTTGAATTTGCTTATTAAAATAATCTCTCTCTTTTTCTATAGATTCCATAAGTTCATCTTTTTGTTTTCCTACAGAAAGCAGTTTTTCAGTTAGTACAGCCTTTTCTTTTTCAAGCCAAGATTTATCTTTTGCATATTCCAAATCAAGCTCTTTGTATTCTTTCTTCTTTTGATTAAGCTTTGATTCAGTGTCTTCTTTTTCCTTTATAAGAGTATCGATTTTCTCTAGGTATTCAGCTTCTAAAGCTTCTCTAAAAGCACGAATTTTTTCTTCATATTTATTGTTAAGATCATCAATATTGTTTTGTAGGTCTGCGATTTTTCTATTTTGGAATTCAATTTCTTGTTGTCTCAATGCAAGTTCTCTTGAAAATTCGCCTTTTTTAAAAAGAAGCTCATCGTATTGTTGTTGGTATTTATTTTGCAAATTGTTGTATTTTTCTTCAAAAGATTTTCGTTCGCTATCAAATTCAAGTTTCAGATTTTCGATGTTTTTATGTAATTTAGTCAAATCATTTTCTAAATGTTCTTTTTTAACAGTTAATACTGCATTTTCACGCTCTTTTTTGTTAAGTATTTCCTCAATCTTCTCAATTTTTTCATTTAACACTACTCTCTCCTTATTATAAGAATCTATTTGAAGCTCCAGATTTTCTTTATGTGAAGCTTGAATTTTCGTGAAGCTTTCTCTTTGCTCATTTAAAAATCTGTTTAAACTTTCAATCTGCTGTTGAGCAGTGCTCATGTCTAACTCCACTTGAATTACGTAATTTTGATGTTCATTTTCAATAACTTCTTTCTGTTCAGTTAAGTCGTCAATTATTCTATCTTTTGATCTTTCTAGTTCACGATAATTTTCAGTAAATAGGCTTTCTTGATTTTCAAATTTCCTATTCATTTTCTGTCTTTCTTCTGCAAGCTTGATTTCGGAATCTGTTTTCTCTGCTTCAAAATATGTTTTCATATCATTAATCATTTTTTCATTCTTCATGTTTGATTCCTCAATCTCCATTCTGGTTTTCTTAAGAATTTCTTCAATTTTATCATGTGAAATTTTATCTAAATTTTCATATTTTTCTTTCCAATTATTGATATCTGTATTGCTAGTTTCTTCTAAGTTTTTCAACTTTTCTTCGAGATTATTCTTAACTTCTTCTAGTATTTGTATTTTTTCAGAGTTCGAAGAATTAATTCTTTCAAAATCCTCTTTTTCAGATCTCATTTGATTTAATGACTCATTCAGTTTATGTTTTGTTTCTTCTATTTCAGAATTTAGCCTTTGCCTTGTTTTATCATTTTCTGCTTCCATTTTTCTTATTTCATTGAAGTATTCGCTTTTTATTTCATTAATTTGCTTAATATATCCTTCTTGTGAGTTGATTGATTGTTGATTTTTATCTTCTAAAAGCTTTATCATAGCTTGGAAACTTTGCTTTTCTTCATCTGTCTGGGCTTTATATTCTTTAAAATTGGATTCCGTCAATTCCAAATTTTGCTTTAAAAGTGAGCTCTCTTTATTTGCTTTGTTTTTGGTCTCGAATAATTTATTTTCGCATTCTCGTAACTTATTTTCTATTTCTTCTTTCGATAAATTTAATTCTTCAATTTTGAGTCTGTGTTCGCTCTTGATTCTTTCAATAATTTCAGTATTTTTTGATTCAGCAATTTTTATCTCATCTTCGCTGGAGTTTATTATCTGATTCAAATCTTCTATTTTCTTTTGCAAGTCGAAAATATGTTCATCATTTTTTATTTTATCGAAGGCAGCTCTTTTCTCCTTATCCAGCAATTTGGTTTCCAAGTCAATATTTTTTTCTTGTGCTTCTTCGAGTTTTTTAGTAAGAGCTTTTATTTGGGAATCATATTTATCTTTACTTTCTTTAGAAAAGGATTCTCGGTCTTTTTTAAGATTTTTTAACTCACTAGACCATTCCTTTTCTTTCTCTTTAAGATCTTCATAATTCTTTTCAGAAAATTTGAGTTTTTGTTCTAAAAGCAGTTTTTGTTTTTCGAATTCAGATTCTGCAGTTATCAATCTTCTTTCTGTATCTTTTAGAGCATCTTCGTTGTTAGAAAGCTGGTTTTTTAAATCGTTTATTTGTTTTTCTTTTTCTTTCTTCAGAGTTTCTAATTTTTCATTGAGATCTCTTGTTATTTGCTCTTTTTCTTTCTTTAAAGAAGCCAAGTTTTCTTTTGTGGATTTTTCAGATGAAATTAACTCATTTAATTCAATTTCGTATTTTTTCATCAAATCATTTTTTTTGTTTATTTCTTTGGTCAATTCGCTTTTCATTTCTGCTAATTCATTATTCAGCTTTTTTATTTGCTCTGAATTACTTGAGCAGCTTATTTCCAATTCGTTTAAGTATTTTTTCACAAAAGCTTCTGAAGAATCAAATATATTTTTGATAATAAAATTATTTAAATAATTCATTCTTTGAGGTCCTCGAGGAGCATTATCATTAAAGTGATTAATGAATTCCTCTACGTGCATCCTGTAATCATTATAACTTTTATATGATCCTTGCTTCAAATTTTTTTCAATATCCGCATAATTTTTTAGAATAAAAGCATTACTTAATCTCTCTGTTTCTTTTTCATTAGTAATTTTATAATTACTCATTTTATCTTTTATATCTTCTTTGAATTTTTTTAAAAATTCATCAACATAATTACCAATGGCGGATCTGTGATATTCTTCTAAAGCCTTTTCTTTAGCTTCTTTATGCAGCTTTCTCAAGTCTTCTTCGTTTATAGGCATTTTCTTAACGAAATTTTCATTCATTAATTTTTCGTAGGTTAAAATCGAGTTTTTCATTGCTTTAAAGCATTCATTTTTGCACATAAAGCTCCATGCATTTTCTATTACTGGTACAGCTCCTTCATTTATCGCCTTTATATAGGAATTAATCATACTACAGAACATTTCTCCATTAAGAATTTGACCTTTTAGCGTTTTAGGTTTAATCCTATGCAAAACTCGTTTTCTTAGATTTAGAACCTGCTCTGCAAATTCAGGTCTTAATTTGGATATTTCCATTCGCTCCAAATTCTGCAGATTATCTTCATTTGTTAAAGGTCTTACTAACGTAATACAGTCACGTTCCTTGAAAAAATCTTTCAACAAGTTACGAATTTTATTTTTCTGTTCAATAGAATCTGAAAAACCTTTTTGAACTTCTAAACATCTTTCCAAGTACTCTCTCGAAGTAATTGGCTCACCATCAGGGTTTTTGAGCTGTAATGAAAAATCTCTTATAACCCATACAAAGCTTGGTAGGAAACTCGCATAATCTTTAGGATCAATGTCTTCTTTTTGACTTGTTAGTTGAATATTTTTAGTTATATTAACAATAAAAGAAAGATTTTGAATAGCATTTTCATCAATAGAATTTAATGAATTATAAACAAAATAACTTGAAAGCAAAAGTCCTAGAGTAAAAATTTTTGAGTCATGATTTTGATCTTCATCTGTAGCTCCAATTCCCTCAGTGTCGATAATTAAAACATTCAATGGTGTACCATCTGATGAATAACCGCTAATAGGTTTTGACCAAATCCAAAGACCTTTAGTACATGGGTTAATTGATGGGCCAACAGAAAAACCTGAACCTCTGTTTAAAAGCATCCTATTTAATAAATAAGATTTTCCAGTTCTATACATCCCAGCTACTGAAACAACTCCGATCGGTCCTTCTATTTTTCGCAGAATATTTTCGGCATCTTCGTTTAAGAAAAACTTTTTAACTGAAGTATCAAAAGTTATTAGAGGAATTGCTTCTTCTTTAAAATCATTGAAGTTTGTTGTCGATTCCATGTTCGGAAAATTTATTGATTGTTTTAATTTATTAGTAAGCATTATTTATATTTGTTATTTGTTAGACTTCTTCTTTTAAATTATTAAATTTCTTAAATTTAAATAATTTATAAAGCAATTAATAATAATTAAATAATTGTAATGCAATTTTTTTATCTCAACATTTATTTATAAAAAGATTTATATAAAGAAATTATATTATTTATAAAAAATTGGGGATTGGGGATT
>Ga0194116_10007476_pt1 | contig 11297 bp, 10 predicted proteins | sample TA2MahsurfametaG_4_FD_148617 | JGI IMG/M metagenome (GOLD analysis project Ga0194116, IMG submission 148617) | Freshwater microbial communities from Lake Tanganyika, Tanzania - TA2015008 Mahale S9 surface | ecosystem: Environmental > Aquatic > Freshwater > Lake | place: Tanzania: Lake... | reverse complement strand
AGCGCGTCTGGAGAGGGACATGACAAAAATCCTGATGCCTGCTTCGGGTGCGCTCGACCTTACGGACCTGCTCTCATCCTGGCAAGGCGATGGCCTCTCGCTACGGGTTCGCTTGTGTCCCTGTGATCGCGCAGTACACTTGCCGCGGTTGAAACGTCAAATCCTCGACGCAACAGAGGCAAGCGAACGGTGGCCAACATTCCCGTGCTCTTGATAGAGGATGATTCCGAGATCGCCGGGCAGGTTGCCGACCTGCTTCGCTATCTGGAATTCCAGGTGATTGCCTCTGCGTCCGATGGCCCGTGGGCTTACCAGTTCGAAGGTGAGCGTACGCCTTACATGGTGCTGCTCGGTGAGTGTGGTGGGGGACCGACCCGGCTCTCGCTGCTGCGGGAGATCAAGAGCTTCGACCCCTACACACCACTCCTGTTGCTGGAGAGACCCCAGGCGTCCCATGAGCCCGGAGAGGGCTTTGATCGGGGCGTGCTGGCCCGCGTGTTCCTGCCGCTCAAGCATTCCCATTTCGACAACGCCCTGCAGAAGGTCCAGCGTTACCGCGAAGCGCGGCAGATGCCGGGCTCGGAGCGCAACCCGGAGCTCTTCCGGAATCTCGTTGGAAACAGTCCAGGGGTGCTCCGGGTGCGCAGCATGATCGAGCGCGTGGCGGGCAGCGATGCCAATGTGCTGGTGATCGGCGAGTCCGGCTCGGGCAAGGAAGTGGTGGCGCGACACATCCACTATCAGTCCACGCGCCGCGGCAAGCCATTTGTGCCGCTCAATTGTGGCGCGATACCGCCAGACTTGCTCGAGAGCGAGCTTTTCGGTCATGAAAAGGGCGCCTTCACCGGCGCCGTGAGCAGTCGCCAGGGCCGTTTCGAACTTGCCGATGGCGGAACGCTTTTTCTGGATGAAATTGGTGACATGAGCCTGTCCATGCAGGTGAAGCTGCTGCGTGTGCTTCAGGAGCGGACTTTCGAACGGGTGGGCAGCAGTCGCAGCATCACGGTGGACGTGCGCATCGTCGCCGCCACGCATGTGAATCTCGAGCAGGCGATTGCCGATGGTCGCTTTCGGGAAGATCTTTATTACCGCTTGAATGTGTTTCCCATCGAGACCCCGCCCCTGCGTGAGCGGGCGGAAGATCTTCCGCTGCTGATTCGCGACCTCACCGAGCGCATGAAACATGAGGGACGCGGCTCCATCCGGCTCAGTGAGGCCAGCATCGAAGCTCTGAGTGCTTACCCGTGGCCAGGCAATGTGCGCGAGCTGGCGAATCTGGTGGAGCGTCTGTGCATCCTGCATCCAGAGAGCGAAGTGGATGTGGGGGATCTGCCGGCCAAGTACCGTGCCGGCAATACCGCGTCCGCGCTTGCGGGTGATGCGACCAACGTACAGCCGTTACCGCGCCTGCCGGGGGCGGCGGCTTCGCTGGCAGAGTTGCCCTCGAGCGCCATCGACCTCAAGGAGCATCTCGCGAAGATCGAGACATCCCTCATCACCCAGGCCCTCGATGCGGAGAACTGGGTGGTGGCCCACGCGGCCCGCCGCCTGCAGCTCGGCAGGACCACGCTGGTCGAGAAGATGCGCAAGCTGGGATTGAACCGTCAGGAAGAAGTCACCGATTCTTGACCCGTCGCCGGATTGCCATCGCACGCCGTCGCCTGAGTTCGGGACTGCAATCAGGCATTCAAGGCTTCAATGAACTGCTCCGGAGAGATGCCGGCCTGTTTGAGAACGCCAACCAGCGTGCCAATTTTCAACTCGTCATGGTCAGGAACGACGCAGCCTGTCGGACCGCGCGCATCATGACATGGCTTCCGCGTTGGCGAGCTACCGCGAAACCCAAGCGTTCGAGGGCGCGAACCACCTCTCTGCCGGCGACTACCGGGAGCTTAGGCACGCTCAGGCAGCTGGAAGGACGTCAGCAGCGGACGCCCAACGTCCCTGAGTGGAAACTCCTCCAGATAAAGCGCAGTGGCCTCCCGCAGGTTCAGCAACGCGTGCTCGACGGTTTCTCCTTGCGACGTTGTTCCTGTCTCCGGATTGAAGGCGACATAACCTCCTTCGGGAGCTGGAGTCAAAACGGCTGAGAGTTCCATGGGTTTGTTCCTGGTTGGCGAATCGAAACCAATATCCGACGTCGGGCTTGAGCGCGGATGGCATTGTCTCGCCGCGCGTCCAGTCAACACAATGCAAGAACTGTATCCGGCCGAGCAAATAGAGCGCATCCGTTCAGTCTCGCGCCCAGCGTCAGGAAGAAGTCACCGATTCTTGACGCATTGCCGGGTTCCTGTCACCGGAAGCCCGACCCTTGATGCCTTTCCACGCGGCATCTCGCAGGGTCCGTTTCCCTCAACCTTCTGTTCCAGCGAATAAAATCCCGAACCCTGAAAGTGTGACGAGCCGCCGGCACAGGCTGGCATCCTGCTTGCTCCTCACCCGGAGACCCGAGAACGTTTCCGGAGCGAGCCCTGTGCTTATCTTCTTTTACATCGAACACCCCAACGGCGAGCGGGAACAATTGTGCCTGCCGCTGACCGCTGCGCTCTTCCTGCTGAATCTCTCCGCCTGACCGTCGGTCAGTACCCGCGACGCCTCCAGCTGGCGTTGCGGGTTCCAATTACCTGCCTTTCGCTTCCTTACCCGGGCTGCCGCCCTGCGTACCGTCGAGCCCGTCCCCCGCAACACAGATTCCCTGCCGGGCCTGCACTCCGGATTTCCGTCACGGATTTCTGTCGCCAATCAGCGACAGAAGTCAAAAAACCGACGCCTGCGCAACTGCGAATGACACCCCTGAGGCTACGTCGAATTTATCCAACTATTTGTTTTTATTGTTGAACGGTGCCCCTTGGTCAGGAATTGGCCTGGTTGGTACACCGCTTGCTCTCTCCTGTTCGAACCCCACACGGGGCGGATCAACGACCAAGCCTCGATGCCGGGTCGCAAATGGAGAACACCGAATGATTGAACCGACCGGACGACGCGCAGTGACCCGCACGCGGGCTCTCGCCGTCACCAGCGGGAAGGGCGGCGTGGGCAAGTCCACGGTCGCTGTCAATCTTGCTGCCGCGCTGGTCGCCAGAGGTGAGCGCGTGGTGCTGCTGGATGCAGATCTTTCGCTGGCCAATCTGGACGTGCTGCTGGAGCTAACGCCGGGCATGAACCTTCAGGATGTGCTTGAGGGACGTTGCGGCCTGCACGACGCGGTTCGTCACGGTCCCGCCGGGCTGCGCGTGGTCCCCGCCACGCAGGGCAATCCCAGGATGTCCGCGCTCTCGGAGCGCGAACACGCGGGACTGATCCAAGCCTTCAGTGACCTCGGCCCCGAACTCGACTGGCTGGTCATCGATACTGCTGCGGGCATGACGCCCTCCACCCTTCAGTTCTGCGCCGCCGCGCAGGATGTGTTGATCGTGGTATGTGATGAGCCGGCGTCGCTTGCGGATGCCTGTGCGATGGTCCGCGTGTTGAAGGACACCGGTCGTCGCTCCCGCTTCCGCGTTCTCGTGAACATGGTGGCTGCGGGCGAGGATCCTCGGCTCACCTTCCAGCGTATGGTGGACCTCACCGACGCCATTGCCGAAGTCAGTCTGGAATATGCCGGCAGCGTGCCTTACGACCGCACGGTCGCCACTGCTGCCCGCGAAGGACAACCCGCGGTGGTCGCGCATCCCGATGCGCCGGTCGCCACTGCAGTCACCAAGCTCGCCCGCGATACCGGGCGCTGGCCCTTGTCTTTCACGGCAAGTGGTCAATCCGAATTTTTCTGGGAAAACAAGATTCACAACGAAGTGATGGAAAGGCGTGCACGCACATGAACAAGACAGCCAAGAAAACCGCAGTGATCAAGTCCAAGGCCGTGGCGGTCGATCAAAACGAACTGGTGAGGAACTAAGCCCCGCTGGTCAAGCGCATCGCCTATCACCTCATGACCCGCTTGCCGCCGGCAGTGCAGGTCGATGACCTGATCCAGGCCGGCATGATTGGTCTGCTCGATGCCTCCAGAAACTACGACCCTTCGCAGGGTGCGAGTTTCGAGACCTATGCAGGGATTCGCATTCGCGGCGCCATGCTCGATGAGATTCGCAAGGGCGATTGGGCGCCCCGGTCCCTGCATCGTCGAATCCGCGAAATCGCCAAGGTGGTTTCCGAGATTGAGCACGAGAAAGGGCGCGACGCACGGGATACGGAAATCGCCCAGCGTCTCGGTATGGATCTCGATCATTACTATGAGACCGTGCGCGATGCGAGCAGCTACAAGGTGTTCAGCTTCGAAGATCTGCCCTCCCGCGAGGACTCATTGTCCGAAGGCCTGACCGATCGCATCCCGGAGCCGCTTGAAAGTCTTGAGCAGGACCTCTTCCAGAAGGCGCTGGCCGAAGCCATCGCCAGCCTGCCGGAGCGTGAGCGCCTGGTGATGTCCCTTTACTACAAGGACGAACTCAATCTGCGCGAAGCGGGTGCGGTAATGGGCGTGAGCGAGTCCCGGGTGTGCCAGATTCACTCGCAGGCCGTGGTGCGCCTGAAGTCCCGCATGGCTGGCTGGCGCGCCTGAGCGGAGGACGCCCCGATGCGACAGCCTTCGCGAGTGCTGCTGGTGGACGACCATCCAGGCGTACGCAGGATGGTGGCCGCTCTCCTGCGGGAAGCGGGCTGCGAGCATATCGAAGAAGCAGCCGACGGGCAGGGCGCGTTGGCGCGGCTGGAGAAGGCAACCTATGACCTGCTCCTGATCGATCAGGACTTGCCCGGAATGACCGGCATCGACCTGCTCAAGGTGATTCGCGGTAGTGCCCGCACCCAGTCACTCCCGGTGCTGCTGGTGGCCGCGGAGGCGGGGCGCGAGCAGATGATCGAAGCCGCCAAGGCTGGATTGAATGGTTACATCCTGAAGCCTTTCGGGGTTGAGGATCTCAAGGGCCGCATCGAGCGCATCCAGACGCGCCTCGCCGCAGCCGCCTGACTGGAGAGACGAACATGCAGGCGCTTTATCAGACAGCAATGACCGCCGGGGATGAGGCAACCCAAGTGCTCGCCGGTGCATGGAACGACTGGCAATTCGAGACCACTGATCTGTCGAGCATGCCGAGCAAAGCGCTCTCCATCGACACTGCTGAATTTTTCGATCCCGGAATTCCGGCATCTCTGCCTGTCAGCGCGCCTGCCCGGGCCATCACTGGCACCTCGGGTGCCGACCAGATCACCGAGGAGGAATTTGAACAATGGCTGGACGCGCTGCATGGTTCGAGTGCCGCTCCCGAGATCGCTCCCGAGATCGGTTCCGGGACGGAAGAAGCGACGCAGCTGTTGGTCCCCACCGGTCATGCTTCCAATGAGGATCCCGGCAAGCTGGCACAGGTGGCCGACATTGCCCTGGAGCTCATTGGTGTGCGCAATGATTTGAAAGGCCTGGCCGGGACACATGCGGCGTCCGGTATTCGCCATGTGGCGGGGAGACTCGATCTGCTTACCCGATTGCTGTGGAAGCTTGCGGCGCCTGCGGTGGATGGCAGTGCCGGCAAGCGGGTGGAGGAACTTCTTTCCGTGCGTCAGTGTGGCCAGGTTCACGCGTTGCCCGTAACAGCGGTGATCGCCGTGGAGTCGCTGGAGTCGACACGCCTGACCACGCTCGCCGGACGTCGTGTGCTGGCGCATGCCAGCGGCATCATTCCAGTGGTGGAGCGCTTTCCAGCCCCCAAAAGCGACTTCGATGAACAGCTGACGTCCGGGCAGAAAGTCGTGCTTCTCAGCGTTCAAGGACAGACCCGTGCGCTGATCGTCGATGCAGTGCTCGGGCACGAGCAGGCGCTCGTCAAACCGCTCCCTCCGGTCTTGCAGCAAGGGCCCTGGTGCGACGGGGCGGTCATCCGCGCAGACGGAGGAGTCACCCTGGTCCTGAACCCCGATGCCTTCTGAATATGAGTGGCGCGAAAGCGCGCAGCCGGACGCGCGACCCGGCCAGTGGGTGGGCTTTTCACACGCCGGGCAGCACTATGCGGTGCGTGCACGCCAACTGCTTGGTGTATTGAGGGAGGCCAGCATCACTGCCGTGCCGCAGGGCGACGAAAGACTTGCTGGCGTGCTGGCTTGGCGGGGCGACGTGCTCCCCGTGCTCAAGACCGAGTGCGTGCTGGGACCTCCTACGGTCCCGAGTGACGCCATCCTTCTGCTCGAGTGCCGTGGACGGACTTTGGCATTACCGGTGGAGAAGGTCTCGGGCGCCATAGACCTCCCGGATGATGATGTTCTCGACTCGGCGCAGGCTCCCACAGGTACACCTCAGCATTTCCCGGCCGTGCGGTTGGTGGAAGAAACGCTGGTTGCGATACTGGAGCCGGACGGCCTGTGCGATGGCCACGGAGCCTTGTCGCCGGCGCTCCTTTGATTGCGCCCCAGGCACCCCGTGGTTTACCCTTGCGGACTACGCTCGCGGCGGGTTCGGCCGGTCACTCGCTCACTGGCTGCGACAAGTTTCCCGGGAGAGGTGTCCGAGTGGTTTAAGGAGCACGCCTGGAAAGTGTGTATAGGTTCATAGCCTATCGCGGGTTCGAATCCCGCCCTCTCCGCCAACCAACAAAAGAGCCCCCTCGCGGGGCTTTTTTGTTGGTTGGGAGATGGTGTGCGGATGAGAGCCCGAGGTTCGACCGATTTGCGCAGCGAATCGGGCCGCACGCAGTGCGCCCCGCAGGGGCGAGAAAACGCATCAGCGTTTTCGAGGCAATCCCGCCGCCTGACCAAGCCCAAGACCAAGCCCCCTCGCGGGGCTTTTTTGTTGGTTGGGAGATGGTGTGCGGATGAGAGCCCGAGGTTCGACCGATTTGCGCAGCGAATCGGGCCGCACGCAGTGCGCCCCGCAGGGGCGAGAAAACGCATCAGCGTTTTCGAGGCAATCCCGCCGCCTGACCAAATCCAAGACCAGCCCGCTCGAGGGGCTGGGACCCGCTCATTGACCAGTCAGATGTTCGTAGGCCCCGCACCCATATTCATTTCCGAAGTCACAGGCCTTGCGATACGCCTCCAGGGCCTTCGCCGGATCGCGATCCGGATTGGAGCCGTCATCGTGAATGAGCGCGATGCCGAAACAGCCAGTGCCGCTCCGCCCCTCACAAGCCATTTCGTAGTACTCCAATGACAGTTTGCGATCCTGAGGCAGTCCGCCCGTACCCCATTGGTAGTGGGATCCAACGATTGCGCAAGCCTCGTAATTCTTCCCGGCGCATTCGGTGAGCAAAGCGGTGGAGTCGTCTGCCGAGACCGGCAGTGTTGAGGCGAGCATGAGGCCCAGCAGCAGGTGTTTCATGGCATTAATCCCGAACAGAGTGAAGGTGTGTGACAGGCGGCGACGGTATCGCAGGTCCATAACGCGCCCGGCGCGCAGTGCGCGCATGCAGATGGTGACAGGAAACCCTACACGCACAAAATCCTGATTGTCACAGAGCTTACACATTGCCTCCCTATCCTGCGCCGCAAGTCGGGCAGTGAGGGCGCGACCGGAACAGCGCAAGGAGCGCAGTGCTGGTCAGGAATATCCCTCACGGATGCCCGGTTGGATCGCAATCACACCCCAGAAGGAGCACCCCATGAAATTTCCCACCCCCGTGAAATCACTGGCCGCAGCCATCGCGCTGGCTGCCACCGGCAGCGCTCAGGCGCTCAACATATCCCAGTTCAACGAGGCCCAGACGGCGAATCAGGTCACCATTCGCATGTCTGGCGCCACCGCCCATGACAAAGGCCTCCTGACCCTGCTGCGCGACCGCGCAGTGGGTGCGCAGATCTGCGTGCCGGATACTCTGGACGTATACATCCTGGCTACCAAGAACGACGCGCTCTACTTCTGCACGGGTGGAGATGCCTCAGGCGCGCAGGGCAAGCGCCTTGCGATATTCAAGGAATCTGATGGTGGTTCCGGCGTGGGGGTCGGTCCGCTGGTGCGCTCCACCTCCACGTTGAATATCGTGGATGGCTCGACCATCACCCGCAATTTCATCGATCCCACCGCGCCGGCACTCGCGAATTCCACCGGCACGCCGAAAGCGGCCGAAGGTCCGCTTTCGGCTTACACCGAACACGCCAATCTGGATTCCAGTGCGGTGGTTACCAACCAGCAGTCCGAAGTTGGCATCTCTGATGTGGAGCCTGCGCAGTTCAAGCAGATCTACAGGCCCAACCTGACCGATGCCGAGCTTGCCAACCTGCAGGTGAACGGCATCTCCAGCGTCATCTTTGGCGTACCGGTTACGAAGGTGGCTTACAAGGCTCTGCAGGCGATCCAGTTCCCGCCAGACAATAAATGCAATCCTGGGAACGCGGGTTACGGCGACCTTGACGCCCTGGGCTCGGTGGCAAGTTCACAAGCCTGCATGCCCAGTCTGAGTCGTGACCTGCTTGGCGGCATCTACACCGGCCGCATCACCAAGTGGAACCAGATCTGGTCGCCAACCCGCCCTGTCAATGCAGCGAATGTCGCGACATTTGGTCTCCCGAACACCGACATCTTCATCCAGCGTCGCGTTGCAACGTCGGGTACCGAGCGCAGTTTCGAGATTTTCTTCGCAGGAACCGATTGTGTGAATGGCGCACCCCCCTTCCTGAGCAATACCAATGCGCGGGTGACAGAGAACTCTGGCACCAGCAACGTGGTCTCCGGCCTGAATGCTGACAACACAGCGCGCAAGGGCTCCATTGGCGTGCTGACCTCGGAGCGTGTTGCTGCAGTCAGCGATGGCTGGCGCTTCATCAAGGTGGACGGCGCCGCCCCCAGTGTGCTGAATGCCGTCAAGGGCAGTCACGAGTTCTTCTTCGAGTCCACCATCCAGTGGCGCAAGACGACGATCAACAGTGACCTGCCGGCACTGCCTCAAGCCAAGCAGAATGTGGCTCAGGCCATCGTGAATCAGCTGGGCAAGCCTGACGTGGTCTCCCGCCTCAACACCGCGTTCGGACACCCGTTCGGCCGTGCAGGATTGCTTGGGAATGCGGTGAAAAACAAATCTGCGGCGGCATTGACGCCGTACATCGCGAAGGGTGCGGATCCGGCCGCGAAAAACGATGTCTACAACCGCCCAATCGCTACCAGCACCCGCGGCGTCACGGGCACTCCGAATGCCTGCCGGATGACGGTGAAGGTCAGCAACAGGGCCCAAGCCGGCCTCTAAGTCCTGACCTCGGTGGGAGGTTGGAGCACAAGGTTCCAACCTCCCTCTTTTCTGTCACGCAATCGTCACATTTCCTCCCGATCATCGCAGCGCCCCGCAGGATTGTTTTGCGCACACCGTCCTCCCTCCCTGAACCGACTGGATTTTGAGGAATTTCCGCTTGCTTTCTGAGACGCATCTCGCAGAGGCGACACGCCCTCGGTGGCGGCTGTCGAGGTTCGCGGCTCGCACATTTGCACTGGCTTGTGGTGCCTTGCTTCAGGCACTGGTTCACGCGAATCCGCCGCTACCCGTCCCTTCCAGCGTGTTCGTGACTTCCGGAGCGGCCAATGCCCCGGTGGTGGCCGGGCAGACCATGAACATCCAACAACTTTCTCCCAGTGCCACCTTCAACTGGGAGAGTTTCAACATCGCACGCGAGCATGCCGTCAGGTTCGAGCAACCGGATGCAAGATCCATCGCGCTGAATCTGATCAATCAGGCTGATCCTTCTGTCATCCGGGGCAGCCTCACTGCAAATGGTGAGGTCTGGTTGCTCAACCGCAATGGCATTGTTTTTGGCGCGGGTAGTCAGGTTGATGTGCGTGGTCTCATTGCCTCATCCCTCAGTATCACTGACGACGCGCTCGCCAATGGCATCGCGCCACCGAATGCCCAAGTCAGTGGCGCGCCTGCCTTTCGCGGCAATGTTGCCCGGGATGGGACGCCGGAAAGCGGTGCGGTGCGAGTCAAGCAAGGCGCGCGGATCCAGACCAACGGACCCAATGGCCGCGCCTTCTTGTTTGCGCCGGAAGTCAGCAACGAAGGCACCATCACGGCTAACGATGGGCAGGTTGCCCTTGCCGCCGGCAGCGAAATCCTTATCCGCCAGCCAGGAGAGGGGCAGGGCAGTGGCCTCATCATCGAGGTGGGCAAGGGTGGGACCCTCACCAACGGCTCGGCAGACAACGCCGGCGAAACGGATCCCACGAAGCTCATTGGTCAGGTCGTGGCTGATCGGGGCACGGCCACCCTGGTCGGACTTTCTGTCAACCAGTTGGGGCGGGTGAGTGCGAGCTCAGCCGTAAGGCAAGGCGGGCGCGTTCGCCTTCTCGCGCGCCAGTCCGTGGCACTGCCTGGAACTCCACAGCTTGTGCCAACCCGCGGCGGCCAGCTCACTCTGGGCGAGAACAGCGTGACGGCAGCGAACCCGGAACTCGATGAAACCACGCTGGCGGTGGATGCCAGCCCGGTGCTCAAGGGCAAGGTGGACTTGACTGGCAAGACCGTTGAGTTCCGGCAGAACAGTCTGCTGCAGTCCAAGGGCGGAGACATCTCCATAACAGCCAATGACTCCGGTAATGAGCGGCTGGCGGTGATGGATGTGCCTGCCAATTCCGAAAGCCGGATCCTGGCGCGTGCTGGCAGTCGCGTGGATGTCTCCGGAACCGACGCCACTGCGCAAACCAACCGCAACTTCCTGAAGGTCAAGCTCCAGGGCGCGGAGCTGAAAGACCGTCCCGAGCAGCGCACGGGTGTTCTCCGAGGCACTGAAATCACGGTTGACCTGCGCCGAGCCGGAATTCTCGCCGATGGCACCCCATGGATAGGCACTCCGCTTGCCGATTTGCGGGAAGCTGCGGCGGCGGGGCTCTATCGCACAAACGCAGAGCGCCACAGTGTCGGGGGCAGCGTCAGCCTCGCCAGCCAAGGTGCCATTCTTCTGGAACAGGGCTCCTTGATCGATGTTTCGGGTGGCGTGGTTCATCACTCCGCCAGCACCGTGGGTAGCTCGCTCGTCGCAATAGGTGGACGCTTGCTGGACATTGCCGAGGTGGACCCCGGCCTGCCTATTCAAGCCGTCATCCAGCGAGTGGAGGTGCAGGACCGCAAGTGGGGACAGAGCAGCAGCTGGGATCTTTTCGTCAATCCTGCAGGTGACGCCTACACAGAAGGCAAGGATGCCGGCAGTCTTACCATGAACGCCCCACGCATGTTCCTGGCGGGAGATGCTCGTGGCTCTGTGCTGGCAGGGACCTACCAACGACTCGCACCTGACTTTGCGGCATTGAATGGTCTGGCCAGGCCCTACGACCAGAGGCCGCGCGGTGGCCAACTCCGGATTGGCTCTGAGGTCTCCTTCCAGGAGCCGGACCCGAT
>Ga0194116_10007465_pt1 | contig 11311 bp, 8 predicted proteins | sample TA2MahsurfametaG_4_FD_148617 | JGI IMG/M metagenome (GOLD analysis project Ga0194116, IMG submission 148617) | Freshwater microbial communities from Lake Tanganyika, Tanzania - TA2015008 Mahale S9 surface | ecosystem: Environmental > Aquatic > Freshwater > Lake | place: Tanzania: Lake Tanganyika... | reverse complement strand
ATAATAATCTTTAAATGAATTTTGAGAACAAGAAAATTAAAATCATTTATTAATTAAATTATATTTTTCAATAAATAAATATAACAATGAAGTTTGACAAAATTAAATTAACGAGATTGTTACAATATATATTTTTGATTTATATATTTAATAATTTATTTTTTAAAAAAGAAAAGAAATTTTCAAAAATTGTTTAGAAATAAAATAAATTCAAAAAGAATATTAATTTATTTTAGTTAGTTTCCTTTTGTTATATTTAAATAAACATGAAATAATTTATTTTTTTTCTTTTACAAAAGCCTTTTCTAAAAAAAAACAAATTAATCCAATAAATGTTAATAATTAAAAATAAATAAATTATTTTGTATATAAATCCTTATTAAAATTATATGTATAAATAAACATGATTGACGATCATCCAAATCAAGACTTGGAAAACCTAGATATTCAGGGTTTAACTGAAAAAAAAGTAGAAGTGCAAGAAAATGCAGAGACAAAAGCTAAGAAAGAAAAGCAAAATAAATTAAGAGAAAAAATTTCCAAAGGATTTTCTGTTAAAAATTTGAAAAAATATTTTAAAAATCAAAAACTACCAATCGATTCAGAAGTTCAATTCGTAGATCAAATGTTCCCTCCAAACAGAAGATCTTTGTTGGGTCTTAATGAAAATGATATGCCAATTGATCCAAAACAATATGAAAGAAGCTCCAAAGCAATTAACCCAAAACAAATTACTTGGAAAAGAATTAAAGATATTTTTCCAGAATGTGCATTATTTGAAAACAAAATAGAATTCTCAGATATCAAGCAAGGATCCTTGGGAAATTGTTATTTTTTATCAGCTTTAGCAGCTCTTACAGAATTTCCTAATTTAATCACAAAAATTTTTAAATCAAAAGAAACGAGTGAAATTGGACTTTATGAAGTTGCATTATTCATTGATGGGGAATGGCAAATAGTCATTGTTGATGACTACATCCCCTATGATAAAGAAACCGAAACCTTTGCTTTTACACAACCAAATGGAATTGAGCTATGGGTATTGATTCTAGAAAAAGCTTGGGCAAAAATTAACGGCGGTTACTTAAATATTATTGGTGGAATTCCAAGTGAGCCTTTAACCGCACTGACCGGCTTTAGTGTTAGAACAGTTAAAACAGATGAAATCTCAATAGAAAAACTATGGAAAATCATAAATAAATCTGACAAACAAGATTTTGTTATGTGTTGCAACTCTAGAGTTTTAGATCCCAATGATAAAACATATTCAGAAAGTATTGTAACTCAACATGCATATACACTCATTAGTGCCAAACAAGTAGAATATAAGGGAGAAAAAATTAGACTTTTTAAAATAAGAAACCCTTGGGGAAACAAGGAATGGGATGGTGATTGGTCTGATAAATCGGAAAAATGGAATGACGAATTAATAGATTTATTTGATGTTAAAGGATCTTTAGGAGTAGATGATGGAACTTTCTTAATGACACCAGCAGATTTTGTTCGCTATTTTGATAGTATTAATATATGTTGCTACATGTTCAATTCCTACTCTAAAAACTTTGAAATTACCAAAAAAGATTTTGATATTCCTCAAGTATTTACTTTTTATTTGCCTGATGAAAAATTTGTTTCAATTTCAGCCCATGGTCAATATTGGAGATACAACAGACATCTTATTGATAAAGAAAGTCCAATATCTGTATTATTGGCAAAGGTAGAAGAAAATAATGAAATTTCTTATGTAGATTCTAATTTCAGTGGAACTGAAGATGCTTATATTGTTAAAAAGCTCAATCCTGGATATTACATTATTTGGGTTTACTATTCTAAAAATGACAATAATCAAAGATTAATAACAGATTATAATATGCAAATTTGTGCAGAGTCTCTTTTTAAAGCTAAGCATTTTTGCGCAGATCATGATTTTAGAATCTTGCAAAAAATAATTATTTCTGGATTCAAGAAAGATTATAAGGATGAAATAAGCCGATCTGAAAACTATTCTAGAATGGATCTTAGTTATAAAAAATCAGGAATTGCATATCTAATTCGTATTAATAACTCCAAAGCTAAATACTTTAGAAATGTTGTGGAATTTCCAGATGTTAATGGATATCTCTTGCTCCCTCCATATGAAGGAAAGTCAAAAGTAGATATTTTCTCCTCACCTGGATCTGCTGTAGCCTTGTTCGCAATCAGATCAAGAGAAGTTGGAGAATTTTCATTCAATTTAGCTTCTTCTCTCATGTCTAAAAATTCTCCTTTTAAAAATGATCCCACCAATGGAAAAATTAAAGAAGAATTATTAAATCTTTACAATAAAGATTTAATTAATGAAGAAGTGAAAGATAATTATTACCAATTCGTTACTCCAAATATAACTAAAGCTAAAAAAGTAACACAATTCCCTAAAGTCAATATCAATGATGTTACTAAAAAGGCACTTTTAATTAAGCATTTGGATTTAATGCAATATGTTTTGATATTTAAACCTAAAAATAAAGAAATATTTGAAAGATTAAAAGAAGAAAAAAAACAAGAATTAAGAGTGATTGAATGGAAAAAGAAAAAAATCTCAAATGGATTTTACCTTGCAGAATTCAATGAAAAAGAACAATTACATGGATTAGCATTATTTAAATTTAATGAAGGAAACTTCTTTGTAGGTCTTTTCGAAAATGATAAAAAAGTTTATTGTGAAGAATACGATATAAATAGTGTTTTAATATTCTCTGGTAAATTTAAGGATGGAAAAAAACAAGGAACATGTTATTTTAATTATTCCAACGGTTTTGAATTTGAAGGAAAATATGAAGATGATGTTAGAATCAGCGGAACTTTGTGGAGTGGTGATGAAAAGAAATACAAAGGAGAATATTTAAATGATAAATTTCACGGAAAGGGTAAAATTTATACCAAAGATGGTGAATATTGGGAAGGAGATTTTGAAAATGGAATGAAGAATGGAGAAGGTGTTTATTATTTTAAAGATAAAACCACTAAGACTATTGTTTTTAAGAATAATCAAAGAGTTAAACAATAAACATTTTATTTGAATTTATATAAAAAGAATATTTGGAAAATGATTAAATGTTTTCCATTAAATTTTTATTATTTAAAATTTAAAACATTTATAGATTATTTGATTATTTGATTATTTTTTTATTTTATTAAAAAAGAACCTATGATTTTTAAAAAGAAACTTCAAAGATTTATTTTATAATGAATGATTAAGTATATAAATATGCTTTTTGTATTTGAATTTTAATATTAATTATAATTTTTTAATAATTAAATTGGTATTCTAAAAATTTGAATAATCTAAAATGAAGTTTGAATTATTTTTAAATTATTTTTTATTTCTCATAAGACTTTTATTTTTTCAAAGTCTTAAGAGAACAAATAATAATTTAAAAGAAAAATGAATGATTCTACTATTTTATTGATTTATATTTTTAAATAATATTTAATTTAATTTCATTACTTTCTTTATTTAAATAACTTTCCTTTTTTAAATTATCAATTAAATAATTAATTAAATGTTAGAGGATTTTATAAATTATTTAAAAGAAAAAACTTTATTTTAATTTATTTATCTCAGTTAAAAACTCTTGCTTGAAATTTATTTTTAATAAATCCAAAATACAATTAAACAAAATTAAATTCATTAAAAATATTAAAATTCTTATATAAAAAAGTAATCTACCAATAGAATATTTGGTTTCACAGTAATATAAATAGTAGATATTTATCAAAAAATGTTGTTTGAACAGTAATTTTCTAACATGAAAATATGAAATTTTGATTTATATTTTATATAAATAATTAAAAGATTTTTTTAATTAAATTTAAATAATTAAAAATAAGAATAATAAGTGACCTAGCATCTAATAAAAATTTATCTAATTAACAAATACCTTCTTATGTTAATTTAATTAATATATAACGTTGAAAAAGATTTCATTTTAAAAGATCCGGGTAAAAATCTAAAATGTTAAACAGTTTGAAAATTGAAAAGAAATTTAAGAAAAGAAAAAAACTGGCAATGGAGAAAAATCTTGAATTAAAAATAATAGCTGATAAGAAACTAAAAATAATAAAAAAATTTGTTTCTTTCAATACTCATTATAAAAAATTAAAATACAAAAATATAATATATACCATTGGTGATCATGTTTTAATTAAAACTAATACTGATTTTTTTATAGCAAAGATTACAAGAATAGTTCCTTTGAATGGTATAATGAAATATAGATATTGGCCAACTATTGAAATAAATTAGTAAATAAAGTTTTTTTACTCGCTCATTTATTAAAGCATCCTTATTTTTTATTAAATATCGAATTGCTTTCAATAAGAATGGGTAATAGACACATAATTTTTTAATTATTTATTTAAAAAATTTATTCTTTATCACACCACTTTTAGTTTTTTCAAAAAATATGATATAAACAGAATTAAAAATGGATTAATTGATGAAGAAAAGTTCAATTCTTTATCTGATAATGAGGTTTTTGAATCAGAACAAAAAGGCATAATTCCTATAGAGAGCATTATCAAAAAATGCAATGTAAATTTTTAATTAATGATGATTATAAAATTATATTCGTTTTTTAATTTGTTATGCTTTTTACAAAAAATTTTTTATATTAATTTCAAAAATCATTTGTTAATTGGACTGTATAAAAATATCTTTGAAAAAATAATTAATTTTAAAATTTGAATAAAGAAAAATGAAAAATTCTAATATATTCAATTAATTCATTTTATTTAAATATTTCAAAAAAAATGAACATTTTATGTATTTATTTTAGACAAAAAGGTTCAAAAGGCCTATAAAAAAAGTATAAAAACGGTCAATTAATTAAAATAGTTAAGAGTTAAGAATTTTCTTTGATAAAATTCTTATTAACTCAAAAAAAAAAAAAAATTAATTATTTATTATGAATTTTTTAGTAATATCTATTTTTATTTTAGATTGTTACTTTTGATGATTATAAAAATTTATGCAGAAAAGATCAAACAATATTTTTCTGTAGAGCAAAATATGATGTTTTTACAGTATTTTTAATTTCATTTATTTAGGATTTATTGGATCCTCCTTTCAAGGATTGGGAATAGAAATATGATTGAATGTAATAAATTTTTCTTTCTGAAAAATTCAATTTAAAGAGTTTAAAATGTTATGTGTTGTAATATATCGATTAATGAAAATAGCAAGTTTTATAAATTGGTATAAATTTTTCTTTTGTATAAAGTATTTTGAAATTTTTTGAATATAAAAAAATTATTCATTTTTAAGAAAATAGTGTTTAAAATAGTGTAAATAGAAACTCAATGATTTCCTAATTAATATATTTTTATAAAAGAAAAAATTTTTTTAAAATAATTGATTTAAGACATTTTTTATTTTATTTTATTTAGACTTATTATTTTACAATTAAATAAAAAAATTTTAATAATTAAGTCTCGTAATATAAAAAATTTATTTCTTTGAAAATATTTTTTAATACTTTTTAATAATGGTTTAAATATTATATTTTAAAGAATTAAATTTTTATTAATTATTTAATTTAATTATATTTTTCATTATTTTCTAAATATATTGGCAACAAAATCAACTCTGACCTCCAATCTGAAACTATCAACTAAAAAAATATTGGATTCATCTGAACTAAATTTATAATTTATTTCAAATTTATAATTTTCATTTTTAATCTGTGTTGTAAAATGTACATATTCGAATTTATCATATTGTAATGAAACCGATTTCTAATTTTTAAAAATTTATTTTTTAATTAAATTTTTTACTTTCAAGATGCAAGGATAGGAATCACAAATCATATGATCTCCATTATAAGTTAGCATCATGATATCCAAGATCATAAAATTATCAATCTTTTCATTTAAACATAGAGTTTTAATATCAAACGAAGGCTTAGTATTGCAAACCACTAACATTATTATCTTTTAAAAAAAAATATATTTCAAAAACCCCTTATAAGAAAATAAAAAAAGCGTTTTAAAAATAAATGACTTTACTTTTCGAGTCATTTTCATAATATAAAAATTCACCATAATTATCTCTTTTAAAATCGAGCTTATTAACATTCAAATTGAAAAAAATTTCTTTCCAAGATTTGATGTTAATCAAAAGAACATACTCATAAAGGCCAAAATTTTTCGAGATGTCATCTTCATATAGAAGGTTTTTACTATGAATACCTTTTAAGAAATCGAAACATATATCACATATTTTACAAATTGGTAAACTTATGTTTATAAAAAAAATAAAATTTTTTTCAAATGTGGATAAGATAAATTCATTGTATGCAAAGATATTACAAATTTTTGATTTTATTCCTTCATTTTCTAAATTTAGAAACTTTTTGGTTTTTAATTCAATTTCATAAATCTTAGCATCCGAAAATCCCAAATTTTTTTCATTTAAAAATAATTTTATCTTATTTGCTTTTCTAAAATCAAGATATTCCTGATCAAAATTAATGAAGAAATTTATATGCGAAAGAATTTTATTCGTAAATATATGTTTAACGGAGAATAATTTCCCATCAATTTCAATGTTATAAGTAGGTTTCATGTAATAATAAACAAGATTGGGTATAGTATAAGGATCCTTGGATACTTGATATTTGTTCTTATTAAAATTTTTTAGAAATTTGTTTTTAATATGCTCGATGTTTTGTTCGAATAATTTTTTTATTGATTTTAAAAATACTTCTCTCCATTTGCCTCTGTTTTCTTCGTATTTTGCTATTGATTTTTCTATTTTATATCTTTTTGTATAATAGCAAAACCACAAGTCATCATTTGTCAGTGAGAAATTATAAAATTTCTTGCATGCTAATATAAAATTTTTTAAGCTTTTTGGATCAAGGAAAATTTGAATTGATTTTATTGATGACTCTTTCAGGAATTCTTTTATAATATTTGATTTAAACTTTCTTACTGTAGGTTTCTTAATCGCTACAGGAGATTTTTTGTTCTTATTTTCATCGAGAGAATAAATATTTGATTCTTTTTTTCTAGTATTTTCTGTTTGATTTATATTTTTTAATTTATTTTTTTCTAAAATTTTATTGCTTATAATATTTTTATTCTGAATGATTATTTTATTTGTATCGATCATTACCTCTTTGCAGATTTCTTTCTTATGATTAGCTATATTTCTGCTTGAAGTAATTCGATTTTTAATAAATTCTCTATTATTTAATTTTATATCTTTATCCTCATTTAAATTTTCCTTCTCATTTAATTTTTTATCATGAAAAGGAGTTTTATTAGCAACATTTTTATGTATTAATCCGCTATTTTTATTAATATAAGGCAAAACCAACCTATCATTCGGAATATCTAAATTTAAATTCTGATTTGAAAGAGTTTTTATTTTATCAATATCTTTTGGATCAAAAATTTCATTTGAGTTATTGTGTATTTGTTCCTTATTTTCATTATTATGGTTTTTTAGAAAATTAAGACTATTATTATTCAAAATTTTAGTTTTATTTGATATGGCGTTCATATGATTAATATTATTACTAGAATTTTTCGCTCGATTGTATAATCCAGTTTTGATTTTTTCTGAATCCATTATTATTTTTTAAAACTATAGCATTAACATACTTTAAGAAAAATATAGCTTTATAAAATCTCGAAGAATATATATGAAATTTAATATTATTATTATAATATTATTCTTTTTTTAGAAATTATAATAAAAATGTCTTTGATAAATAAAATAAGCATTTTTAGAAAGAGATTTTACATATAGAAATTAATAATTATTAAATAACATAAATAATTATTATTTAATTTAACAAAAAAATTTAATTTTCATAAATAATATTCATGACATCCAATTGCAAAATGTCACAGTCACATCCCAAAATGCTGGGTAAACTAGGATTTGTCCTTCCCAAATCTGAATGAATAAATTCTTTTATATAAGTCCCTGCAGAAGAAAGAACATTTATAATCTAATAATAATTTATTAAAATTTGAGTTTTTTAAATTACCATAAAATTTTCATTAACTTTTTTTGCATCTAATTTTATAATCATTTTTTTTCTATCCATTAAAGTCCTTCTATGCATCACCCTTAAAGGAGTTTTTTGTATAATTTCCAAATCTCTAACAGAATTGATTTTTTCGATGTCTGAATTTTCAATTACTTTTTTCGTCCATACAACGCAAGTATAATATTTCCTTTTAGAAGTTTCAAACTGTTTTATATCATCAAAGTATTTTTGATCACATTCTGCTAAATTCTCAACTTGAATAATGTGAGTATTATTGTTTAGTTCATTTTGAACTTCTTCAATTTTTTGTAAAGGACTAATAAATTTTTCAATAAAGAATCATTAATAATTAAAATAATTTTTTTTGATGATGAAAAAATACTTCAATTTTTATAATAATAAAATGGTAATAAAATCTTTTCTAAATAATTATTATTAAGCTTTTATTTTATTAAAAAAGAGTAATTTATTTTTAAAAAAACCATTACATACATAATTCTCTTTTTTGGATTTACCAACTCAATAATAAAAGGTCTTCCTGATCCGAGCATTCTAACATCTCTGTCTTCTCTACCACCCGCATGTAAAATGGAATCAGAAGCTTCAAAAATTCTGTTTAAAGTTTTCCCCATTTCTTCCTGAACACTACTAAAGCAAACTTTTTGTCCATTGGTGCTCCATGGAGTCTGACCAATTTCTCTTGAGAATTTTAAATAATTTCCTTTTAAAAGAATATTTTCATTTACAGAATCAACTCGGATTTCCAAAATATCATTTAAGCTCAAATATTCTTTGCAAACTCTTCCAAATATTTCATAATACAAACCAGTGGAACATCCTTTTATTATATTATTAACATTTCCTCTATCAAGAGAATAGGATTGATTTGTAACACCTAAATTAGGTTTGAATCTTTTTTCTCCAATTGCTCGCATAGCAGAATTTGACGAAAAAGCTTTATACAATTCTTGATAAAATTCTTCTTTAAACTCGAAGATTATTTTTATCTCTAATGTTGATTTAGCTGCAGATTCTTTATCAAGCGCCTTACAAAGGCTAGGCAAAAAGACTGGTTTGAATATTTTTCTAATCAAATTAATATCTAAGTAATCAATATTGCAAGGATTCATATAAGATTTTATTTCATTTAAATTCTCTCCTTGAAAGTTCTGTTTGAGCTAAAGATTTAAATGAATGAAGAAATTTATATTTGATTTTCAAAAGCAAAAAAAAAATTTTATAAAGAATTTTACATAAGTGTGAATCATCAAAAATATGGCAGAGAAATTAGTTGTCAACTTAAAATTTTGATGCTCTGATTCATATTCTTTTATTTGAATCTTAATCATTTCAAAAATTTTATCATATCTTTTCTCATCCAATATTCCCAAGCAGAATTTGCATAGAAAATTATTGTGATCTGAATAATTTCCGATTTCTTTAATATTTAAATTTGATTCATTTTTTAAGTTTTTATCTGTTTGCTCTTTATTTTCTTCCATCAAAAATTTTGTTTCTTCTGAATCTGCGATTTCAGTTTTGGCATTGTTGATTTTAATTATATTTTTGAAGATATATAGGCATCTTTTGCATATATTATTATTAATATAATTGGTCTTGTTATCTTGTTCCATTTTCGAATATATTTTAAATAATTAATAATAAATAGAGAATTGAAAATTTTTGAATAAAAATCTAAAATTTAATATCTTATAAATCTTTCATCAAAGATATTTTATAAATATACATTAATAAAACATTTGATTAATAAGTAAATATTTTTTATACAAACACTAACATAATAATATTATTTTATTGAAAAATGTTTCGAAAAAATTAAATTCATAAAATAATTAACTAATAAATAACAGATTTAAATTTTATTCGGAGAAAATTGAATCTTTTACCTTTTAGAAACACTTTATTAAACTCTTTTTTCACTTTTAATTTAATATTGTAAATACTGTTTCAATTAATTGACCGTTTTTTTATATTTCGAAAGCCAAATAAAAACGGACTACTTATTTAGAAACAGTAAATACTTATCCTGTTTAATCAATTTTTCTTACAATTTTATCAACTTCACTATAATTTATTTTATCTTCAAAATTGTCTTCGATCATTTCGCTATTTTGCTTATTTATTTTCGAAATATTATCTAAATGATGTATATATTTTTCAGTTAAAATGAAACAATAATGAGCCATAAAAATCCCTGTAATAAGATCAATTGAATAATGACCTCGCAGAGCTATCATTGTTAAAAACTCTAAGGTTAAAGTAAATACAGAAAAATAAATCATTGAATATTTTTTCATTTTATAAAATTCACATATCATCAGAATTGGTAATCCAACATGTCCAGAGAAAAAGAAATCATTAGTTTTCAAATAGCTTACAAATAAAGATGGAAAGCCTGGATACTCCCATAAGTATCCATCAGGGAATTTCATTTGAAAAAGACACTTATTATTAAATAAAAGATATTTTTTTTAATTTTTTTAATTACTTTTATAATAATACATTACAAAAAATTTAAATTTTATTAAATAAAATGATGTATTTTACTTGAACAGAAGATCTAAGTGCGTAAAATAATGAGAGTGAAACTAAAAATCTATAGGACTTTCCATATGAAACCCAAAGTATCAAAATATATATAAGTGAGAGATCAAGACATAAAGATGAAGTTATTAAAAGAATATTTCTATATTCTATATTTGTAGCAAAAAAACTATTAATATCTTTTGTACTTTCAAATAGCATGTCTTCCATACATGGAACATCTCCATGAGGGAATAAAAAACCATAAATAGTATTAACGAAAATCGTGATTAAACCTCCTAATGCTATAATTAGCTTTATAAAAAAATGTATATCAAATTCTAAACTATATTGAAAGGAAGAATCTTCATTAATGATTTCCTTTTGAGAAAAATTTGAATTCAGTTTTTTTTGATTATTTTTAAAATTATTTAATTTTTTTGCTTCTTTTTCTTTTAGTAAATCATCACATTCTTCTGTTGCATTATTAAAATTTTAATTATATTTTTTAATTATGCTACCATTATAGGTATTTTTCAAAGGATTATGCCTATTAAAATAATTTGTCTTTTCTTGCATATTTGATAAATATTTATTATTTTAATAATTTAACTGAATTAATAAAAATATCTATAGTTGTAAAATTCTAAATTAGGCAAAATAAATGTTTAGACTAAAAATTATGGGGATTGGGGATTGGGGATTGGGGATTGGGGATTGGGGAT
>Ga0194116_10007464_pt1 | contig 11311 bp, 10 predicted proteins | sample TA2MahsurfametaG_4_FD_148617 | JGI IMG/M metagenome (GOLD analysis project Ga0194116, IMG submission 148617) | Freshwater microbial communities from Lake Tanganyika, Tanzania - TA2015008 Mahale S9 surface | ecosystem: Environmental > Aquatic > Freshwater > Lake | place: Tanzania: Lake... | reverse complement strand
GGGATTGGGGATTGGGAATTTGGGATTGGGCCCAATCCCCAATCCCCAATCCCCAATCCCCAATCCCCAATCCCCAATCCCCATTTTATTTAGTTTTTTAAAATAAATAAAATCTTTTATAATTGATAATTGAATTGATTTCAATTTGAATAAATAAATTAAATAAATAGATAATTAAATTTCAGAATACTTTTTTACTTTATTAATTATTGAACCTCATTATATAAAATTTTATTTTTCAAAATATCAAATAAATGTCTGAAAATCAAATTGTCCGTGTTTACGAGTCAAATGACCGACACATAATCCAAAACTTGCAGACCAACCAAATGGTTTCAGTCCATAGATCAAAAAATAGAATTGTTCCTGAAAATCAAAGCATATTAAATAATATTAATATTCACAAAGTTCATAAAAGTAGTGGAATTTTAGGAATTATTAATTTAAATTTATACAACTTTATAATATCAATTTCGGAATCCATAAAAATCGGAAAAATTGGAAATACAGAAATTTACAAAATTCAAGATGTAGAATTTATTTCAATCGAACATAAAATAGAAGGAAAGCCTTTTTATAACTATGATTATATTATTTTTGAAATGAATCAACTAATAGCAGGGATGAGAAAAATCTTTACTGAGGGAGTATTTTATTCAAGGGATTTTGACTTGACTAATTCTTTACAATCTCAGAAAAATATAAAAATTGCAAGTAATGGAGTTTACAATTTAATAAAACACGCAAATGCTAAGTATTTATTCAATAACCAGATTTTAAACCCATTTTATGAAAATAATATTTTCTCCTCAGATTATTTAGTTAATGCAATATATGGTTTCGTAAGTATTATGAAAGAAAACATTAATAATACTGATATCTCCTATATTTTAATTTCAAGAAAAAATGTATTTAATCTAGATTTAAAAAATTTCAGTTTAGGATTTGATGAAAAAGGAAATTTATCTAATGCAGTAGAAACAGAGCAGATATTCCTTTTTGGCTTAAATGCTTTCTCATATGTGCTATTAAAATCACCACCGCCAATAAAAAACAGCTTTTTAAACGAGCTATATTCTTGCGATTACGATGAGAAAGAAATTCGAAATTTAAATTTAAACGAAAATTTAAACTTTTTTTTATCGCATATAGATAATTTGAATAAAGAATATCGTTTTATTTATTTAATCAATTTGCTAAATAAAAATAATTTTCACGAAAATATCATTAATAATGTCATAGAGCATAATATAAAAAATACTCCAAACACTAATTTTAAATATAATTACTATAACTTTGATGGAATGTGTATGCTCAACAATCAAAAAACCAATAATAATATTAATAATAATTTAATAAATTTAGAATCAGAAAAATCAAATTCTGAAAACAATAAAAGTAACACAGCGAAAAACAACAGAGACAACATTGAATATTTCTTGAATGGAATTGAAAATGTGCTGAGTATATTTAAATTCTTTGGGGTAACTTTCGATTCGCAAAATAATAAAAATTTGGTTGATCAGATAGGACTAATAAAAATTTTTTGTAAAGATGGCTTAGAAAGATCAAATATTATCGAAATGAGAATCGGATGGCTAATACTTGAAAATCAGCTTCGATCTATTAAAATAAATCCTGAAGAATTTTTCGGTGCACATATAATATCTGTCAAAGAGTTTGAAAGAATAGGAATACAAACTGAGCAATATTTACAGCACCCAAAAAAAAAAGGAATCGATTTTATCATTAAGTTTAAAAAAATTTGGAAAGAAAATTCTCAAATGCTAAATTTGCATTTTACAGGAAAAAATAAACAAATGCCCAATCAAGAATTACTTGAAAATCAAGACCTAACTCGTATCCCTTTAGACATTGATGAATATTTAAGGCAAAATTGTTTAGATGTTTTTTTGGATAAAATGCCTGTTAAAATAAACACAAGTAAATTTAATCATTATAATTATGAAGAATTTGATTATTTAGGAGTAAATTGCTTATCATTTTATTTTTTAAAAATATAGTACAAGATTCAGATCTTAAAAAAAGCCTTGATGAAAATTATAATGAGTATTGCACAACAAAAAGAATTATAGCATTTATTGGCACATATAATTTAGGTGGAAGTGAATTCAAAGATCCATTAGATCTATTAGATTGGTTATTGCCCGACGAATTAAAAGGTACGGAAAAATTACCAGAAATGTATATCATAGGTTTACAAGAAGTTGTACCTTTAAATGCAAGTAATATCCTCATCACTAGTAATTCTCTAAAAGTGGATTATTGGAAGAATACATTACAATCAAACTTAGATTCAATTGGAAAGTAATTTGCATTTGTTTTTATAACATAAACATAAAAAAATAATTTGTAATTTTAGATTAATCTTTTTTTCATGTAACGATGCTTTTTCGAGTAAAATAATATATTTATAAAATAAAAAGAAAAAAGATTATTTATATTTTATATATTCTAAATAATAAGTTTACTTTGATTTTAAGAATAAATAAAATTTTTAATAATTTAAAAAAATTAAATTCTTTTTTAAAAGATACCAACTAATAAAATGCTTGGATTTAGTGGGAGTTGTGATGCTTATTTTTGTTAAAAGAGAAGTTTTTGAAAGAATAAAAAATTTTGATTTCTTAATTCAAAAGACAGGGATGCTTGGTACAATGGGAAACAAAGGAAGCTGCCTTATTAGATTTGAGCTTGAAGATACTTCAATTGCATTCTCAACAGGTCATTTCGCTGCTGGTCAGTCTTCAAATGCTTCTAGAATAGCAGAGCTACAAGACATACTAACAAAGAATTTTACCATTCAGCGAATTAAAAAGTTTCAAGAACATGAAATCTTTTTTATCTTTGGCGACTTAAATTTCCGTCTGGATTTAGATAATAATTCTGTTAGACGTATGATTGAAAACAAGCAATTAGATACTTTAGTAGTTTACGATCAATTTATCAAAACACGAAATGTTAATTTTAACTTGAATTGCCTAGAAGAAGGAAATTTGAATTTCAATCCAACTTATAAATACAACTTCGGCTCAAATGAATATGATTCTAAAGCTAAAAGAATTCCCAGTTGGTGTGACAGAATTTTTTATAAAAAGACAAAGTTGATAAAACAAATTTGCTATAATCGAAGTGAATATACATATTCAGATCATAAACCGGTTTATTCAATTTTCGACTTGACTATTTTGAGAGAATACAAAGAGGAAAAAAATAAACTTATTCAGTATTTCCGTAGAGCTTTGACATTTGGCTTTGAAATTAAAAAAAAAATCGAAGATATCGATATTAAAGAGGAATTGTTTAAAAGTGAAGTTAATAATAAGAATTGGTCATTAATACAAAATAAATCAGGGTTTGATAATGTTAATGTGAATATGAAAAACAATGCTGGGAATAATCGCCTTGGAATACAAAGGTCACATACAAGTTTTAATCCAAGTAAAAAAAATATTTAAATTTCAGATTTTATATTAAACTTTAATTAAATTTGAATTTAAAAATATATAATATTATTTTTAGATGATGTGGATTATAATAATAATAAAATAAAAATAAAAGTAAATGCGAATAACGATCTAGTAAATAATAATTTAGGTAATAATTTAAATTCTAATCATAATCTTAAACAAGATGAATTAAATAATAATAATAATAATTCGAATATTAATATCAATTTAATTAATCTTGATAAAATCAATTTAAATAATAATTTAAATGGGTATTCTAATCAAAATAACACAAATCTCTTAGATTTAAATGAAGACAAGCTAAAAGGTTAAATTTTAATATTATAATAATTTTTTTTAGTTTAAACGAAGATTTTTATAATATTTAAATTTAGATCCATATTTCGGAACTCCGAATATAAGCAATATTAATATACAGAGTAATAATATACAAAGTCACAGTTTTAACAATACTAAAATAAAATCTATGGAATTAATGAATTTTAATGATGATTCTATAATACCTCAAGAAAATTATAATAAATCGTTAAATGCTTCTCAAAAAATTAAAGAAGAAGATATATTACAATTTTTCAAATAGTAAAGAAGAATAAAGTTTTTTTTCAAAAGCATTCGTTTAAGATATTTAAATTAAATCATATTTATATTTTAAATAATTTTGATTTAAAAAATTATTTATTATTTAACCAATTTCTTGCTTTATGTCGCAAGGCTTTGAAATTTTCAAGGGGAAATAGGAAGAAATTAATCAATTTGTGCTAATTTCCAATATTATTTAAATAAATTTTTTGTTTTAAATTTCAAAAAATAAAAATAAAAAATTTTTCAATCAAAAATTCGAGAATCCTCAGTAAATTCAATCTGTTTTAAAAATATGTTTACATATACTCATATATTTAAAAATTAAAACTTCATTATATAAAACAAAATTAATTTTAGATATTTAATATAATATAACTTTCAATAAACATATTTTAAATATCTTAGTTTTATTATTTATAATTTAATTTTTTTATTATCATTTAGAGAAAATTTTTATTTAGCAAATGAATTATTAAAAAAAATTTTATAGAAAAAATATTTCTAAATATTGTTTTTGTTTTATAAAAAATTTCTCTCTTACTTATTATTTAATTTCTTCTTATTTTCAAAAAATATTAGGTGTTTTAGATCTATTAGAATTCATGTTTAACATATTTAAGTTAGACTTTTTCCTCAAGCTTTTTCCTGAAAAATTAAAATAACTCATGGTGTTTGTGGCAAACATTTTATCCTTTGCTTTCTGTTCATCAAAATTAATCTTAAAAATATTTTCTCTTAGAAAATTTACAACTTCTTCATTTGAGATAAATATTTCAATCAGTTTTTTTTTATCAGTAGATAGAAAATTTTCAAATTTCACATCGTTAATTATAGGGAAAGCGTCTTTTTTCTTTTGGTTTTGAATATTCATAAAATTTGCAAAGTTATTTTTCGTATTGTTTAAATTATCCCTTATTTTCCTTTGCATTATTTCTTTTCTTATTTCTTCCACGCAATCTATAAATATTTTTTCAAGTTTATTTTTATCTAATAACATTTTATTAAATTCTCCTAAAATTTTATTGTTTCTAGTTCTTTCTTTTTTTAGCTCATGTTTGAGTTTATCGATGATTTTCATTATTTTTTCTTTTTCTTTAATATTCAAAAATTGAATATTATTCATATCAAAATCCTCGAAATTATAAAAATTGTTGTTGTTGCCCATAAAATTAGCAAAATTATTCAAGTTATTATTTTCATTTATAATATTATTTATTGGAAAGTTATCTTGGCTGTTTCCGTTTATATAAAAATTATTAAATTCCTTCGAGTTTCTTCCTTCACTTTTAAAATTAGTATTTGAGCTATTAAAATTATTTTGATTTGCATAAATATTTTTTATTTTATTCTCCAAATTTTTATTGGCTTTAACATTCCTTTCTAATTCAAGCACTAATTGCTTGTTAGTGTTTTCAGATTCTTTCCATTTGCTAGTTATGTTTGTGACTTCGCCTCCCAAGAATTTCATATCTTTGTTCATAGCCTCTACTTTAAGACTTAGCTCTTTGCAAAGCTGATTAAGTCTTATAGCTTCTTGTCGGAAGAAATCTCTTTCAGTTATAACTAATAAAATATTTTCGTTTTTCCTTTTGTCTTTTTCTATTTTTTCCATTCGCTCTATTTTTTCTTTTAAATCTTTTCTCACAGTATCCATAAATTCGTTAAAAGTTGTAATATAGTCTTTATGATGTTTGGTCAGAATATTATGAATTTTACCGTCCAAGCCCTTTATTAGTCAAAATAAAAATAAATTAGAAATTTACATCAATATTATAGTTTAAATCTTTTGCTAAATGGCCTATTGCTTCTATTTCTCCTGAATTTTTCATTATTTTGTCTAATAAAGCTTTTTGTTCTTTATCAAATTCAAAATTTTCAGAGTCCATATAATCCATCATATCATAATTATCAATTTCTTTTTCACTGTTTACTGTTACTTGTGGTAGTTCTTCTCTACTCATTTTTAAGAGATAAGTTTTATTTATTAATTAAAATTTAAAATTTAAAATTTTAATAAATATATAAATATTAAAGGTAGGAATGCAATTTTATTTAAGTAAGAAAAGTTTTTAGAGATAATTTTTTTGAAAAAAATCAAATGTTGGAGCAACGATAATGTGTAATTAACAATTAATAAAATTTTTTTATTATAACTATTTTTATAAATTCATTTTTTCTTTTATAAATTGAAAGAATAATTAATATCAAAAAGAAAAAAAATAATGAAGAAATTATTTTATGTGTGAAATTAAAGAACTCCCACTAATTAGTTCTCTTTAGTAAGATGTTGAGAAATTGCAATTTTTTATATTTTTAAACGCTTGATAAATTTTATTAAAATTATTTTCTTTACAAATTTGTTTGAATTTTATATAAAAAAATGGATTTCAAGTTAGATAACACAAATTTAGGGTTAAATGAAAAAAATAAAAAAATGCTTCAAGATATGATAAATCAAGAGAAAAAAAAGATTCCCAACCAGGAAGATGAAAATTTAAATATTGATACCTTTAAGATGTATAATGACTTTCTGACAGAAAAACAAGCGATCATAGAAATTATCAATGAAATTTGTGATTATAGTTTTTTCTGTTGTGGAAAAGATAAATTCGATGAATCCAAAATTAAAAATATTAAAAAAATTTCAGATCTAATCAACTTTAAGAATCGTGTTATCATGATAGTAATAATTTAAAATTTTTTTCCAATTCGGGAATTAAAGAAAAACATTGAAATTTTAAACTTATTAGAATTTAATTAATTAAAATTCTTATAAATTTTATTTAATTTTCCCTCTAATTTTACAGAACATCTTTGCTTTACCTATTTAGTAGTTATATTAATTGATTTAGTTTATTCTTGACTGAATCTTTTTTTAAAAATATTTAATTTTTATCAAATAAAATAACTTTAATTAGCTTGAAAATTATCAAGAACAGCCAGGTTTGTTAGACCCAATTTTACCCACTATTGTTACGAAAATAATGAATGATTCTTTAATATTAATAGAAACTTTATTGAATTGCAATAATTTTGAAAAAAGCGAGCAAACACTAACTTCTTTAAAATGCTTGTACCAAATAATATACATACTTTGTAAAATAAGAGGAATTCAAACAATAAAAAAATTCTTCTGCTCAGAAGTTTACGTTTTTGAACCAGTTATTACCTTTTTATTAAGTTTAAAGCCAGAGGAAACTGAAAACTGTGATATAATCTATGTTTTAATTCTTTGGACATCCATTTTAGGCTTGATTCCTTTCGATGTGGAGACAATTGACACTAAAGGAATAATAATATCTCAACTGCCTTTATATTTTAATTCAACTCTAAATTCTTCTGGAAACATAAGAGATATCACTGCTTATACATTATCCAAATTCATGACGAGACCTGATATTATTAAAAAAGGTTTGCTAAAAAATCTTCTTGACTTTTTTGTTGATTTCCTTCAAAGTGAGAAAACCAACAAAAATATTTTTATGGATATCGGTATCCTCAGCTCAATTTTTCAAATTTTCAAAAATGGTATTCCAACTGATTTAATTCAGTATGTCGAATATATAGTGAAAAACGTAATTAGCTTTAAATTTCCAGATAATATGCTTACAGGTGGAATAGTAAGAAGACTATTTGCAAAAATTACCCAAAGAATTGGAATGATTATTTTAAAACCAAAGTTTCAAAAATGGCGATATGCTCTACATTTAAAAAATCTTTTACAATCCAAAAATGATAAGATCATTAATTTAAACCTCAATAAAAATATTGCACAAAATCAAAATTTATCATCTGAAAGTGATTCTAATAATGATGAAGAAGGCTTTGATTATGATATTGATTATGAAATATTGGAAATTCTTATGGATAAAATTCTTAATTGCCTTGTTGACCGAGAGTATATTGTAAGATGGTCTGCTGCTAAAGGAATTGGGCGTCTTTGTGAAAGGTTGACCAAAGGTATGGTAGATGATATACTCAATACAATCTTTGAATTATTTAATGATGAAGAGAATGATTTTTCTTGGCAAGGAGGAATTCTTGCAATTGCAGAACTGTGTAAAAGGGGATTGGTTTTGCCAGAAAAACTTGAAAAAGTTATGTTTTATTTAGAAAAAGCTTTGGTTTTCGAAGTAAATAAAGGAACATTCTGTCTTGGATCAAATGTTAGAGATAGTGCATGTTATTTAGCGTGGGCCCTTGCAAGAGCATATTCAAAGCAAGTAATGAATAGCTATATTAAAAGACTTGCCCAAAGTCTTATTCTAGTAATGCTATTCGATAAGGAAGTTAACTGCAGAAGAGCTGCATCTGCAGCTTTCCAAGAACATGTAGGACGCCAAGGGTATTTTCCCAATGGAATAGAAATAATAACTGAAGCTGATTACTTCACTTTAGGTAACAGATCCAATTGCTTTTTGAATATTTCTACATTTGTTGCTCAATTCACAGATTATACCAAATCTATTTTGGATTATTTGTGGGAAAATAGATTGAAACATGTAGAAGAGAGTATTAGGATACTTGCAGCCGAAACTCTTGGACTTCTTGTTCCTTTTGATCCTTCCTATTATGTACAAAAAATAATTCCTATGCTTATTTCAGATTGCTTCTCGAATAATTTATTCACTCGACAAGGTGCAATTTTAGGAATTGGATATATTTTAGTAGGTCTTAAAGGTAAATGGGATTTCGAAATGAAATCAAAAAGAATTCGATTAAAAGTACTTGAAGGTATGAATGCAGTTGAGACAAAAGTTTTGGAGGATTCTGATTACAGAAAAACCTTTGAAGAAAATTTTTGTAAAATTAAATATGTGGATAATATTCACCTTATTTATTCACAGAAAAATGTTTTTGATAAAATACTATCTGTTCCGCTTGAATTGGAAGCTAAAAAATTATATAGAGGAAAAGGAGGAGAAATAATGAGAATGGGAGTAAATAACTTTATTAGGCTTATATGTGAAGCTGATTTAGATTTAAATGATAAAATAATTCTTAATTTTTTTGATTTTATAATTGATAATTTAAAACACCCAAATGTTGATATTCAAAAAGATGCTTGTAATGCATTTAAGTTACTTATGGCTAAAGTTGAGTTCTTCATGAAGAACATAAATTGCGATAATAAAGTTATACTAGATAAATTGCAAGAAGAAATGGAAAAAAGAATAAAAGATATTATTAAAAATTCTGTGTCTGATGAAAGTATATATATTAAAAGAGGTTATTCAATGAGTTTTTCAGCTTTTTCGGATAATTATACCTTTGCCAATTTAGAAGAAATATTGTCAAATTTATTCAATAACAGCATATACATAGCTATGAAAAAAAACGAAGTAGCTTTAGAAGAGAAAAATTCAATCTCCAGCCAAAACAATATAAATATCAATAATAACTGTAATACTGATAATAACCCAAATGCAAATAATAATGATTATGAAACACGAAGAATTAGCATTGAGGCTCTTTCTGATATAGGTATAAAGCTTGCGAATTTAAGTCTGGAAAATTTTTTCAAAAATATTGAAAAGATTTTGGAGCACATTTTTGAAGGATTAAAAGATTATGAAATAGATAAAAAGTTAGGAGATGTTGGTTCCAGAGTAAGAGAATCTGCGATGAAAAGTTTAACGAATTTGATGATATGTTTTGCTGAAAAAATTCATGTAAATAAAGAATTCCAAGATTTATTTGCAAAATATTCAGTGTCCTATTTATGCGGATTGCTCAAACAAATATCAGAAAAACTCAATAAAATAAGGCACACTGCAGGAGAATCTCTTCAAAGCTTTTTTTATAATATAACTTTAAAAGAAAATGAGTTGTTAAATAATAAAGATTCAGGCTTAGATTATTCTGCTTTTTTAAAAAGCAGTATTCCTAATTATGATTTACTAAAGCAAATCTTTTTAGAAGACATTAAATTCAATGAAGTTAACCAGCTTTGTAATTTGGATTGGCTCGAGCCGAGTTATTCGTTTAGAAAGGTTATTAGCTTGCTTAACACAGAAAGCTATTCTTTTTCTATTTTTGAAGGAATAATAATTTCTATAGGAGGATTAACTGAAGATGTTCAGAGGTTTTCATTAAATGCTATCGATAGTTTATTAGAACTTACACAAGAAAAGTAATTTTCTTTGAAAAATTTAAGAATATTAATTTTTTCTAATTTGGAATTATTTGAAAACTGTAGTTTTAATTTAACTATAAATGAAATTTTTGTAAAAGAAAAAGAAAATTTAAAATAAAAAAAAATATGAATTACAAATAATATCAGCATTTATTCTTTGATTGATAAGCTATATAAACATACAATCGAAATTTTTAAAGGCAATGAAAAAATTGATAGAGTCATGGAACCGCTTTTCAATACTTTAGCACATTTACTCACTAAATCATACTTTATTGATTCATCTTATCTAGAATATGCAGATTTAATCCATAAATTAGTTGGAAAAGAGATTTTTGAATCAAAAAATATTCACAAAATTCTCGCTTGTGTGGATATTTACTACAATCTTCTTTTCTTTGAAAAAGATGAAAAATTCAATTTATTTAAAAGAGCTTTGAGAAGCCTTTTGATATTAATGACTCATAAGTAATATTTTTATAGAAATTAAATTTTAAATTAAATTAATTTTTCAGATATCCTGTAGTAAGAAAAAAAGCAGCTGAAAAAGTTTTCTTGTATTTATCAGTTGAAGATCCGAATAATCTAGGAATTTCAGAAGAAGAAAGTGAAACTATCTCCCTTATGTTATGTGATACAAATTGGACTGAAGGTGTTTCAGTTATTCGAGAGCCTAGAAATACAATTGCGGCTCTGTTCAAAATTAGTCTTGATAATCTAGTTAAATCAAAATAAAATTACTTAGAATTAATTAAAATAAATATCTTTAAATAAAAATAAGATATTTAAAATGATTAATTATAATTTGAGAAAATTCTGAGTTTATTTTTTTACTATAATTTAATTGTATAAAATAATTGAGGAAAAATTATTTAATTAAATATAAGAAATAATTTCGATTCATTATTTGGACAGATAAATAAAATTTTTTCTATTTATCATTTAAATAGAATTTTATTTTGAGATACAATTCAAAAATGATATTAATAAACACTTGGGGATTGGGGATTGGGGATTGGGGATTGGGGATTGGGGATTGGGGATTGGGGATTGGGGATTGGGGATTGGGGATTGGGGATTGGGGGGTGGGGAGTGGGGGGAG
>Ga0194116_10007463_pt1 | contig 11314 bp, 13 predicted proteins | sample TA2MahsurfametaG_4_FD_148617 | JGI IMG/M metagenome (GOLD analysis project Ga0194116, IMG submission 148617) | Freshwater microbial communities from Lake Tanganyika, Tanzania - TA2015008 Mahale S9 surface | ecosystem: Environmental > Aquatic > Freshwater > Lake | place: Tanzania: Lake... | reverse complement strand
TAAGAAAGATTTTAGAGGAAAATCAGGCAAATGAATTGGAGGAACATGTTGAAGATATTTAATGTGTTACTTTTTTTATATGTTTTTTAAGAAGTCAATAATTCATTGAATATTTAATACAATTTTCTATTAATATTTTTTAAAGTTATTTATAAAAGATTTTTATTCTTTTAATAAAGGATATTTATAATTATTATTGGAGGAAAGTAGAATTTCAATAATTTATATTTATTCAAAATAATTTTTAAGTTAAATTTTAATTAATTTTCCAATTGAAGTTCTTAAATTAATATAAAATTATAATTAGTAAATTTATTAATAATTAGATGAAAAGTAAAATTTTTCATATGGTAATCTTCAATAAAATCAATTATATTATGAATATCTAAATAAAATAATTAATATTGAATTTCAAAAAATATCCAATTTGACTTAAAATGCAAATAAAGATTTATATAATCGTATATTTCATGTCTTCAAAATAAAGTCATATTTATTTTGATTATGAAAAAATTTTTTATTTAATCAGAATTTATTTATTAATTTAAGTTTTACAGTGTCTGAAGACATTGAAATTCTAAAGTAAAATATTTCTTTATATATTTAATTATAGTTATTTTATAATTAATCGAAAAATTTAATTTGATAATAAAAAAATATTTTTTCTTCTTGATTTGATTTTTAAGACAAGAAATCCACTATACATATATATGATAATTTATAAATTAAAAAAGTTTAATTTGTTTAAAGAAATAATTAAATATTTATTGAATATCAATGGAAGATACAAAAACCCCGCATTCCGAAGAAAAAGAAAAAGAAAAAAAAGGCCTTCAAACTGAAAATTGGCAAGAATATGAAAAATTTTATGAATTTCATGGGATGCAACTTTATGGAATGAACTTCCCCAAAGATTTAGGGGAGAAATTATATTATAAGCTTAAATATGAAGTTTTTGATTCTTCAAGATTTTTTGAAATACAAGAAAACCAAACTGATGCAAGATTGCTTTTAAAATCCAAGTTGGATGTTAAAAAAGAATTCGAAGTATTTCTCGTGGATCATTGTTGGACTTTCAAAATAAGACAATTTAATGAATTTTGTGAAAAATATCCTAATGTGATTCATAGGGTATTACAAATGGTTAAATATGGAAATGTCAAAAAAGATATCTTGACAGTTGAGCAATTTTCAGATCAACCAAAATATCAAGATTTAGAAGATGCGATAAAAAAGCAATCTCAATTAGAATATGAATTACTTAGTTTTAATTTAGATCCAAATAAAAAATTCAACTATAAATATTTTGAATTTGATAATTTTTTTATTGAGAATCCAAATACATCTTTGACACAATTTTTCTTAAATATAATGCAAAATGATACTAAAATAAAAGACATAATTTACATTGGTTTATCTATGGAACATAATCAAATAAAGAATATCAATTATTTAAAAGAATTCCTAAATAAACTAAATTCATTTACTAATTCAAACAAAAAATTTGAATTGAAAGCATTATGGATAGAATCCAATCCATTAGAATTAATTGATGAAAATTATCAAGAAGAACTATTATTAGAATTTGATAATATTGAGTTGCTAAATAGAAAATTAAATAAAAATAGCTCTTTATGGAGTTTAGAATATTTGTATAGTACATATTCCTTAGAATCAAAGTTCAATAATAGATATAAAGATAAATTTGACAATGAAATTTACAATAAAATTCATGCAAGTAAGCGATATTTTATGGACTTTAATGGAAGAAATCCTCTAGCATTTGAAAAGTCTGAAGTTCTTCAAGAATTTTTGAATTCTAGAAAAATAAATTTTATAGATTTAGCTGATAATTACTATAATTCTGATAATGAGGATGATTTAATTAATTTTATTTGCTTATTTAAAGATTTGGAGTTTCTGCTTGTTGATGAAGATACAGATTACTTATTTACCCAAGGCACAGAAGAAGAGGAAGAAGATTCCGAAAATGCTCTAAAATTGATTTATAAAAACTTAAATAAAATTGTAGCTAGTTGCCCAAAATTGAAAATTATCAATAATTATAGTGTTGAGAAATTATCAAGCCTAAATACATCAAATGGTAATCTTAAAAATTATCAAATTCAAAATTGGGTCAAAAGATATATGTGGAAAATTATTCAAACATATAGATTAATGACAAATGATAAATATGATCAAGATTCAACTTGGTATATCAATGATGAATTTGGTTGTTCAATCAACCATTCTGATTCCCCAAATGTTGCACTTTTCCCATTTTTATTTTCTCCTTCAAACACTTTCAAAGATGACGTAATAACATACTCTATTTTATGGCCAATTAAAGATATTAAAAAAAATGATGAAATTTTAAGAGATTATTTGCATAATATAAATGAAACTATGCAAAGATCTGCAAGATTAACTTGCTGGTTTAATACGCCAAAACAATATTTTATGAATAAATATTATGAGAAAATCAACAAGCTGAATAAAGCCAATCATGATTTTAATAAAAATTTATTAAATTATCAAAAAAATATTGAAAAATGTCTAAGATTTTTTGAAGATAATTTATTTAATAAATTTGATAAGTTGAAATTAGAATACTTAGAGAAGGATATATTCGACAATCTCCAAAAAGACTTTGATCAGTTTTATGTTCAGTCTTTTAATTTTACTTCATTAAAAAATAAAATAGAAGAGAATAAAATAAATAAAGCAAAAGCTCTGAAAAACCCTGAGAATGATCTTGCTTTCTTGGAAAATCCAAATATCTATGATGCGAACTTAGTAGAAATTTGTAAAAAGAATGTGTTTAATTCTTTAACCCAGATTGATATTTATAAAAATATTGAAAAAATTGAAAATTATTTCGTAGATAATTTTATTAAAAATAGAGATGAAAAAAGAAAGATTAAAGTTTTTAGTGATTTAGAATATGTAAGAGAAAATTTAAAAAATGAATCCTTCGAAATAGTTTCTGATTTGAACATTGCGGATATTTTATGGCTTAATACTGATGTCTTCAAAATTATTGAAACTGGTATATTTGAAAAAGAAGAAGGAGAAAACCCAAAAGTATATTTTAAAAATCAATTCCCATTTGAAGGAATCATAACTATGAAAAGCCATTTGAGCGATCTCATTCAAGAAAATTTCGGATTAAACAATTTCCTTGGATTATCATATGATATGGATACTGAATTAGCTACTTTAATTGGTAATTATTATTATAATAATGAAAATTATATTGATAATACATGGATTTTGAAGCCTATAAATATGACAAGAAGCATGGATATGATTGTAACTGATAACCTTGATGATATTATTCGTAATGTAGAAACAGGTCAGAAAATTTGTCAAAAATATCTAGACAGGCCTCTTCTGTTGAATAAAAAGAAATTTGACTTAAGGTTTATAGTTGTTTTAAAAAAACTTATTCCTTTAGAAGTGTATATGTATTCAAAAATGTTTTGGGTACGTAGCGCTAATAAAGATTTCACAATGGATCCTATTTCCTTTACTGATTATGAAACACATTTCACTGTTATGAATTACTCTAATTATCAAAAGAAAACAATTTATAATCATGAATTCATTGAGTATTTGGAAAAAAATAATATTAATTGGAATGAAATTTATGAAAAAATTAAATATAATGTAAAAAATGTATTTTTAATGGCTGGAAAGAATTGCCCACAAATGGCTGATCCATATTCTAGATCAATTTATGGCATAGATATTATGATAGATGAAGAATTAAATCCAAGAATTTTAGAGATTAATTTTTCACCTGATTGTACAAGAGCTTGTAAATTCGTGCCAGAATTTTATGATCATATATTCTCTACTCTATTTTTAGAAAATCCTCAAGGTGTTGAAAAATTATAAAAAAATTAATTGATAAATATAAAATTTATAAAAATTCCAAAAATCTATTAAATAGGTTTTTTTACTTTGCTTTGAAACAAATCATCTTAAAAATAATTAATATTAATAGTAATTTTATTTTATATTGGAATTTAAGATTTTGGATTATAAAATTTTGTTCTGATATAATAATAAATGAAAAAATTTAAAAATTAAAAGAATTATTTATTTTCATAAACAGAAATTTTTTTATAATCTTAACAAATTTGAATAATAAATATTTGAAAAAAATATAAATATTATTTTTATTTTATTTTAATGATTCGATGTTCTTATATTTTATATATATTTTAAATCCTCTTCCTTTATATTAGATTTATTACCTTCAGGAGCAGAATCCTTAATATAACATTTATTAACTTCTAATGCAAAACTCAAAGAAGACTTATTTTCAGAATGGTTAGAATAGACTGGAGAAATATTTGCAAACATTAAAGTTTTCGAATCTTGCCCTAAATAATTTTGTAAAACATTTGTCAAAACGGAGTCTCTATATGGAATATGTATATTTTTATTAGTTTTTGAATTTACAAGTCCTATAATAACGCTCTTAAGACAGGACAAACTTCTATTGATAGTAACTGTCTCTCTTATTCTAAAATTCAAATATTATTAAATCAATTCAATATTATTACTGAATGCCCTCTGGTCTTGATTTGGAAATTCTTTCACTTCCTGCAAGATCTATTAGAATTAAAGCTCCATGTCTCTCTAATTTACTATTAAGATTCTTCCCTGTAATTTTTATCTGAAAAATACAATGACTTCTCGAAGATTTTTCATTACATTGAGTTTCCGCAACTGCACGTCTTTCAGCTGCTGATTTAATAATTTTATAAAATTCCTGAATATTATAAACTTCAATGCTTTTATATTTATCACTCTTATTTTGTGGGATAATATTATTAGGAGGAGATATTAGTAAATCCCTTATCTGATCACAATAAATTTCTATGCAACTAGCTTCAATGCTAAATTGCCAATCAAGATTTGAATAAGATTCTTTTGCAGAAAAGATCTTCTCTAAACTTCTTGGAATAATACCTCTTTTGTCACCTGTTTCTCCTTGCATAGTAAAAGTTTTTCCGCTTCCAGTTTGTCCATAAGCAAAAATACATACTTTATAACCATCTAGAGCAGATTGAACTAACTGAGAAATTTCTTCAAAAACTACCTCTTGTGAATCTTGGGGTTTGAAAATCTTATCAAACATAAAATCTTCTTGAGGAAAGAATATTGTACCATTCTTTTTATTAAACATTTTTTGATTCAAATCTGATAAAATGATTTTCTTATCATCAGGATAAATTATATAATCAGTTCCATAATTTTCTATTTCCTTGATTTCGTTTGGAAGAGGAGGTCGAACTCTGCAAAAGACTCTTATATTACCTTTTAATTCTTGAAATAAATTATGATAAATTTTAATGTTCTCAAGATAATTTAAAGAAGCATTTTTATTCAAATATAGATAATCTTCTAGTTTTATAAATTCCAAATCTAAATTCCTCCTTTCTATATTAGCTTTTTTTAGCTCCATTTGAGTTTCTTCAAATATTTTTCTTAAATTTTCAGTTTTTAAATCATTTTCTTTGATTTGAATTGAAAGATTCTGTTGGACTTGCTAAATAAATAATAATAAGAATTTTTAAATTTAAAATCATCTATTTACATTTAAATTTTCTGTTAATTTAACTTCTTTCTCGATTTCGTTAGTTATTTCATCAACTATTTTTAATTCCTCTGAATCTTGATATTTATCCAATTTCTCAATTTCATAATCCAGTTGTTTTATTTCTTCATCGATTTTTGATATATCTGATTTAGTATTGGTATATAAATTTTTCATCATGCTTTCATTGTAATTGTAATACTTCTCTAAATCAAATATTTCATTATCGAGAGAATCTATCATTTGCTGGTAAGAATTTTTCATAGATTCATACTTCTCGATATTACTATTTAGTGCATTAATTGTTAAATTCAAATATTCTAAAAGAGAACTTTTTCTATGCAATAATGCGCTATTAGTAACCCCATTTTCAAAATTAAGGAAATTCGGATTTTTTTTTACTTCTTCTATTATATCTTCATTTGTCATTCTGTTAATTTTTGTTTCGACTTTTTTAGAATCTATATGTTGATTATTTCTATGTAAATTAGTATTAGTTGTTCTTTTTGAGTCCAAGTTAGGTTTATTAGTTTTACTGAGATTTTTATCCATTAAGAAATTCGATTTTAATTTTTATGAAATTTTTTTAATAAGATATAAATAAGGTTAATAACTCAAAAAACAAATATAAGCTTGAGCGAAAAAATTATCTAAAAAACAGTTACTTTATTTGTGGAAAACAAATAATATTAAAAAATTTTCTATCTTTTAAAAAATTAAAATTTGAGTAATAAGAAATATACAAAACTTTCTTTTTATTTTAATCATAATATTTTGATAAATCAAAAAAATTCTGTGTATTTGAAACCAGAAATTTTTTAATATTTTAATTTTAGATATGTGAATAAACCAATTCTCTAAAATTTTTATTTAATTAACTGTAGCCAAAATAATATTATGTAATCATAGTTTATTAGAAGATATCTCATTCAGAATTTTTATTAAAATATTGAGATACAGAAGGTTTCACTAAAATATAAATATAAAATTTACCATGAAATATATCTTGATTTAAAATTTTAGACCCTAATTCTAGAGATATTTCGTTTTTTAATTGTAATGAAAAAATATTAGATTCCTTTCCATTAAAATTCATGGAAGTATTTTTCTTCAATTTATTGTTATGTTGATTATTGATAATTTTATCATTTTCCCAACTAATCATAGAATTATAAATTTAAATAAAGTTAAAATTTAACAAAATTTAAAAATCTATTTACATCGAAAAAACACTTTCGTTTCTTGGAATGTAATATGAATTTTGTTTAAAAAAGCTTGAATAATTTTTAAAGCAAAAGTCATCAGTCATTATAAAGTCATTTTCATATTCTTTAATTTTTTCTTGATCTAAACCAGAATTTATCAATCCCAAATTATATGAATCTTTCAAATAAAAAGAAGATATTCCTTTTTTTGAAGGTGTTAAATTTAACTCATTTGAAGTTTTAGATATATATGGCTCTGTATTTTTAAAATAAGCATTTGAATTCGAGAATTTTATACTATTATTGTTATCTATATTTAGAATCTTTTCATCATTGTTGATTGGATATGCAGAATGGATATTATCTAATTAAATAGAATATTTAGTTTTCTTACTTATCAAAGAATCTGATCTAATTAATACTTTTTCTGTTTGCTCTTTATTTAAAAGAGCTTCATGCGAATTAATTATTGTGGATTCATTCTTATTTATATTGTTAAATATATTTTCAATTTCATTTAAATAATCAGTCTTATGTTGATAATTAGAACTTTCTTCATAATTTTTTTTTTGATCTCTTAATTCTTGAAATGGATTTTTCAAAATAAATGAATTAGTATCAAGAACTGTACCAAGTTTATGAGGGTCTTCAAAAGGATTATTAATTAAACTTTTAGTTGCTTCTTTTTTGCTAATAATATCAACATGTTCTTCAAGATTTTTACCAACTTCATCTTGAAACTTGACTAAATTTTATTTTTATAAGTTCAAAAATATTTCATAATAATACCTTTACTTCGAATATGATGTAGAGAATGAGTTGGATTATCTAATAAAGAATTATTATTGTTGTTATTATTTTTAATTTTATGGTTATAATTTAATGTACATCTATTTTGATTATTTTGATTATTATTAGGATTTATATTATTATTCGCAATTGTATTGGTTTTGAATATACTTACGTTTTTTAAATTTTTAGTTCTTATCAAATTTTCCAAATCTAACTCACTTTTAAGCTTATTTTGTGTTTCATCTGATGATTTATCATTATTCATATAAGCTTGACTCATTTGCATTATTTGATCCACAAGACAGTTATAATCTATATAATTTGCTTTACAAAAAGAATTATAATTTCTTGTGAGCAACTTATGCTTTTCATTCAAATTTGTATGATTTATTTGGAAAACATTTTTTTCTGATAATTTGATTGAGGACCAATAATTTAGTTTGATTATAAAATCTTTATATTCGTTTTTCAAATATTTAATAATAAAATCAATGTTTTTATTCACATAATTCTAAATATTTTTTAATAAGAATAATTTACTTTAACAAAAATTGATATAAATAGTAAGTTTTCTTCAAACTCAATTTTGTTAGATTTATCTTCTAAATCCTCTGATTCTTCGATTTCCCATCCATATTGATCAAGAAATAGAGAGAGATAAATTATCTCCAATTCACCCATCATTAAATATTTAACAATTTTATATAAAATTTTGTGTAAAGGATATTTCAATTTTATTTTTTCAGGTAAGTTGATTGAATCATTTATTAATCTATTTATAAGATTAAAATGAGAAAAGGATAATTCCTCTTGGATGAATTCTTTATATTTTTTATCATATTCAGTATTTTTCATTCGTTTAGGACTTTCTTGCTTATTAATAAGATCTAGAGTTGATTTAAATTCATTATGTGCATGAAGTAAATTTTCGTTTTCATACAATTCAATATTTTCATCATTATTTATTTTAGGTTTCTCATCGCTTTAATTTAATTCAAGTAAAAAATTAAATTTATAAATAATTTATAAAATATTCAAATTTTACATATTTTTTTTCCATGATTGAAGAAACAATTCATCTAAAAAGGTTTCTTTAATACCATCTAGATCAAGCTCTTTATTGTACTTTGCAGCTAATCTATTTTTTCTGCTGCTTTTTTTCCTTAATAGAACGTTTTGTAATTGTAGATTAATATTTCCAGAAGACATTTATAAAATTAATTAATATCTACAATAAGTATTATATAGCATTAGAATGAAAAACAAATTTTATCTAGATTCTTTTTATCGAAATTTCTAATAATTAAATTTTTTTAAGTGAAACCTTAATTTGCAAAAAAATAAGATTTAGAATAATTTTTAAATTAGTTTTCAAATCGAATCAAATAAAATAAAATGGATTCCAACATTTTGAATTCAAAAAGTCTTAATAATATGAGCTTTAGAGTTAATTACTTTATTTAATTTAAGGATCAAATTTGGTTAAATGCAAAGCCTTTAAATGAAAGTACAGTAATGGAATATTTCGGATTATCTTCATTTTATGAAAGAAATTCAATTAATCAAAAATGTATTTCACAGAAATTTGATTTTAAAACTAAAAAATATGGAATGATAGGTTTGGAATTTAATTTGGAAAATTTGAATACTGAGAAAGATTTATTTATTATTTCTAAGAGTTTTAGAAGAAGCTTAGATGATTTAGATTTGATATCTTATTACTATGTATTTAAAGGAACAATTTATCAAGCCCCTAATTTATTTTCAGTAATTACAACAAATTTAGAATCAATCTCAAACAACATAAATAATCTTATATTAGAAATTAATGATATTGATTAAATAAATATTTTATTTATAAATTCATATTTAATTCCAAATAAAAATTTAAAAAATTTATTTTTTTTTATTTTTATTGTATATATCTCCACATATATTTTTATTTAATATTATTAGAATAATCTTTATTTAATTATTATAAAGTCAAAGTCACAGAGAAAAAGCCATCCATCTTTTTGTTTGTTGGAACAGTCTGAAATATAGAATTATTTTCAATTTTAACTCCAAATTTTTTTTGAAATTTTATTATTTGAGACATATTTTCTTCTTGGAATAAAGAACAAGTAACATAAACAATCTTTCCATTTGGCTTCATTAAATCTAGTGTTTCATGAAATATTTTCTCTTGAATATTGAGATATTCTTCCAATTTTTCCAATGAAAACTTCCATTTTAGATCCGGGTTTCGTCTGAGAGTCCCTGATCCTGAGCAAGGGACATCTAATAATATCCAATCAAATTTTCCCTTAAAGTTTCTAAATAATTCATCCTTACTTTGCACTAATTGATAATTTTGTACACCAGCTCTTCGTAATCTCTTTTTAGCTTCTAAAAGAATATGTTTTCTGATATCGTGTAAAAATATTTGTCCTTTTCCCATAGTAAAAGGAGCGATTGCAAGAGTTTTTCCTCCACTTCCACCGCAATAATCAAGGATCAAATCACCAGGCTATTGTAAAAAGAATATATTATTACTTTCGCTTTCACTCTCATACTAACTAACTGAGAACCTTCGTCTTGAACCTCAAAATGTCCATGTTTGAATTCTTCTAATGAAAAAAAATTTGCCTGAAAATTTAAACATAAAATTGAAATAAAATTACTTTAGGATGGCTTCTAAAAGTAATTCCATAAGGAGAATGTTCAGTTTTCTCCACATCAAATCCTTTATTTTTTAAACTATTTAGCAAATCTAATCTTGAAACTTTAATAATATTTGCTCTTATAGTTAAAGGTGCTCTTTCATTCATAACTAAACAGTATTTTAGAGCATTTTCTGCTCCGAATGTATTTTTAATAAGATCAAATATTTCTTTAGGGAAACTCACCTGATAATGCCTGATAATTTTATATAAAAACTATTGGTTGATGATCAATCATAAATTAAATGTTATATAAATATTATCATACGCAGGTAAATTAACATTTTTTTTTTGGAGCTCGAATCTTGAATTATAAAATGTATCAAATCTAGAAAACCAATTTAATGGAGGTTTTGTTAAAAAGTCAATCAAACCTTTATATCTTATTAACTTATACACTTGATCAGAAATGAATTCTCTATCAGAGCTCTTTACGAATTTGAATTTTAAAAAATATTTTCTCAAATGCAAATCTAGAGGTATATTATTACCTATGTCAATATGTTCTCTATCAAAAGAATCTAATATTCTAAGTATATGCCCTTTTCTGTCATTCGACATTATTTTATTAAACAATCTTGTTCCCATCACTAATTCATTAGTATTATAAAAAAAATTTCTGTTATGTTCTTTAGAAAGTTCATTATTAAAATAATCATTCTTATCATAATTTTTATGAGAAGATATTTGTAAGCTTTTTAACTTATTTGTTTGTCCGACTCTTAATTGATTTCTTGTATATGATTTTCCATTTTGACTTTCTTTTATGACGCTATTATTTTCAGATTTCAATACGAGTGATTTAGAAAAGCTATTTATATTAACTTTACTCCTATTTAAAGAATTAATTAATTTTTTTTTCATTTTAATTTGAATGAAAATATTTTGCTAATAAAAATTTATCAAGAAAAATCCATTTTCAAAAATTAGTTATCTAAATATTTTTTAAATTAATAAAGAAGTTGAAAAGCCTTCTTTTTTTTATTTTTCAGGTGATTTTTGGG